>Ga0066903_100000295_pt1 | contig 29431 bp, 24 predicted proteins | sample PanSoiMetaGPlot1_FD_67491 | JGI IMG/M metagenome (GOLD analysis project Ga0066903, IMG submission 67491) | Tropical forest soil microbial communities from Panama analyzed to predict greenhouse gas emissions - Panama Soil - Plot 1 (version 2) | ecosystem: Environmental > Terrestrial > Soil >... | reverse complement strand
ACGTGCGTGGAAAGTGCAAGTTGAGTTCCACCACTTCGAACGAACCTCAACCCTGCGCTGCCGCACCAGACGACTTCTTAATCGCGGCGGGTTGAAAATATTGTCAGTATGAAAGATCGGGCGAGCGAGCGTCGCAGAGTCAGACGGTTTTCGACGACGTTTCGCCGAGGGGCGTGTGGAATGTCGCGTCGTCAGTGGCGTTGGGGTTGCATGGTCCGGGGCGTGGCTTCTAACAGGGCAGCAGTACCCGAGCGTCGTACTGAACCAATCGGCGATCGGCGTAAGAATTCCCGCAATGGACGGCGCGACCAGGATCCGCGGGCGAACTGGAAAAGGCTCGCGTGGCTGTTCGCCGCATACGCCGCCTACGTCAGCGTTCGATCGCTCCCGGCCGTCGTAAAGAATGCCGTTCGGCGAGTCCGCCAGCGTGTCAGCGGTGTCGCGGAATGACGCGAGCCTACGGCGTACTCCGGTGCTTCTGCCGCCATTCGTCGCTCCGGCGGATCGCGTCGACGACAGTCTGACGCGACTGCTCTTCGGTCCCTCCGTTCATCCGGTTGGTCAGGTACACGCTGTAGACCCACGCACCGATCCCTTCGAAGTCAGGGCGGTTGTGCACCCACAACCCTTCGGGGCGCTGCAGGCCGTCGGCCGCCTTGTAGTAGTCGTCCAGCCACTGCATCGTTCGCTGCAGCTCGGGACCGTATCCTTCGAGTGACGCGACGGCGGCCTTCCGCCCCTGCACCATCCCGTTGGCCTGGGCGTTGGCGAGTGCGCGTCGGAGATCGCCAATCTGGTTGTACTGATGGACGGCGAATGCCAGGAGCAGAGCGGTGACAACCGCGAGAATCCGCGTGGACATAGTGGCGCGATTGTACAGGGGCCGTGCCTCGACCGCTACGGCGCGGCCCCCCAGGTCGACTCTTGATCGGCGTCAGGCCTTGGCGTGCGGACGCGAGACGTCCGGCACGTTCTCGCCGAGCGCTGTCGCCAGGTCGATCTGGTGCTCCTGTTCCTGCCGCAGAATCTCGCGCAGGTCCTCGGCGATGCCGTATTCCTGCAGCGCCTCGCACTGCCTCACCCGCTCGCGGTAGTTGCGAACGGTTTCGTTCTCGTTCTCGAGATCCGCGCGCAGCATCACCCGCGCATCGTCGGAGAGCTTGACCGGCAGCGCCGTGGCGGTCGGCATGCCCCCGAGATAGTCGATGTGCCGCGCAATGCGCGTGGCGTGATCAAGCTCTTCCTTCGCGTGCTGCTCCAGTTCATCCGCGATGGTCATGTACTCCGCCCCCTTGAGCACCTGCGAGTACACAACGTAGGCGATGATCGCCTGATATTCGCGGGCGAGATCCTCGTTCAATCGTTCGATAAGCTGCGCTCGTGTCGTGGTTTCAGGCATCGTGGTCTCCTCCACCTCTGCGGCGTCGCTTCCGCCGGACTCCTTCTTGCACAACCACGGCCACATGAAGCACCTGTTCTTGTCATTGCTCATCGCCGCCCAGACGGCGATTACGCCTCCGGAGAATAAGTACTCGCCGGCCGACGACGTCAAGCTTGGACTCGACGCCAAGGCCGAAGCCGAACAGCAGTTGCCGGTCATGCGTGACGATGAAGTCACGTCCTACATCGACGCGGTCGGCAAACGGCTGGTCGCCTCCATTCCGCCCGATCTCCGTCACCCGGAATTCCGCTACACCTTCCAGGCTGTGAATGTGCGCGACATCAACGCGTTCGCGCTGCCCGGAGGCCCGATGTTCGTCAACCGCGGCATGATCGAGGCGGCGCGTACAGAGGGCGAGGTGGCGGGTGTCATGGCGCACGAGCTGAGCCACGTGGTGCTGCGGCACGGCACCGCGCAGGCAAGCAAGGCGACGAAGTACGAGATCGGCGAACTGCTCGGCGCCATCGGCGGCGCCATCATCGGCGGCCGCACGGGCAGCATCGTGGCGCAGGCGACGCAGTTCGGCCTCGGCACCGCGTTTCTGCGCTTCGGCCGTGAATTCGAACGCCAAGCCGACATCGAGGGATCGCACATCATGGCCGCCGCTGGGTACGACCCGCGCGACATGGCCAACATGTTCAAGACAATCGAAAAGCAGGGCGGCTCGGGCGGTCCCGAGTGGCTCAGCGATCACCCCAACCCTGGCAACCGCTACGACTACATCACGCAGGAGGCGAAAGCGCTTCGCGTCGAGAACCCATTGCGCGACACGCACGCATTCGAGCAGGTCCAGGCGCACCTGAAGGCACTGCCTCGAGCGCCGACCACCGAGGAAGCCACGAAGAACGCACGCACGCGCGGCACTCCGGGTGGCGGCGGCACGCCTCCGTCCGGCCGCGTCGAAGCGCCGTCGTCACGCACGCAGACCTACACGGAAGGCGAGGTGTTCCGCGTGACCGTCCCGTCGAACTGGCGCGAGCTGCCCGGCAGCAGCGCCGTCACCTTTGCGCCAGAAGGTGCGTACGGACAGGTGAACGGCCAGGGCACATTCACGCACGGCATCGAGATCGGCATCTCGCGCAACGAGAGCCATGACCTGCAGACGGCATCCGCCGAGTTCATCGACGGCCTCGCACAGGGCAATCCCCGCCTGAGCCGTCCTGGCCGGTTCGATCGTGTGTCAATCGACGGTTTGTCGGCGTTGCGAACAGTGTTGACGAATACCTCAGAGGCGACGGGGCGGGACGAATCCATCGTCGTCTACACGACGATGCTCCGCGGGGGGTCGCTCTTCTACGTGGTCGGCGTCGCGCCGCGCGACGAGTTCAATCAGTACGGGAACGTGTTTCAGCGTGTGGTGGGGACGATTCGCCTGATGGATCGCTGACGCGCCGGCGCGCGTCAGCAGCAGCCGCAGCCGCAGCCGTAAGCGGTTGGCGCGCACGACGTGACGCGGCCCTCGGCGTCGGCGAGCACGATGGCGAGCACGCGGCCGTCCGCGAGCTTCAGCGCGAGCGTCCGGCCGACCAGCGGCTCGGCGCTGATCGCACCGCCGACGTCGATCGATCCTTCGAGCCGCTCGAGGCCGGGTACGGGAAGACCACCCGGCCCGAGCGTGTGCTGATAAATGCTGAGGGTGTAGCGGACAGTCCCGATGCGTGAGTCATGATCGAACAGATCGCCGACGCCGGACGCCTGCTTCACGATTTCCATCACGCGATCATAGCGCTGCACACAACCTGGCGTTCCCGCGCACGGACCGCGCGCGCCGATCACAGAATCGTCACCCGGGGCGAGCGTCGGGCGCGCCTGCCTGCGCGATCGGTTGCCAGAATGTTTCGAAAGTGCACACGGTGACACTCAATTTGCTGCGGCAAGACCTTGGCTCGAAAATGCGAATGCCATAATCCGGCCGTGCGGTCCTCGGGTAGTTCGAGCTCAGGCAGAAGAATGTCGCACAGCACGCGACATTCCGGTGTTCAAAAATCGCCACGGAGCGTCGCGAAGGATCACCATGCGCCGCCCATTCGCGTCGCCATCGCTGACACGCATCCCGTTCTTCGCGAAGGTCTCCGCAAACTGCTCGAAGGCGAAACCGGCTTCGTGGTGATCGGACAGGCGGCCGACGGCGCCGAGGCAGTCCGAATGGTGCGCCGGCTTCATCCGGACGTGCTGATGCTCGACGCGGGCGTGTCGCGCGGCTCGGGCGGCGAAGTGCTACGCGAGTTGTCGAAGGCATCGAGGACGTGCCGGGTGATTCTCGTCGGCGCGGCGCCCGGCCGCGACGAAGGCGTCGAAGCGCTTCAGCTCGGCGCGCGCGGCGTGGTGACGAAAGACACCACGGCCCCTCTCGTCTTCAAGAGCATCAGGACGGTGATGAAGGGTCAGTACTGGATCGGCCGCGAGAGCATTTCGGCGCTGATCGGCAGCCTGCGCCCGGGCGAGCGGTCCAGTCGGCAGGGGGCGAAGGCGAAATACGGTCTCACGCGCCGAGAGCTGCAGATCGTCGCAGCCGTCGTGGCGGGTTACGCGAACAAGGAAATCGCCGCGCGCCTCTCACTCAGCGAGCACACGGTCAAGCATCATCTCTCGAGCATCTTCGACAAGCTGGGCGCCTCGAACCGTCTGGAAGTCGCGCTCTTCGCCATCCAGCATCGCATCGTCGACCGAGCCCATCCCGGCGCGTAGCTAGAACCCTGCCTTGAACGCGAGCGATTCGACAGCGTCGGCCTGGCCGGTGTTCGAAGCCGTCCAGCTGCTCCTCCATGCGCGATCGAGGCAGGCCTGCAGGCGAAGAGCGAGGCCGCGCGCATAGGGCTCCTTGATCATGTCGAGGTGGTTCCCTTCGGTGGAGACCACCTCGAGCCGTTCCGCGAGACCTGTCCACCCCGCGAGCGGATTCGGATGGTCCGCGTGCGGCGTGTCGGCCACAAACAGCGTGACGGGTCCGGAGTACGGCTGCGGCACATAGCGCGCGTGGGCCGCGAGGTTCGCGATGCGCACGTCCTCGAGTGCCTGGAGGAGCCTCGACTGGTGCCGCCCGCGCCAACGGCGTCCTCCCAGCCAGAGTCTGCTCAGGGCCGCTCGCCCGCGCGTGGCGATCGACGATCGCGCGGTGTAGAGGACGTCGGGCTCGAAACGCCATCGTGTCACCTGCGCGTGCGTCCACAGGCAGCCGCGCAGCCACTCGCGCATCCGCACAGCCGCCGGCTGACGGGTGGTACGGCCCAGCAGCTGCAGCTGCACCGGGTTGATCGTATCCAGCAGGCCGACAAAGGCGACGCGCTCCCCCACCGCTTCGAGCTGGCGCGCGATTTCGAATGCCACGAGCCCGCCAAACGAGTGGCCCGCGAGAAAGTAAGGACCGGACGGCTGCTGGACGCGGATGTGGCGAAGGTAGCGCACCGCCATCTCCTCGACGCGACATTCCTGTCCCTCGTCCTCATCCAGCCCGATCGCTTCGAGCGCGTAGACCGGCTGCTCCTCGTCGAGCGAGCGGGTCAGCGGTTGGTACGAGAGCGCGGTCCCGTTGGTCGCGTGCACGAAGAAGAGAATCGGCCGCGAGCCGTGCGCCCGCAGCGGCACGAGCACGCTCGCGTCCTGCTGGCCGGCGGCCCCGCTCAGGCGGCCTGCCAGCTGGCGGACGGTCGGTGCTCCGAGAAGCACGATCGGCGACATCTTCTCGCCGGCGATCGCTTCCAGCCTGACCAGGAGCTTGACCGCCAGCAGCGAATGCCCGCCCATCTCGAAGAAGTTCTCGTCGAGGCCGACAGCGGGCAAGCCAAGCACCTCTTCGAACGCCTCGCGCAGCTCCGTCTCCAACGCGGTGGCAACGGCGGACGGCCGGTTGAGCGAGGCGCCATCCCTCGCGGCGCGCAGCAGCCGGCGGTCGACTTTTCCGCCAGGCGTCAGCGGCATCGCGTTGACGAACACGAACTCGGCGGGCACCATGAATTCCGGCACCTTCGCCGCCACCGCCTCGCGCAGCCGGGCAACCGTGAGCGACGGATCCGACCGTTCGACGTACGCGACGAGCCGCTTCTCGCCGCGTGAGTTCGGCGCCGGCTCCACGACCGCCCGACGCACGCCGCGCTGCGCCGCGAGCATCGTTTCCACGCCCTCGGGCTCCACACGGCAGCCACGGATCTTCACCTGTTGATCGGCGCGCCCCACGAATTCGATGCGGCCGTCGCGGCGGACGCGGCCCAGGTCGCCCGTGCGATAGACGCGGCCGCCCCCGCCCTGCCGGTCGATGAAGTGCGCAGCCGTCAGGACTGGCTTGTTCATGAACCCGAGCGCCACACCTGGGCCTCCGATGTAGATCTCGCCGACAGCGCCCGGGTCAACTGGCTGCCCGCGTTCGTCGAGGATGTCGATCGACGCGTGCGGGATCGGCTGGCCGATCGGCACCGTGGCCGGATCGTCCTCGGAAACGACCTCCTGAACCGTGCTCCAGACCGTACACTCCGTCGGGCCGTACTCGTTGAAGAGGCGCGCGTGCCCTGCTCTGTCTCTGTGATTGAGCACGAGACGCGCCGGACACGTCTCGCCGCCAACGATGGCGACGCGCAGCGACGCGAGCGCTTCCGCCGACGCATGTTCGAGGATGTGCGCGTAGAGCGAGGCCACGCAGAGCACGTGCGAGACGCGCTCCGAGGCAATCAGCCGGACGAGACCCACCGGATCGCCCTCAGCGCCCGGCTCCGGCAACACGAGGCACCCGCCGGTCGTCAGCGTCCAGAAAATGCTGGCCACCGATCCGTCGAACGCGAAGGACGGCAACAACAGCATCCGGCCGACAGGCTCGCGATACACCTCGATCCGCGCCCGCGTCGACTGCACGACGTTGGCGTGCCCGACCATCACGCCCTTGGGCGCTCCCGTCGAGCCCGAGGTGTACATGACGTATGCGAGGTCGCCGGCCGCGGCCCGCGGGATCCTGGATGCGGGCTGCGTGCCGTGAGAAGGCGTCCACGAAATCGGTAGGACCCGACGCGACCCCGCGGCGTGCAGCGGATCCCTGCCCAATGACGGCTGCCTCAGGATCACCCGCACGCTCGCATCGTCGATGACGAACGCCTGGTAGGCGCTCGGGTAGATCGGATCGAGCGGGACGTACGCACCCCCGGCCTTGAGCGCCGCGAGGACGGCGACGAGCATCTCGACCGAGCGCTCCGCGTACACGCCGATGCGTTCACCCGGCGCCACGTCGAGCGCCGTCAACTGCGCGGCCAGTTGATCGGCGCGATCGTTCAGCGTCGAGTACGTGACGACGGCGTCTCCGGACGTGACGGCCGGCGCGTGCGGCGTACGCGACACCTGCGCTTCAAACAGGCCGTGAATGGTGCCGCTGTCGGGTTTTGCGATCACGCCCTGGCTTCGAGCAGGCTGACGATCGGCGCGAAGGGAAATTCGGCCAGGAGTCGCTGCAGGCGATCCTTCGTCTTCGCGAGGTTGCCGTAGTGGCGGAGTCGTTTGACGAGCGGCACGGGCAGGACGGGCTGGGCCGGATCGAGCTCCCATGGATGGACGTAGAAGATCGCGCCCCGCTGTTCCCGTCTGTTCAGACGCGCGATGCCGTGCCGTGTCCACCAGAAGGGAAACAGCCGGAAGTAGCCGCCTCCCGCTATCGGCAGGTTCATGCCGCACATCCGCACGGTCGATGCCGGCATCTCCCAGAGCGTGCCGCCAGGACGCGTGACCAGGTACGGGTGACGCGGCGAATCAGGCACGCCGTAACGGTCGTGCCTGATCGGGAAGACGCTGGCGTCGTACGCGTAACCTTCCTCGATCAACACGTCGAACGCCCACTCCGAGGCCCGGGTGATGGAGAAGCTCGGCGCCCGGTAGCCCAGCACCGGCTGGCCGCTCGCGCTCTCGAGCGCAGCGCGCGCACGCCGCAGATCCTCGCGGAACTCCTCCACGCTCAGGTCGTAGACCAGCCGGTGACAGTAGCCGTGCGACGCCACCTCGTGGCCGGCGTCCGCAATCGTGCGAACGAGGCTCGGAAACCGCTCGGCGATCCAGCCCAATACGAAAAAGGTCCCGCGCACGTTGAACCGATCGAACAGCTCCAGCACCGCCTCCGTGTTCGCGCAGACGCGGCTCTCAAAGCGATGCCACGACGCCGGCGGCGCAATGTGCGCGAAGGCGCTCACCTGGAAGTAGTCCTCCACGTCGACCGTGAGCGCGTTGACCTGCTGAATGGGATTCAACATGCGCGTCGAATCGCCTCGACCACAGCGCGCGCGCCGGGCACATGGCTCGCGGCCGCCCGCGCATCGGCGCCCACGCGGCTGAGACGGCCCCGCACCGTTCGGTTGTAGACGATCGTGCTAATGCACTGCGGCGTCTCGTTGGCGTACCGGTGCTTGTAACCGAAGTCCGACGGGAACATGTGGAACCGCCGGATCGCGGGACGATGACGCAGCAGGTCTTCGATGATGCCGACGAGCAGCAGGTTGGACGGCGCAAACTCGCTGAACGCCTCGTCGTAGCCGGTCTTGAACCAGTGGAAAACGTCGCCTTCGACATAGCCGAGGACACCCGCGATGCGGCGGCCGTTCAGCTCGAGGAAATACAGGGAGAGCTCGTCGCGCGCCGCGAGGAGACCCAGGAGCCCCTGATAGAAGGCGCGATACGAGGCGTCGAGCTTCTGAATCGACGTGCCCCGATCGCCTTTCCATCCGGCATTTTCGATCGCGACAAATTCCGGGAACTCCGGCAACGCGTCGCTCCCGTGAAACGCGCGCACCGCGCTCTGACCGGCGCGTGCGAGGCGGTTGCGCATGCGGTGATAGTTCTTCTTCGAGTTGGGCGTGAGGTGCTTCGAGCAGTACTCCTCGAAGGTCGCGGGCAGCGCTACCGAGAACGTCACCTCGTGCGATTCGCGGATGTGCAGACCCGCGGCGGCGGCCGTCTGCTCGTCGAACGGCCGCGGAGCCGGCAGGAACGAATACGAACAGTCGTACTGGAGCACGTCCCAGTCACAGGTTCCGGCAAGCGTCCGGGTCAGCGTGCGCGAAAACTCGTCTTCGTATCCGTCGCGAATCGCTGGCGTGCTGTGCATGCAGTGCAGGTTCGTCAAGCTCCGGAGCACACGACGGCCGGACGCCGATTCGAACACGAGCGGCACGAACCCGACCGTCCGTCCGCCGGACACAATCGGATACACGCGAACGGCGTCGGGTTCTGCGAAGCATCGGTACCAGTGCGCGGCGAAGGCATGCGACGCGAACGCGGACGCCCAGTGGCTCTCGCGCGTCACCTCGTCCCAGGCGCCGGCGAGTCGGTCGAGATCGTCCAGGTGTGCGATGATGTCGGTCCTCACCACTCGTACTCCATCTTGCGTGCGCGAAACGGTGCCGTTACCGCGTGGAACGCGCCGCGCGCGGACACCGCGCCCCGGCAGAGCACGCCCGGCAGCGCGGCGAGCATGCGATACGCCGCCGGCGCTTCCTCGACGGCGGCGAGCGCCTGTCGCGCCTCGGCGGTCCGGCCCTCGGCCAGCAGCGCCCGCACGAACAGCCCCTGCTGTTCGTTGTGGACCCGGCGGTACACCGATTCGTGCGCACGGAGAAACTCCGGATCGGAGCCCCAGACGCGCTCGATCAGGCGGAGCCGGCAGTCCATCTTGAGGAGTTGCGCGACGCTGGTGGCACGCTCGCCCACGTGGGCGTTGTTCCAGGAGGTCTCGACATCGAGATAGGCAGCGGGCCCACGCCGCGCGAGCCTCGCGAAGCAGTACAGGTCTTCGCCTACCGGCAGATCTTCGGCAAACGTCAGCGCGTCGCCCGCTGCAGCACGCCGCACCACCACCGTCGACGTGACCACGTACGGCGCCAGCAACTGCGGTGGATACATGTCGCCGATGTGTACCCGAACATCCGGCTCGTCACTCGCTGGGGTCGCGATCGACGACAGGGATTTCGCCGGCGTCAGAATCTCGTCCCACGGACGCGGATCGCGATGCCACCGCTGCAGGTAATGGCGCTTGATGGAGCCGTCCGTGCCGGTGTTCGCGATGTCGGTGAAGCAGAAGATCACATCCGGCCGTGCGGCCATGATGCGGCGCTGCAGATCCAGCTTCCCCATCATCCACTCGTCGTCGGAATCGAGGAAGGCGACCAGGTCGCCCTGAGCGTGTGCCAGTCCGACGTTGCGCGCCGCCCCCGGACCGCGGCGTTCAGCGTGGAGATAACGGATTCGTCCCAGGTACGGAGCAAGAACACCGGCCGTGTCGTCGGTCGACCCGTTGTCCACGACGATGACGTCGTCGCCGGGCCGCGCTTCGCGCAGCGCCGACCCCAGCGCCCGTTCGATCAGATGGGCGCGGTTGTAGGTGGGAATGACGATCGAAATGGATTCGGCCATGCTGATTAGCGCACGGCCCCTGCGGCCGCCGACGACAGCCGGCGGTACGCAGAGCGGATCATGCGGCTGCCTCGCGACCGCGTCGTCTCGTCCAGCGCACGAATGGGACGGCGGGCGGTCACGAGCAGCAGATTGGCCAGTTGACGAACGCCGGGCATGTACTCAGCGGCCCGCGCCAGCGCCGACGCCGTCGCGCCTTCGAGCCGGCTCAGGAACGGCAACACGACGTCGATCGGACGCGACCGGATATCGGCGAAGTACGGCGCCGCCTCGCCTTCGGCTTCTTCGCGGCGCAGCCTGAAATACAGCATGCCGCCGGGCGTGTAGCGCACCGCGCGCGGCAGGCCCAGCAGACGGCTCTTCAGATCGTGGTATTCAGTCGAGAAGGCGTACACGCCGGCGTCGGCCAGCGCGTCGCAGACGAGGCGGTGCATGGCCAGCCGCTGCTCGCGTCCATCGAGGGGCGTCGTCGACAACGCGCGATCGAACGCACGCGGCGCCAGGCGAAGCGCTTTGATGTCCGCATGGACCAGCCCGACGTTTGGCGGCACGTGCGGCCGTCGGCTCAGGAATTCCAGGGCGCCTCGCGAGAAGTCGACCGCCACCACCGCGCGGCAGCGGCGTGCCGCTTCGAGCGTGAACCGGCCCTTGCCGCACGCGAGCTCGACGAGCGTGGAGTCGCGATCCAGTGCGAGGGCGGCCAGCGTCGAGCACGTCTCCGACCGCGACCGGGCGCAGAACCGCAGTTCCTCGGCGTCGGTGATGGTTCGTCCTTCGTCGTCTCGAAGATCCCGCTCGGCCTGTTCCTCAGCATCGAGAGTGCCGTGCTCGAGCATGGCGACAATACCGTCGACGATGGCGAACGTGTGGCCGGCGCTTCGGCAGCGCAGCGCTCCACTTCGGACGAACGTCGCGTGACCCCTGGCGGACTCGAGCGCGAGGTCGCTGCCATCGTGCGGGCAGCGCAGGAGACCGACGAGCGAGACGGGGAATCCGGCGTAGCTGTTCATCAAACCCCCCGCCGTTGCAGGACGATCTCCACCGTCTTGAGCGCGATGAACGCGTCGAGCGCCAGCGACATGTTCTTGACGTAGAACAGGTCGAACTGCAGCTTCTCGAGCGAGTCGTTGACGCTCGACCCGTAGGTGTACTTCACCTGCGCCCATCCAGTGATGCCCGGCTTGACGACATGCCGCTGCGCGTACAGGGGAATCTTCCGGGCTAATTCGTCGACGAACTCCGGGCGTTCCGGACGCGGCCCCACGAGGCTCATCTCGCCGCAGACGACGTTCCACAGCTGCGGCAACTCGTCGAGGCGCGTGCGGCGCAGGAAACGGCCGACCGGCGTCACGCGCGCATCGTTCGTGCTCGCCCATACCGGGCCCGTCGCCGCTTCGGCGTCGAGCTGCATGCTGCGGAACTTGTGCACGTCGAAGAGCTGGCCGTGCCGCCCGACGCGCTTCTGGTGATAGAAAATCGGCCCCCGCGACGTCAGCTTGACGGCAACGGCGACGGTCGCCATCAGCGGGGCAGCAATCACCAGGCCGGCACCGGCGATCAACATGTCGGCGGCCGCCTTCGCGCGCTCGTAGGCGCGCGTCCGCTTGAAGCCCCTCGAGAAAATGAGCCAGCTTGGGCGCAGGTTTTCGAGCGCGATCTTGCCGGTGCACTCTTCGTATACCGAGGCCAGATCGTCGAAGCAGACTCCCTGGTTCACCTTCATCGTCAGCAGGGCCGGCATCGGCAGTTTGCCGCGCGAGTCGGCCAGGCTGATGACCACGCGGTCGACGCCCTGCTCGGCCACAATCGCCGGCACGCTGTCGAGCGACGAGACGGGCGCGGCGACGTCCACGAATCCCACGACGTCGACGCCAAGGTCCGGGCGTGAGGCGATCTCGCGGGCGAACGCCACTGTGGCTGCGTTGCGCCCCACCAGCAGCAGACGCTCGCGCCGGCCGAGCCGTGCGCTGGCCACCTCGAAGACGCTGCGCCATGCGAGCAGGCCGGCGAGAACCAGCACACTCGCGACCAGAAACACATTGCGCCCGATGTCGAGCTGCGGGAACCACGCGTACACGATCGCCAGAAGCACTGATGCGGTGCCGATGGCCTGCACGAGGCGGACGACGAGCTCGCGCCGGTTTGCGGCGACCTGTCCGTCGTAGGCCTCGGCGTAGTAGAGGCACAGCTGGCACGACGCGACCACGATCAACGTCTTCATCGCCGAGCCCGCGCTCGACAGCGACAGCGAAGGGGCCACGAACGCCGCCGCCATGACGGCGCCGACAATCACAGCCGTTTCCGAGGCGATCAACCCCCAGACGCGCCACGTCACGCGTTGCATGAAAAGGATAGCCACGGTCGTGTCGATCGATACCTCTCGCTGTCAGCGGACCCGGTACGGACGCAGCGGCTCGTCGGTGTGGTTCAGCGTGATGTGCAGGCGCATTCCGGCGCGGAGCGTGGCCGGCCACGTGTGGATCGGCGCCTCGTCGCCGGCACGGAACCGGTTCGCGCGCAGCGCCGCCTGCAAGATCGGACAGGTCGCGCGAGCCCTGATTCGTGCAGGCCGCGCGGGCAGCAGCGACGTCGCCGCTTCGGACACCATCCACGTGTAGAGCGCGACGTCGGTCCGTGGCGCATACAGATCGAGGATGGCCGCCTCGGTGCCCTGCGGGGTCGGGTAGACGCGCGTCAGAGCCCAGCCGCGCAATTCGTCATCGATCATGAACTTGAGCACGCTGTATGCGCCCGTGATATCCGCGCCTGCGTGCATCCAGTCGAACAACTCCGGGTTCGGCACTTGCATTACGTCGTAGCCAGACGCCGGCTCATAGAGAGCCTGCAGGTCCGGCGTGAGGAGGGGCACCGGCACCGTCACGCCGCGCACCATGCGGCGGCGCGGCCTGAACCAGCACCGCGTGGCAACGCGCAGCGCCACGCGCGCCCCTGGCACCGGGACGGGCAGCCGGCGCTGGAGCGAATCGTTGAGAGGCTCGGCCGCGAGCGGAAGCTCGAACGAGCGGGCGCTGCCGATCCGCTGCCAGCCCATGACAGGCAGCGCGCTCACCGCGTCGCGCGTGCCGCCGATGGCGATCAACCGCTCGCCCGTGCGCATCATCGCGCGCATCAGCCGGATGCCGACGCCCGACCCGCGCAGCTGCGGAAGACTGTGCCAGTCGAAGACCTCGAGGCACGACGCCCCCTGGCCGTCGATGACGTACTGCTTCCTCAGCGCGAAGACCATCCCCAGACACTCGTCGTCGGTCAGCGCCAGGAAGTGACGGCTGAACGGCTCGGCGTCGAGATAGCGCCACCGGTAGTACGCCGCCGTTCGCGGCCGCAGCCAGTAGCGCTCTGAGAACCGGGCGACGAGCGGCAGGTGATCGTCCGCGAACGACTCGACGCGGAACGTGAGCGACCGCAGGTCGTACGCGGTCTCAGGATGCTGCGCGGCAGATGGAGAAGCGGTACTTACCATTGGGTTCTGCAGGGATCTTTCCGACCGTCTCGATCTCCACGGCCGCGCCGGGAAACGTGTGGCGGAAGTAGTCGACGAGCTCGCCGCGGACGCCGTCGGTGAAATCGGCTGCCGGCACGATCCGCAGCACGATGCGTGAGATCGTTTCCTGAACAATCTGCATCTGCGCGAGGCCCGGCAGGCGCGTGAGCGTGTTTTCGATCAGCGAGATCCCGGCCACACGGCTGTTATCGCGCCGGACCAGGAAGTCGGCCGTCCTGCCGATCACGCTGCGGATGACCGGGAGCCCGCGCCCGCATGCGCAGGGTCCCGTTCCAGCCTCGGCGACGTCTTCGGTGCGATAGCGGATGAAGGGCATCGCCCGGTTCAGCAGATCGGTGACGACGACCAGGCCCGACTCGCCCGGCGCCGCCGGCGTTCCGTCGTCGCGCAGGATTTCGACGACGAGATGATCGACGTTGAGGTGGAGGCCCGACCGCTGTTCGCACTGGCTCGCGATCAGGCCCACTTCCTCGCACCCGTACTGGTCCGTCACGCCGACGCCGAAAACCCGCTCGATGGCCACGCGCTCGTGCAGGGGCAGCATCATCGACGTGGCGACGATCGCCCGCGGCCGGATCGACCGCACGTTCATCTCGTCGACCATCGTCGCCAGCAGGTAGATGGAGTGCGCGTGCCCGAAGAGCAGCGTGGGACGCATGCTCCGCCACTGCTGTTCGAACGCCAGCACCGCCTGCGGCGTGATCGACATCGTGTCGAGATAGATGACGGGCGAGAGCAGCCATTCACGCAACCGCTCGCGGCCAGTTCGTGGAAAGACCGGGTTGCCCCATACGGCGCCAAGGGGCTCTCCTACTTGCCATCCCGACCATCGCAGATGGCGGCGGCCGGCGGCGTTGCGCTGTTGGCTGACGGGCTCGGGGAACAGCAGCTCCATCGGCTGCCCCGTCGAGCCGCCCGTCTTCGCGCGCATCAGCTCGTCGGCATCAAAACCGTCGGTCAGCATGCGCGACCCGGCCGCCCTGATTTCCGACTTCGTCAGGACCGGCAGGCGCAAGAGATCGGCGGCCGATCGGATGGCATCGGGACGGACGCCAGCTTCATCGAAGCGGCGTCGCTGGAACGCGTTGTGCGCGTAGACGAACTGACAGAGCCGCCGCAGCCGGCGCGATTGGCGTTCGAGGAGCGCGGCCTCCGGCAGATACTGCGACGCCTCGAGCGCACGCCATTCCGACAGCATCGCCCCGCCGGAGTAGCGGCCCCAGAGCGGCTCCACCGCATGACGACGAAACGCCGGGGGAAGGTTGACCGTGGCAAGCATATGAAGACCTGTTCGCGAAAAGTCGATCGCTCAGGAACGAGGGACGGTTCCGACAATGGCCGGACGATCGGGCACGAGGAAGCGGCCGATCTGGGGCCAGGGATATCCCACCGTGAGCAGGCGATTGAGGTCGTACCGATCCCAGACCCAGGCCAGCGCCGTGAGCGGCACGAGCGTGGCCATGAACGTCAGCGGCCAGAGCCCGACCGACGGCACTTGCAGCCAAGTCGGCACGAGCAGCCAGTACACGAAGTACTGAACGACGAAGACGACGAGCGAGCAGCGGCCGAGCAGCTGCAGCCAGGCGGTCAGCGTCACCGCGAACCGGTATCGAATGATGGGAAAGAAGGCCGCGAGACTGAGCAGACCCGCGCCGCCGAAGAACAGCACATAGACGGGCCCCGGCGGCAGCTTCTGATACTGGCTCGCCAGCACGTCGAGCGTGCTGTCCGCCGTCCACAGACCCGCCCGCACGGCCAGCTTGCCGGCGGCCTTCAGCATCAGAGCCGCGACGATGGCACCGCCGCCGAGTCGGGCGATTGCACCGGCGCCGCGCCCGACCGCGTCGCGGCGCATGTTTTCGATCGCCGTGCCTGAAGCCGCTTCGCCGATGCACGTGGCCACGAGGAACACGCCGACCCACGGCACGATCGGAAACGAGTAGCGCAGCGGTCCCTCAGGTCCGAAGAGGACGCCTTTGATGATCGCCCCTGCCGCCGTCTCGGGCATCCACCACACGACTTCGAGCCAGGCGCAGACATACAGGCCGAGGCCCAAGAACGCCCGGCGCATCGGACTCATCGTCCCGACGATCATGGCCGCCACCAAAAGCGCCACGCCGATCGGATCGGTAATGAACACCCACATCACCCGCGACTGCCCCAGCGAGCGCGGCGCATGCGCCGCGAGCAGCACCAGGTGGACGATGAGGAGCAGAAACAGGCCGCGGTTGATGTAGCGGCGCCGCATCCTCGAGCGTCCGGGTTCAGGCTGCGAGAGCAGCACGCCCGCGAGCAGGCCGCTCAGCGCAATGAACGTCGGCGTCGCCAGCAGCGTCATGTCCATGAGCCGCATCATCAGGCGGTCTCTGACGAGCGCCGCAGCGTTGACGGTGAGGTAATGGGACAGACACACGCACACGAGCGATGCGCCGCGTGCGGCGTCGATCGGTCCAAGGCGGCCGCGCTTGGGGGCGATGGCGTTCAGCATAGAGTCCTCTGCGAACGAATGGGATCGAAGAGCAGGTCGACGAGCGCCCGAGCCACGTGCCGGCCGCCTCGCTGATTCAGGTGCCCCCCATCGTCGGTGTACTCAGGGCGGAGCGAGAGGACGCGCGTCGACCCGAAACGCTGTGTGTGCGGAACTTCGCCGGGCGCGCTCGCCTCGATCTGCGCGAGATCGAACAACCCGCGCCCCCGATACTCGTGGCGGATGCGATCGTTGAACCGCTCGCGTACGACGTTGTCGGCGTAATGGTCGGGCGCGCGGCCCAGCCACTTCTTCACGACCGCTTTCGGGCCTTCCTCCACCTGCCTCAATGGAACGGTCGCGTCAAGGAGCGTCAGGTGCGGCAAGCGCCGTCGTATCGCCTCCATTGCCCGCCGGTAATAGTCGAAGAGCGCATCCACGTCGGTGGCGGCATCGATGTCGGCGTAGCAGTACTTCTGAAAGGCGACGTCGATCGACGCACCCACACCGTCGGCGAGCGCGGCGACGAAGGCATCCGTCTTCGATCGCGGATCCCCGTTTCGACCGAGCCGGGCGTGGCAGATGAACGGTCGGCCGTCAGGCATGCCCTGATCAAGCCCCACGATGTCGAGCGCGGCGCGGTCGCTGCCGCCCTGCACGTCGGCCAGCCCGTCGAGAATGTTCGTGCCGACCGACTGATGCGCGAAGAAGACCCGCGGCATGGCTACACGGCTGTCCATGCGTCGAGCGACCGCTTGAGCGCCTGCTTGTCGGGCTTGCCGATGCCTTCGAGCCTGGGCAGATCGTTCAGCACGACAACGCGGCCCGGCACCTTGTGCGCCGGCACTCTCGTCCGGCAGAAGCGAAGGAGGAGCTCGGGGTCGACCGCGTCACGGCCGCGAGAGGTGACGAACGCGATCGTTGATTCGCCGAGAATGTCGTGCGGCACGCCGATCACGGCGGCATCGTGCACGTCAGGGTGCTCGCAGAGCGCGTCTTCGATTTCCTTCGCGCTGACCCTGTGCCCCCCGATCTTGAACATGTCGTGCCGGCGGCCGACCAGAAACAGGAATCCCTCTTCGTCGCGGTATCCGAGATCCCCCGTGCGAAACCCCAGCGGCCCGAATCGCGCACGCGTCTCCTCGGGCGCACCCCAGTACCCGGCCGCAATGTTTTCGCCACGCGCGACGATCTCGCCGACCTCGCCGGCGCTGGCAAGGCTTTCGCCGTCAGTGACGACGTCGATCTCCACGCCAGGAATTGCCCGGCCGATCGAGCCGAGCTTGCGGCGCAGATCCCCAGGAGGCAAGTAGGTGAGCCGCGCCGACGCCTCGGTCGCGCCGTACATGACGTACAGCGGAGCGGCAGGACCTCGCTCGAGCCACTCGAGGACGCGCGCAGGCGAGAGCGCCCCGCCCGCCTGAGTGACGTAGCGCAGGTGTGGAAATGTCATCTGCGGGAGCTTCGTCCGATGCAGGAGCAGAGAAAACGTCGACGGGACGCCCGCAAAGCCCGTCACCTCGTACTGCTGCATCGCGTCGAGCACGACGTTGGGATACTGGAATCGCCGATCGATGACGACGGAGCCGCCGACCGCCAGGTGCGTGTGCAGCAGCGACAGCCCGTAGACGTAATAGAGCGGGAGAACGGACATGACGCGGTCGCGGGCCGTCAGGTCCAGGTAGCTGACAATCGAGCGCGTGTTGGCCGCGATGTTCCGATGGGTCAGCATCACGCCCCGCGGCGATCCCGTGCTGCCTGACGTGTACACAATCGCCGCCAGGTCATCGTCGCCATGCGCCGCGGCCGGCGCCCGGTCCACGGCCGCATCGAGCGCCTTGTGCAGCGTGGCCGGCGCCCAGACGCGCCCCTGCAGCATCCACCCCCGGCCGGCGCTCGATGCCGCGACGGTGCGATCGACGATGCAGACGGCCGGCGTACAGTCGGCAACGACTTCAGCGATGCGATCGGGTGGGCTGTTGTGCGACAGCGGCACCGCCACGCCCCCCGCCTTCATCGTGCCCAGGTACGCGGCAGCCATCTCGATGCCGGTCGGAAGGGCGAGCATCACCCGATCGGCACGGCGCAGACCCACGCTCCGCAGCGCGTTGGCGAAGCGATTCGCGAGGCGATCGAGATCGCCGTACGTGATCGTCTGCCGGCCCGGCTCGATCAGGGCCACGGCATCCGGCGTCCGGCACGCGGACACCGACAGGAATTCGTCGACGCGCATCAGCTAGACAGCCAGCGGCGCGGCCTTCATGTGCGCGGGGCGCGGCAGCGAGAGCAACTGAAGGATGGTCGGCGCCAGCGACGCCAACGGCACCTTGTTCGTGTGCCGACTCGGGGACGCACCTGGCACGCGGATCCACAACATGCCGTCCGGGTGATGCATGCCGCTCTTGCTCTCTTCGAGCGCGTAGAACATTTTGAAGAACGGTGTCTCGTCCTCGCCCGCCTGCGCGCACCCCCGGCTCAGCGTCGTGTTCGCGTCGAGCGGATCGTGGATCTGACACTTCGCGTTGATCTCCGCGCCATTCCGGAGCAACTGCATGGCGGGGCGTGAACGGACGCGGAGCGCCGCCAGGGTCGTTTCAGCGGCCGCTGCGTCCGCGTCGCTCGCGAAGCGGAGGATGAACACCTCGGCCATGACGGGCGCGGCAGTGTACGGCTGGGTCACACCGGCGAATTGCATCAACCGGGAGACGTCCGTCGGGCGGTACATCATCTTGCCGCCCTGATCCTCATAGGCAAGACAGGGCTGCTGGCTGATGGCCGTCGCGAAGATCAGCGTCGCGTCGCGGCCGGCCAGGCGCAGGAATCGTCCTACGAGCGCGTCCATCTGCTGGTAGCCGAAGAGAATCGTGCGCTCGTGCTCCGCGAGCTTCTCGGCCGACGGCTGCACGCGGAACAGATGCGGCTCCATCTCGCGCCAGTGGAAGTGCTGAAAGTGCGCCGTGCTGTTGGAGAAGAACGTGGAGAACGCCGGCTGCAGCCGGCGGTAGTACCAGCGGAACACGTCGAACTGCAGCCGGTCCAGCAGCACGGCGCGGCGCCAGCGGCTGCCGCCGAACCGCTCCGACGCGAGCTGCCTGGCGATGGCCGCGAAGGTGGCGGCCGTCATGCCATGCGTGGCCATGAACGCGAGGAACCGCGCGTACTCGGCCCGGCTCAGCGCGAGGTGGTCGCTGGTGTGCTCGAGCACGCTCTGCTGCACGAAGCGGAAGAACGGTTTGAGCGCGTCCGGCCATGGCGCGACTTTCGTCGTCCACGGGTCCGGCATGATGGCGCCCTTCGGTGATGCTTGATAGCCGACGTTCATGCTCCCGCACACCCAGACCGGCCGCCCGGCCGCCGACACGACGTCCCAGACGCGCTCGGCGCGGAGTCGATCGCCTTCATCGAGCTCGATGATCTGGTGATCGCAGTAGTCGAGCCCCGAGTGCACAGTGACCCACTGCACCCAGGGATTCAGCTCCCAGCCGCGCTCGGCGGCCTCGGTCGTGTACACCTGCGACTCGTCGCGCAGCCGCTTGAAGTGCGGCAGGCACCCCATGTCGACGAATCGCTCCATGAGGTGCGGGGTGAGCTCGTTGAACTCGAGCAGGATGATGCGCCGCGCTGTGCTCATGTCGTCTCCTCGCGCCGGAGCGCGTCTTCGCCGTCACCGCATCTGGATAGAATGGGCGCGTGCAGCGGCCGCGCGTGCTGGTGATCGACGAAGAGGTACCGTGGCCGGCCAACACCGGCAAACGGATCCGCACGCTGAACCTGCTGACGGCGCTGGCCGATCACTTCGCCATCGACGTCCTGACACACGCGAACGAGACGCCCCGCGAGGCCGTCGACGAGATGACGCGGCGCGGCATGACGGTTCATCTCGCGCCGGGCGGCGTCGCCGCGAAAAAGGGCCTGCTCTTCCCGATCCGCGTCGCCACGAGCGTGGCGCGGCGGCTGCCCTACTCGGTGCATGCGCACGACCGGCGCCCGTTCCGACAGGCGCTGCAGCGCCTGCTTCGGCAGCATCGGTATCAGCTCGTTCATTGCGAGTGGACGCCGTACGCGCTGTATGCCCGCGGACTCGACGTGCCGGTCTGCATCGCCGCCCACAACCTGGAATGGATCATCTGGCGACGCCTGAGCGACGCCGAGTCGCGCGCGCCGCTGAAGGCGCTCTTCCGCGTGCAGGCGGCGCTCATGGAGCGCTTCGAGAAACGCGTGTTCGAAGAGTTCGGATCGGCAACCGCCGTCAGCGAGCCCGATGCGGAACTGATTCGACGCATGGGCTGCAGACAGGTCGTCGTCGTGCCGAACGGCGTCGACGTCGACGCCTACGATCCGCGTCCGGAGCAGACGCCCGAGCCCCGCACGCTCGTGTTTGCCGGATCGCTCGACTGGCGTCCCAACCAGGACGCCATCCGCTGGTTCATCGACGCGGTTCACCCGGTGCTGTCCGCGCGAACCGCCTACCGGTTCTGGATCGTCGGGCGCACGCCGCCCGACTGGCTGACCCGCGACGGCGCCGTCCCGCCCGAAATCACGGTCGTCGGCGAGGTCGACGATGTCCGACCGTGGATCGCGCGCGCGGCAGTGTCCGTCGTGCCGCTGAGGGTCGGCGGCGGCAGCCGGCTGAAAATCCTCGAGGCGCTCGCCATGGGCCGCGCGGTCGTGTCGACCACGGTCGGCGCTGAAGGCCTCGATCTCGAGCCGGGCGCCGAGCTCCTGCTCGCCGATGCGGCGGACGCGTTCGCTGCTGCCATTGCCGATTTGTTCAACGACGACGCGCGCCGGCGCCGGCTTGGAAGTGCCGGCCGGCAGCGCGTCGAGACGTCGTATCGCTGGGACCGGATCGCGAACATCCAGCGGTCGCTGTGGAACGACATCATCCGCTCACGCCCGCCGCAGTCGTCGCGGGGTGCGCGGGCGCCTGCTCGGCGGTGACCGCCGCGCGCGAGAACAACCAGCGCTGAAACGCCAGAATCGCGAACAGGGGCTTGTCGTTGAGCGATCGCCGGTCGCGATGGGCCGTCAGCAGCCCCTCGACGGCTCGCGGCTGGAGGACGCCGGCAGCCGCGACGGCCGCGGTCGACAAATGCCGTTCGAGGGAATCGCGCAGCGGCCCGCGCAGCCACATCGCCATCGGCGCCGCAAAGCCCTGCTTGCGATGATCCACGACCGACGGAGGCAGGAACCGCCGCGCGGCCTTGCGAAGGAGATACTTCTTGCGTCCTCTCCGGATCTTCATCCGGCGTGGCAGCCGCGCGCAGAACTCGAGCAGCGTGTGATCGACGAGGGGCACGCGGAGCTCGAGCGAGTGCCACATCCCGACGCGATCGGTCAGCGCGAGGATGTCGTCGGGCAGGTACATCTTGATGTCCTGGTAGAGCGCCCGATCGAGCGGATCGTCGCTGTCGCAGCGGCCGAAGTGCTGATGACCGAGCGCGTCCACCGCGTCGAAGTCGATCTCACGGGCGATACGCCGCTGGTACAGCGAACGCCGGCCCTCTTTCGAGAACACGGCCTGAAAGCCTTGCCACCGGCGATCCGGCGGCAGCGTCGCCGACGCCATGAACCGCTTGAGATGGTTCACGCGATAGTGTCCGCCTCGCTGCTCACGCAGCCCCTGCACGGCGGGCGCCGCCGCCTTCAACAGCCAGCGCCACGGCCGCCGCGCCACGCGCTCGCTCAGCAGCAGCCCGAGATAGCGTTCGTAACCGGCCAATCCCTCGTCGCCGCCGAGGCCGGTGAGCGCGACGGTCACATGGCTGCGCGCCATCCGGCAGATGTGGTGCGTGGGCACGAGCGAATCGTCGGCAAACGGCTGATCGAACGCGCCGAGCGCAGCGTCGAGCGCCTCCTCGACGTCGGGCTGCACTTCGAACTCGCGGTGGTGCGTCCGTAGCCGCGCGCTCACCTCGCGCGCCAGCTGCCGCTCGTCGAAGAAGTTGCCGGTCTCGCCGCCAAATCCAATCGTGAAGGTGTTCACCGGCCGCTCTGACGTCTCGGCCATCATCGCGACCGCCACACCCGAATCGATGCCGCCGCTCAGGTACGCTCCGAGCGGCACCTCGCTGAGCATGCGCAGCCTGACGCTCTCGCGCAGGCGCGCCACAAGCTCGTCCTCGAAGTCAGCGTCGCTGCCCTTCAGCTTTGGTCCGAACGCCAGATCCCAGTAGCGCGTCTGTCGCAGGCCATGCCCGTCTGCGAGCATGTAATGGCCTGGCAGGAGCTGACGCACGTCGCGGTAGATCGTGTACGGCGCCGGGATATAGCCGTAGGTGAAGAACGCGTCGGCCGCCGTCCAGTCGATCGCGGCGGGCACGGCGGGATGCCGGAGCAGCGCCTTGATCTCGGATCCGAACACCAGGCGCCTGCCGTCCCAGAAGTAGTGGAGCGGCTTGATGCCCAGCCGATCGCGCGCGATGAACAGCTGGCGGCGGCGCGTGTTCCAGATGGCGATGGCGAACATCCCGCGCAGGCGATCAAGACAGCGCGGACCTTCCTCCTCGAACAGGTGCAGGATCGTTTCGGTGTCGCTCCGCGTCTGCAGCTCGTGGCCGCGCCGAATCAGCCCATCGCGAAGCTCCTCGTGGTTGAAGATCTCGCCGTTGAACACGATCCAGAGCGTGCCATCCTCGTTGGCGATCGGCTGCCGGCCGCCTGCGACGTCGATGATCGCAAGCCGGCGCATGCCGAGCGCCACGTTATCGCGCCCGAAGAACCCCTCATCGTCGGGTCCGCGGCGGAACAGCGCGCGCGTCATCGATCGCATGACGGCCGGATCCGGCCGCCTCGCGATATCCGCTTCAAGAATGCCGGCGATGCCGCACATCGGTTACGCGCCCGTCCGCGGCGTCCAGATCACCTGTTGCTGCCCCTGCAGGTATCGGATGCAGGCAGCCGCCGCGGCGACGTTGATCAGACAGAAGTAGAACGGCACGAACACTGGGCGCCAGCGAATGCGGCCGCCGGCCAGCCAGCCGACCGCCGCCGCGCCGTACATCGCGCCCTGCAACGCGCTCATCCACGCGTAAGGCGCCGATCCCGCGAGCAGCAGGCCCGAGAGCAGCATGGCCGCGAGCAGAAAGGCCACGAGATAGCGCAGCACTTTGTGGACCATCAGCTCGAACGCGAGCAGGCCGTGCCGCGGCCGCAGCAGCGACCGCATCTCCGCAAGCGTGCGCAGCGCCCGGAGGGTGACGCGAATCCGCATCCGATACTCGTCGGCCTGCTGGCCAAGCGCTTCTTCGTACGAGACGGCCGACTCGCTGTACACCACGCGCAAGCCACGCGCCGCCACGCGGAGCGGCAGCATGAAGTCCGGCAGGTGATCGGGCCGCATCGGCTCGTACAGCAAACGCCGCACGGCGTCGATGCCGCCGTTGACTCCGATAACCGACCCGGCGCGTGTTTCGAGGCGTCGCACCCAGTTCTCGTACCGCATGTACAGACCGGAGCCTGAGCCCACGGCAGAGCCGCCGTCCCCGTACTCCAGCCGCCCAGTGACGTACCCGACGTCCGGATCCTCGAAGCAGGCGACCAGACGGGCCACGGCATCGGGCGCGTAGAGCGAGTTGGCGTCGGAGAAGACGACAATCTCGCCGCGTGCGACGGTCATCGCCCGATTGAGCGCGGCGGTCTTCCCTTCGCGGCGCGGATTCCGGAGGAGGGTGACGCGGCTCGCCTGCATCTCTTGCACGATGTCGTCGGTCCCGTCCGTTGACGCATCCGACACGACCACGACGTCGAGCAACCCTGCCGGATAGTCCTGATCGAGCTTGTTCTGAACGGTCGGGCGGATGGACACCCGCTCGTTGAAGGCGGCGATGACGACCGTCACGCGCGGCAGGACGAGAGATATCGCGCTCGAACGGCGACTCGGCCTGCGCGGCAGCAGCATCAGCGTGATCGGGTATCCGGCGTAAACGTACGCAACGGTGGCGAGACTGCCCCAGAACACCAGGGTCGCCAGTGCCTCAAGCCAACCCACAGTCGTGCGAGATCAGATGTCGAGAACGAACGTACGGACGGACCGGGCGGACCATCAAGGTCCGCCCCGGTGTGTGGCTACGGAAGAATGCGAAGGTTCGACGGCGCCGCCGGCGCCAGCGTCGCGCCGCCCAGCGGGTACCCGGGACTCGCGTTGCCGGCCGAGTCGATCACAAAGAGGTACGTGCCGTTCAGCGTGGCAAACGATCCCTGATTCACCGTCAGAATGATCGAGGTGTCGGACCAGGTCGCGGGCAGCTGGATTTCACGGTGCCTGGATGCCGCATACGTGGCAGCGTCACCGATCTCGATCCGCGCCTGCGTGGTGTCGACGTACACGTCGTCCCAGTAGACGAAGGCGTCGCCGTACGCCGGGCAGTCACCCACTGCGTCGTGGCCAAGGTAGTGCCCGATGTAGAGCGCGTTCCAGTGCGTGTTGGTTTCGCGCGTGCGGAATGCGTTGGGCAGATCGGCCTGCTTGACGCCGTCGATCCAGATCATCGCCGTGCCGTTGTCGACGCTGACGCCTGATTCCTCGAAGTACGACTGCACGTGGACCCACTTGCGCGCGAAGTCGGTGACGTCGGCCGTGAGCCACGCGTCGCCCTTCCCTCCCGTGAGCCCATCCTGATCCAGATGGCTGCCATGATTCGCGCAGTACAGGTTGTAGTACAGGTCCGGCTGGTCGTACTGGTTCGTGTAGAGGCGATAGAGCTTGTGATTGCGCGAATAGGGCGGGGCCTCGTCCACGTACACCCAGCCGTCGAGGTACACCTTGTCGAACGTCCGTCCGGTGATCGCGAGGCTGGAGTTCCAGTTGCCGTTCAGGAAATCGTGGCGGCTGCTCATGTGCGAGTTCGTCCGCGTCACGACATTCGAGTAGTGCGGGACGACGGCGGTCGGACCGGCGGAGTCAAGCTCCCAGCCGGTGATATTGGCGTTGTTCGTGCCGTTCTCGAAGTTGTCCCACTTGAGCGGCGCCGCCGTCGCCTTCGTCCCGAAACCCTGGCCCTGGACGGTGATCGTCACGCCGTTGTTCGGCGAGCCGCTCACGGAGCTGATTTGCAGGCCGGCTGAAGCCGTAACTCCCTGCGCGGCGAGCAGGACGAGGGCCGCCAGCACCGTGGATCCAAGCAAAGCGTACAGTCGCATATCGACGTTCTCGGTCAAATGACGCAGTTTGAACAGTCAGTTGAGCAAACGGCATACCAAGCGGCCTCGTGCAAAGACTTCCTCTCAGACCCCTGACGATGCGCTCGTACTGTTGAGTCGTCTAATCCACGATCGATGGCACCAGGCGAGCACGATTTACTCGCTATACGCGGTGCTGCACACGATGTCACAGGAGCGAACGCCGGCGAGCGCGGTCTCGCCCGACGGATTCAGTCCGGTGATTACAGACGTGTTCAGCCGCCGGCGAGCGACGGTACGAAGGCCGGCGGGCGATCGATCGACGTCAGATTGACGCCGGCGAGCGCATCTCGTCGCTCGGCGGAGGCCGCGCACAAACGCGCAACGGCGGCCGAGAGCCCCGCCATCAGGTACCACTCGTACCCGGAGAGGCCGAAGCTGGCGACGCTGAATGCGAGGTTCATGATCAACCACAAGTGCAGCGCATCCATCGTGCGGGTGACGAGCGTGGCTGGGCCGTCCGTCTTCACCGCGCGAGTGGTCCGCCGGATATCCACCACCAGCGCCCTCAGGAACCCCAGGTAGAGCACGACGCCGATGAGCCCGAGCTCCTGCATGACCTCGACGTACAGGTTGTGGGCGGGTTGATCGGCGATCCCGAAATTCGCGTTCGCCTCTCGCGATGTGCCCAGGCCGTGCCCGAACAGCGGTCGCCGCATCGCCACTTCGATCCCGACGCGGATGCCCTCCGTCCGCTCGCTGGCGGTCGCGGCGTTCTTGGTCTCCGAGCTGAGAATCGACAGGTAGCGATCGCGGAGGTTGTCCGAGAACAAAGGCACCGCGACGAACACAGCCCCGACCATCGCGGCTGTTGCGACAAGTTTCCGGCGGCTCTTCAACCAGATGCCGGCGCCGACGATGGCAACCGCCAGCAGGCCGGTCCGCGACGCCGTCAGCGCGAGAGCGTAGAAGGCGGCCGGCAGGAACAACGCGTAGACAATGGTGCCGATCTTCGTCAGCGGTCCGAGAAAATGAATGAACGCGAGCGCTGTGACGACGACAAACGCCAGACCATTTGGGTTGATCACGTCGAGCGGCGCGCCGGCCAGCCGGTCCATGCTCTCCCAATCGGCCATCGACGCCCGGCTTCCCCAGTACCCTTCCGTCACATGGAGGTACACCGGCTCGATCACTCTGAACATCTGACAGGCGAGGAACACGCCAAGCAGCCACGCCAGCCGTTTCGATGAGGTCACCAGCCTGGTGGTGAAGAAGTAGTAGAGCGCGGCTTTCAGGAACGCGCCGAGCCCGTAGCTCAGCACGCTACCGGGCCACTCGACGAGCGGGACCGTCAGGAGCGCGTACGCCACGACGATGAGAAGCCAGCGGCCTGATTCCTGCGGCGCCGCGTCGCTGTCACGCCGGCCCGCCCCGATCGACAACAGCGTCATGAACAGCAGGAGCCAGACGTCGAAGCGGATCGCGCCCAGAACCGGCGCGCGGGCGCCAAGGTGGAGGAACCAGCTCACGATAAAGACCAGGTAGAAGACGAACGCCAGTCGGTTCGACGATTCCGCCGGCACCTTCGAATCAGCAGACATGACCATCGGCCTGCAGCCGCTTCCGCGCGTCGCTGTCCGCGGCGTACCGTTCGAGCGCGTCGAGATAGAGCGCGATGTACGCCTTTGCCATGCGGGCGCTCGAGTAGCGGCCCAGAACGCGGCTGCGCGCCCGATGGGCCATCTCGCGCGCGGCCTGCCGATCGTTCAGAACCTGGCTGACAGCTCCGGATATCGCCGCGACGGAGCCGGGCGTGATGAGCACCCCGCTGCGGCCGCCATCGAGCAGATCGGGGATGCCGCCCACCGCCGACGCGACGATCGGCACCTCCGCCTGCATGGCCTCCATGAGGCAGATCGGCAATCCCTCGGTCGATGAGGGAAGGACGCACACGTCCATGAGCTTCAAATACTGCCGAGCGTCACGATGACCTGGCAGAAGAACACATGCGTCCAGGCCTTCTTCTCGAACGAGCTGCTCCAGGCGTCCGCGTTCCGGCCCTTCGCCGAGCAGCAGCAGCCTTGCCGGCCATCGAGCTGCGCGTAGCCGCCCGAAGGCCCGGACCAGGCGATCAAAGCCCTTCTCCGGCGACAGCCGTCCGATCGCGCCAACGATCGGATGACCGGCGCAGAACGCCGCGATGGGATCGCCGGCCCCCAGAGGCGCGGCCGGCTCGAAGTCGACGCCGTTCTCGATCACGCGGCAGCGCTGCCCGACGCGGCGAACGAGATCCTGCGTGCCCGGCAGATCGCGATGCACCAGCGCCACGCGATCGCATCGGCGCACCGCCTGTCGATCGAGCCATCGATACAGCGCCATGCGCCCGACGGCGCCGACCGCCGTATAGCCGTGCAGGGTGGTCACCAGCGGTCGTTTGCGAAGCGCGCGCGGCACCATCGCGAGAAGGATGTCGGGCTTGTAGCCATGCGCATGTACGACGTCGGCTCGCGCGTCGGCCGCACACCGCAGGATGCGACGAACGCCCGCCGGGCTGGGACCGGCCATCATGCGAACGGCATGCACCGGCAGACCGTGCGCGCGTGCGGCACGCTCGATCGGTTTCTCCCCATCGCCAGGCGTTCCGATGGACACAATCGCTGCGGCGTGTCCCAATTGCTGCTGGGCCGACGCCAGAGCCAGCACGACGCGCTCCGCTCCGTAAAGCCCGCTGCTGTCGATGACGTGGACGATGCGCATCGGGTCACGAGGGCAGATGCGGCTTCATCGCCGCCAGCGTGGTGGCCGCCTTGGCCGCCGCGGCGCTTCCAGGCGCCAGCTCGATCTGACGCCGCAGGTGTCGCTCGCTTCGAGCGACATCGCCCATCTGGAGCGATACCACGCCCAGGTGCAGCTCGAGACCATGCGTGTGCGGGTTGAGCGCGGACGCGCGCTCGAGCACCTCGAGCGCCTGCCGATCCTCACCCACCGCGTGGAGGGCCCAGCCGAACGTGTCGAGCACGTCCGCGTCGCGCGGCGCGAGCGTCGCGGCGCGACGCGCGAAGTCCAGCGCCTCGCTCGGCGATCCGAGCCCGGTGGTCAGGTCGAGCCACGCCAGGCTGTTGAAGAGCGACGCAGATACGTAGCCGTTTGCCGCAGCCGCCAGGTAGTGTTTTCGAGCCGACTCGATGCGGTCCACACGTTCGTCGAGAATGCCCGCGTAGTAGTCCTTCAGCTCCTCGCGTGATCGATTGGCCAGGATTGCCGCGCATGCCAGCGACGCCAGCGCAATCGCTCCGCGCCGCCGTGTCGCGAATCCGCGGCTGACGATCGCCACGCCCGCGGCGGCGCCGCACAGATCGGCGGCGAAGTCAGCGAGCTCGACGCTTCGATCGGCGAACAGCCGCTGCATCGTTTCGTCTGCCGCGCCAAGAAGCGCCGTCAGTCCCGCGGCCACGATGACCCGGACTGACCAGCGAACCGGGATTCGCTGCGCTGCCGTCCAGGCGACGAGAAACACCATCGTGAATTCGGCCCAGTGCAGGAACTTGTCCAGGCCAGGAAACCGGAGATCGAGCTCGTGGATCGACGCAGCCAGCGAGTTTTCCGAGAAGAGAACCAGCGCCAGACCGATCCCCACAGCGAAAACGGCGGCCAGCGATCGCACGCTCACCCGGGCACCAACGCGATCGGACGGGTCATTCATCGCTGCCCCCTTGCGGCAACACCGCTCCACTGACTGACGATCTGCATCGTCATCTCCTCGCACATGCGCTGGATGCTGAAATGCACACGCGCACGTTCGCGCCCCGCGCGGCCAAGCGCGCGGCGCAGCGGCGCGTCGCGTGCCAGCTCGACGATCTTCGCCGCCAGATCGTGCGGGTCGCCTTCACGCGCCAGACACCTCATCCCGGCCGGTCCGACCGCTTCGCGAATGCCGGGAATGTCGGTCGCGACGACCGCAAGGCCGGCTGCCATCGCCTCAAGCACGGCGTTCGGCAGCCCCTCCTTGCGCGAGCTGAACACGGCGAGATCCACCGATTGGAGCAGCGGCCAGACGTCGGAGACCGCGCCTAGAAAGTGGACGTGGCGCGAGAGGCCCTGAGCCTCGACCTGCCGCTCGATCGCGGCGTGCTGGCCATCGGCCCGGCCGACGAGCAGCAGGTGCGCGTCGGTCCCGTCCTGGTGCAGGCGATTCACGACGGCCCGCCACGCCCGCACGAGCGTCTCGTGATCCTTGTACGCCTGGAGATTTGCGAGCATGCAGCCGACAAACGCCGAGTCTGGCAACCCGAGACGCTGCCGCCAGGCGGCCGGGTCGCCGCCCTCCTTCGGCAGCATGACACCGTTGTGCACGACGTGGACGCGATCGTCGGCCGCACCGAGCGCGTCGCGGACGAAGGCGGCCCCGTGCGCGGCGTTCGCGACGAAGCACCTGATCTGACTCGCGGCCATCCGCTCCACCCAGCGCGAGACGCGGGCGCGTCCTTCGTCGCGCTGGTTCCAGATG
>Ga0066903_100000294_pt1 | contig 29449 bp, 52 predicted proteins | sample PanSoiMetaGPlot1_FD_67491 | JGI IMG/M metagenome (GOLD analysis project Ga0066903, IMG submission 67491) | Tropical forest soil microbial communities from Panama analyzed to predict greenhouse gas emissions - Panama Soil - Plot 1 (version 2) | ecosystem: Environmental > Terrestrial > Soil >... | reverse complement strand
ATTCGGCCCTGGACCATTGCAGATGCTGTGGCATATCAGCTGGTAGAGCGGCTTCGCAGTGACCAGGAGCTGTACCCGGCGCTGCGGACGCGGGTGAGTGAGATCCGGGATGAGGAGATCCGGGAGCAGATTCGCCCTGCTATTGCTGAGGCACTCACTTCCCCGCTCACCCAGACCAACATGTTCGGGGAGACCACCGGCAAAGCCACCACTCTCCGGGAGATGATTCTGGGTGAGGTGCAGAAGCAGATGAAGGCCCCTACTGAGCGTCACGGTGGGAAGACGGTTGTCCAGCAGATTATCGCGGACGAGGTGGCCAAGGCGTTCAGGAGTGTCGTGGTGGCTGAAGTGATCGCTGCCAGGGCTGTTGTCAGTGAGCAGATCGGCAAGCTTGTGGCTGATGCGGTCAAGCAGGGACTCCGGGCCCGGTAGCCGTATAACAAGATGTGCCGGGTCGGGTATCAACTTGGTAGTTAGGTTCCTCCCCCGGCACCGGGGACGAAGCCCAGGGCTGGAATTATGCGGGCCTGCCACGCGATGAGCAGGCAGCGCCGTTCTGGTTCTGGGCTGACTCCCGGGGTTAGCTGCCTATGCTCCGATTCTTGCTACCCACCCTGTATGGTCCCCGCCATTGCGGAACCATTCGATATAGTCGGCCGCTAGGCGCAGGGTTTCTGGGTCATCATCGAACAGGCCGAGCGCCAGATTGATCTTGTGGGTAACCAGGGATCGCAGGACGCTTGTCTGATGGTCATGGTCCACGGCAAGCTCCCACTCGCCTTCCCGTGGGGTTGACCGGGGTGCAGGTGTTGGTGGCTTACGGGAGATGGCACACAGGCCGCCGAGATCGGCAAGCATCCGCTGGTACTGCTCGGGTGTGACTCCGTATCGGCGGAAGCGCTCAGCTAGCCGCCAGCGTGAGGCTTGGTCCCGGCATTGCCGTGCGCAGTACCTCTGCTTACCCCGGCCTTTCCCTGGGTTCGCCGCAATAAAGAACTCTTTGTCACACTTCTGATTGGCACATGTTCGCACCTCGCCAGGCTTTCCAGTGCAGTTGGCTCCACAGGTGGTCTGGTCTAGCCACCAGGGTGTGAATACAGCAGAGCATTTTTGACAAGGCCGTGGCCCCAGACCGAACTCCTGGTGCCGCTCTTGCCGGGCGCTATGGGCCAGGAGCCGGGCTGCGTTCGTGTAGCGGCAGCGCTTGGGTGGAGAGCAGAACAGTTGATTGCGGCGCAGGGGAGTGAACTGCTCATGGCAGATCGGGGCATTCCCTGGGCTCAGCATCCGTTAGGTGGCTCTTGGTCATGGTCTCTCCTGTGCCGATTAGAGAGAGCAGGCAGAGGTCTAATCTCTGACAGGCCAGCTAGGTGGTCCTTGAGTAAGGGACGGCGCAGGCCGGGCGCTCTCTTGTGAGTGTCGCTGTAGACAACAGTGGTCGAGAAGTCCAGCGGCGTAAAGTCAGACATAAGGGGTCAAAGTGCCGGATATCAGCCTCCTAGAACCGATGGTCCTGCGCGGAGTGGTTGAGAAGTTCACTACCCCGGAATCGCTCCTGATGCTCAACCGCATGGACCAGACCCCGTGGCCGTTTCCGAGCGCCACCTGGGATGTGGTGAAGGGCTCCCGGCTGCTGGCCAAGCCGAACGTGCCCAACTCGGAAGCACACATCGTGGCCCGCCTGGGCCGGTCCCAGGAAAGTGCTGCCTTCATCTACCTGCGGGAGAAGAAGGTTTTCGAGCCGACCACGCTGCACTGGCTGCGGCTCCCCGGCGAGATTGCCACTGTCAACGCGGAGCAGGCGGTGCTCCGCGAGATCAACGATCTGAACTACCGGTTCGACAACTTCGCGGAGTGGTCGATCTGGCAGGCGCTGGGCGGCGGGATCTCCTACAGCTACAACGACGTGGTTGCAACGGTGGACTACAAGTTCCCGTCCAGCCACTTCGTCACCCCAGCCTCGCCATGGGTGAACAACACGTCCCTGACCTACGCCACCGGCACGGGCAGCAACACCGACCTGAGCCAGGCGAACACGAACCTCTCCGCTGGCGCCGGAACCGTCACCTACGCCACACCGTTCCAGATCATTGAGGACGTGCGGAGCTGGAAGAGGATCGTCCAGATTCACGGCCGGGTGCCGTGCCGCGAGGTGTTTGCCACGTCGGTCACCATGGCCGCCCTGATGGAAGCCTGGGTGCACGCGGGAGCTGGCTCCACGGTCAACATTCCGGCGACCATGCTGAGTGACCGGATGAAGGACGAGTACTACAGTTCGGGCATCATCTCCGGGTTCCTCGGCCTGACCTGGACCCAGGTTGAGCAGGTCTACGAGTCCGATGCAGGCAACCTGACCTTCTACGTGCCGGATGGCCAGGCCTACCTGGGCAACTACACCGACCAGCGCCCCGTTGAGCTGCTGATCGGCCCCACGGCCGACGATGAGGCCCCGTCCGGGTTCACCGGGAAGTTCTCCAAGACGTGGAAGGAGAAGGACCCGAGCGCCCGGCAATACTTGATGGAATGGAATCTGCTCCCGGTCATCACCCGCCCAGAGCAGATGATCGTAGCCACTGGCCTGATCAGCAACGGCTCCAGCGCTCCCACCAGCTACTGGAACGGCGGTGCCGGAACCATCGACTGAGCTAGGCTGGCCTGGTCTCAGCGCAGAACGGCGAGAGCCCCCTCCACCCAGCGGGGAGGGGGCTCTCGTTATGCCCCGTATCACTGGCATGGCGACTACCCGAGAGCTGATTGATGAGCTGCGCCAGGCGGATCCTGAGGGCTGCTGTGAGGTGTGGCTGGAGATCCACAATGGCAGCCGGGGCAGTGATGCCCGGACCTTCACGGACAGTCTGACCAGTCCGCCACTGGTTCGGGTGGACGAGCTTGGTGATGTGGTTATTACCGGGGAGACGGAATGACTCCTAAAGCGAGCGGTGTGCTGTAGCACACGCCGCCCGATCCTCCAAGACGTGAGCTTCACCATTGCCTTCACGGTCTCCTGCCAGCGGGAGCGCTACTTGCGTGAGGCCCTGAATAGCTGGGGCAGGGTGCGCGGGATTCAGGACGCGCATCTGCTGTTCTGCCTGGAGCCCCGCCCGGTGCACAGCCCGTTTCCAGTGGCTGAGTTCCGGGATTTTCTTCACCGCAGCTTCGCTCACACCGAGATCGTCCGTAACCCTGAAGTGCTGGGCGTCACCGCGAACACCCGGAACGCCATGGAGCTGGCCTTTGCCCGGCGCCCGGATGACTTTGTGGTTCTGGCTGAGGAAGATCTGCTTGTCAGTATGGACATCCTGGAGTGGTTCACCTGGGCTCAGCGTTACCGGGATCTGGATGGTTGCGGGGTTACCACAGTCAGTGCACATGCTCACCGGTCTACTGGTCTTCCTAGTCATGCGGTGCGGGTGCCGTGGTTCTCTCCTCTGGTCTGGGGGACCTGGCTGAATCGCTGGCGGGAGTTCATAGAGCCGGGCTGGGGAGGCCTACCTGATAACGCTGCGGCCTGGGATGCGGATTTGCGTGAGCGGATCTCTGTTGCGGGGCTGTGCTCGCTGTTCCCCGGCCAGTCCCGGTCCAAGCACATCGGGGAGATGTCCACGCTGACTCCTGGGCTGCTCTCGGAATACTTCTACGACGCTAGCCAGAGCCAGTGCTTCAGCCCGGATTACCCGCCGCAGGAGTTTACCGAGGTGCCTGGGGACAGCATTCACATCCTGGTCTGATCTTCTCTTGGCGATTATCCTGGGGCCAGGGAAGGAGTAAGTCATGGGCAGAGTGGTCAATCCTGGTGGCAAGCGCGGCACTACGGTCAGCAAGGCCAATCCTGAGGTGGATCCGGTTCGCGCCTGGAAGGACGGCTACGAGCCGGTGCCGACGCTCGCGGAGCGGCTCGCAGAAGATCAGGAGATTCCAGTACCCGGCCAGACCGAGACCCACCAGTACGGAGATGGTCCTGAACTGCCAGAGCCCGGGGATGACGAAGTTTTGGCCACCGGCCGGGAAGAGGATGAGTTCGCGCCCAAGGTTCCTGAGCTGCTGGCTGAGATGGGAGAGCCTGACTTTGCGGACGCCCAGGTGATTCCCTTGAATGTGGCGCCTGTGTTTCCGGCCTATGACGAAGCTGCGGTGGCTGTCCAGATCTGCACTCAAGGTCACGAGTCTCCATCCGGGGCTAAGTTCTGCATGGAGTGCGGTGACCCTTACCAGGTGATTGCGGAGACTTCTGACGACTGGACTTGCCATTCTGGTCATCTCATCGACGGTGCCGCCAAGTTCTGCATGGAGTGCGGTGATTCCCGCCCGGACCTGAAACCACCCGTGGCTGGCGCTGGGGTGGCCGCTGAGCTGTCTGCGCGGGTCACCCCTTATGAGGAGCTGACTCCAGCGCAGCAGGCTGACAGGGACCGCCTGCACGCTGCTGCGCTGCGCCGGGGCCGGGAGGACAGTCCTCTGGTGTTTGAGCCGCCCACCGGAACGAAGCCCATGCTGGTGTTCCATGTGGTCAAGTCCGGGTGGACGTTCGCCGGGAACGTCTGGATGCGCGGGCAGGAGATTAAGCTAGAAGAAGGATCTCCCCGGTGGCACGAGGCTCAGCGGTTCATTCACTGGACTGAGCAAGAGCAGATGGACTACTACGGAGGCATTCGGTGGAGGCTGGGACCGTGGCCGTTTCAGCGGTCCTACATCTCGCCAGGCTCCCAGTTCCAGCCTCTAGGTTCCCTGGACGGAAAAGGTCAGGTAGCTGGGCCTACCGAGGAGCAGCTTCGCCAGGCTGACGCTGCAGAGCAGCGCCGCAACGGCGGAGTGCCCCGCCCCATGTTCGCCTAGCCCGATTGGATAGCCATGGCTCTCTTGTTCCGGCTCCACGAGCACAACTTCCAGAACGTCGTGGGCGACCGCATGACGGACATGGATCAGCTCTCCGAGGAGGGCTGGGATGTGGTGAGCTGCACGATTGCTTTTCCCTACGTGCATGTGCTGTGGAGCAAGGATGCGGGTGCTTCTGAGGCCCGCGCCCCGGTTAGCCATGACCTCTGCAAGGAGAAGCAGGATCAGCTGCAGGCTGAGAAGGAGCAGCTGCGCAATCAGGCAAACGCCGCTCTGAATGCCCGGACCCAGGAGCGGGATCAGGCTGTGAAGGAGCGGGACGAGGCGCGTGAGATTGCTCGTCAGTTCAAGGCAGAGGCAGACCGGCTGAGCGCGGCCCCACAAAATCCGGAGTGATTGCCGTATTATCAAGCGTGTGCACGGAGGAAGGAACGGGGCGTCACGCGGCTAGCTTGCCGTAGGCGCCCCGTCCCGATTTCATAACCGTGCTGCCTCTTCCCACAGTCGCTGATCTGGCTACCTTCACAGGCCGTCCCGAGGCCAGCTTCTCCGCGTACGCCAATGCCGCGATCATGCAGTCAGCGCTCATGCTCACATTCGCCACTGAGCTGACCCCGGATGATTGGCCGAATCTGGGCGCGCTGCTGGAGAACAAGATCAGCACAGCGGACGCTCAGCAGCTGGCTACGAACGCGATTCTCGCCATGGCGGATCACATCTACCTGCGCCAGCCTTACCAGCAGGTGATTGCCTCGCCGCTTATGAACGAGACGATCGGTTCTTACTCCTACGGCAAGGCCCAGCAGGAAGTGGCCCGCAACGCTGCGGCCTTGGAGGTCACTGGTGAGCGCACCAACGTGGACTTCTACGACATGGCTGTGCAGTACCTGGCTAAACGCACACTGGCTGGCGGAGTGTACTCCGGGGCTGTGACAGTTTTTGAGGATGACAGCTTTCGCTACGACAACGCCGCGCTGGAGATCCGTCAGCAGGATGGCAGGATGGTACTGCTCGGGCCTGCGATGCGGGAGCAGTTCGATGTGCCGTTCAGCATAAGCAGCCCGGTGTTCCCGCAAGACTCAGGAATCTGAGATGACTGAGACGCCGCAAGGGCCTGATGAGCAGCAGTACGCCCCGGATGTGCACCTGTCTCTCTGGGAGAAGATTGTGGGGATCTTCGTGCTCATCTTCGGATTTGGCCGTGGAAAGCTGGGCTGAGCTGTGACCAGCCCGCTCCCGTACAGCCCGCGCATCCCGGCCCCAGGCCCGCAGCGGGCGCTCTACCGCAGCGTGGCCCAGGTGATGCGGCTGTCCCAGACGTTCCTGCCGACCGGGGCCATGAGCATCTCCTGGAACGTGATTACGGACATGGTAGATCCGTACTGGGGGGTGCCCGGCCAGTTCCAGTGCCGCCTGGATCTGCAGTTCACCAGGCCCGGCAAGGATGCGCCCATGCCCTTGGTGGCAGGCCGGGCTCCTGATCGTGTCGGGCTGCTGTTCTTTGATCCGTTCCCGGATGATGCAGGCAGGCTGCCGGTCCGGTCTGGGGATCGTATCGTCATGGTCACTGGCCCAGTTTTCGGCACGTTTGAGATGCGCCAGATTCCCGAAGTGGCTCAGGACTTCATAGGTGCCCACCACATAGAATGTCAACTGATTGAAGTCTCTCAAGCTCTTGAGAGCACTTCACTGACGCCCTTTCCAAGCGCCCAAGAGCCTACGCATCCACCTGGCCAGAACTATGTTGTCTACGGGTCTGATTCAGGTCACAGTGCGGACACCGGGAGTGTGGCATGAGTGTCCGTTTTGAGGTGGACTTCTCCCAGGTGATTCGTGAGCTGGACCGGCTGGCCCGGGGCCCCGGTTCTGACGGCACTACCTTCCGCCTGGAAGGCGTGATGCTGCGCAACTTCATGGAGACCCAGGAAGACGTGCATATCATCACTGGGTATCTCAAGTCCTCTGGTCATCCCACCAGCTCTTTCGATGGAGACCGGTGGGAAGGCACCATCCACTACGCCCGCCGTCCTGGCATCTTTGAACTAGCAAGAAAGGACAAACCCACCCAAAACCACCCAGAAGGAGGGCATGATTTTTACAAGTCTTCCTATGAAGAGACGCCAGAGCAGTACAAGGCTGCTGTGCTGGGGTTCTTGCGTGGCGAGAACGGATTCTGACCGTGGATGACGTGGCCAGTGGTGCGGTCCAGATTCTGCGCACCTACCCGGATGTCACGGCACTGCTGGGCAGCTTCCCGCAGACCGACACCAACCCCGGGTTCGCCGGGCAGCCGTGGATCTTCAAAGATGACATCCTGATTCGGGCAGAAGGCCAGTCCATCGTCTACGGTTCCTCTGCTCTGGCCCTGGTGTGCTGCGATGCTGGCGGATGGGGAGAGCCCCAGCCGCTGACCACTCCGCGCTACAACCGGCTGCAGGTGGACATCTGGGCGGATCCGCTGCGTGATCAGTTCCACAACATCATTGAGACCTCAGGGGTTACCCGGCAGCGGATCAAGACCTGCTTCGCTACCCTGAACTTCCACCTGCACCGTACCGACCCTGATATGCAGCTTTGGGGAGATCTCAGGACTGCAGGATGCCAGCTGCTGACTGAGCCAGCTGCTCTGCCAGAGCCTGATGGCGATGGGCTGGTGAAGGCCACCGCCTACTACGGTGTTTCGGTATTCGGGGCTGTGGGCGTGCCTACCTGACCGCCGATTCCTCCGCTACCAAGCAGCGGAGGAGCCGTAAGTGCGTGTCCTGGTGAAATCCCCCTACTCCATGTTCAGCGGGTATGGCGCTGATGGCTACGGCCTGGTCCGTGCGCTGAAGGACTGGGGCTGTGATGTCTATGTCCAGCCCACTTGGGTGGACGTGCCCATACCCAAGGATCTGCTGCACCTGTTCGCCAAGCCGCTGGTGGCCCCGTTCGACCTGACCATCAATCACTGGGATCCGGGGAACCTGGCTATCCAGAAGCCCGCCCGGGAAGCCACTGCCCTTGCGGTGGCCTGGACCATGTGGGAGTTCAGCCCCGCTACTGAGCCTGCCGAGGTGATGCGCTGGGCTGAGGATGGCAAGACCAAGGTTCCGGTCAAAGTGCCACCCAAGGCTGGCGGGCTGTACCCGATCTGCAAGAACCGGAGCACGTTCGCCAAGCGGATGAAGTGGTACGACCTGCTGCTTGCCTATGATCCGGTGACGCTGGGTGCACTGGAACCGCTGCTGCCCAGCCACGTAGCCCGGGGGATTCTGCTGGGCGGCTATGACAGCCAGAACTGGCGCCCGGTGGAGCGGGATTGGTTCAGCCCGGACTTCGGGTTCGCTATGCACGGGGCCCTGAACAACCGCAAGCAGCCCATGCTGGTGCTGCAGGCCCACCTGGAACTGCGGGCGGAACACCAGGACTACCGGGATGGGGCCCGGCTGTCATTCCATACCACCATCGGCCCGCTGTTCCCTGAGCTGAACGAGATTCTGAACAAGGACGGGGACCAGCGTGTGCGGATCTTCTATGACACCTGGGACGATCCCACCCTCAAGCAGTTCTACGCAGCCAACCACTGCCTGGTGTACCCGAGCCAGGGCGAGGGCAAGAACGTTCCGGCCCTGGAGTTCATGAGCACAGGCGGGACTGTGATCCACACCAAACGTGGCGGCCCGGAGATGTGGCTGAACGATGACGTGGGTTATGAGGTGCCATTCGTGCTGCGGCCGGTGGTGCCCAAGTACCCGGACGGGTGTCACAGTGCCAGGGTGGAACTGGCGGAGCTGAAGCGGGTCATGCTGCAGGTGTTCCGGGACCGGGAAGGTGCCCGGCGCCGGGGTGAGCTGGCTTCCCGCCTGATTCCACAGCAGCTGGACTGGGAGGTGGTGGTTACTGACATGTTCCGCCGCATCCGGGATTTGTGCGGGCGCCAGGGTGAGATCATCTGGACTGCTGCCCAGGAAGATCACCGCCGCGCTGAGGCTAGCGCTTTCCAGTGAACGCGCCTGCCGGGCGGCGGGTGGAGTTCCGCTGCCCGGAGCCAGCGGTATCCGGGACGGGACGGAGCCACCCAGGCCCGCTGTTCGCCGTGGCGGTGCTTTCCGGGCTGTCGCCGGACAATGGGGATGTGCTGGAGCTGGCCTGCCAGCGGTGCAAGCAGCGCCTGGCCCGCAACGGCCACCCTGTTCAGCGCGTGATTCACCGGTACAGCTTCACCGGCCAGCTCAAAGCGACTGTGACGGAACGCCTTCCCGTATAACCGGAGATTGCAAGTGATCTCCAGACAAGGAAGGTAGTCCATGGTTGCACCAAGGCTTATTGATCCGGAGCAGCGTCACCGCCAGCGCCAGTTCATCAAGTGGATGAAGACGGAAGCCCGGGTGGTGCAGCTTGTCTGCCTGATTAGCGGGCACGTTTTCCCGGATCCGTTCAGTGGCGATCTCAGCCACCAGGTTCTCCCTGCCGGGGAGCAGGGCCGTAAGCAGGCCACCATCCAGCTCACCGGGCCCTGCCAGCGTGAGGTGGACGGGGAGCGCTGCGGCACGGTCATCCACAAGCTGCTGGGCCAGGGCGGGATCATCTCCCGGTCCCGGCCGGTCTATGACTACGAGGCCTGGTACCGGATTCCCCCGGAGCTGCTGGAGTACGGCTATCTGTCCCGGGATCAGCGCGGGATCATTCGCGTCTACCTGTTCACGGAGCTGCCCGCGCTGCGCAAGGCCGAGAAGGTCAAGCTGGCTGCGAAGCAGGCAACAGCGAAGGCTCGCAGCAAGAGCATCCACCCGTCCACGGGGAGGTATGCCTGATGGCACGGGAAGTCTTTGTCCGGGTCGTAGACGACCTGGACCGCACCATGGAAGCCGCAAGCACGGAGCGGCTGGCTTTCGGTGGCCACGCCGTGGAGCTGGACTTGTCCAGGGAGAACAAGGAGAAGCTGGCAGCTTTTCTGGCCCCCTACTTCAAGGCTGGCCGCCGCATCTCCGGTGCCGGGCTGGCCCAGGAGTCAGCCCCGGCCGGTGGGATCTCGGCTGCCCGGAAACTGAATGCCGAGATCCGCGAGTGGGGCAACGACAATGGCTGGCCGGACGTTCAGCCCGGCAAGATGCCCAGGGCGTTGAAGAAGGCCTACCTGGCACACCTCGCCGCTGGGGCATCCTGACCCGGGATTGTGTAAGGTTCCCCGGAGAGGGAGGAGATTGTATGCCGATGAAGGCCCAGCCCGAGGGCACCAGCCGGGAGAAGCTGGAAGAGCAGGTTGTTGACGTAGCCACTGGAAGGACCCAGACCACCAAGTTCACCATCAACTTCACGGATGAGGAGCTTGGCAAGGTGAGGATTGGGGAGACCCACCGTGTGCCCAAGGGATGGGATCCGGAGTCTGCGGTTCCGGGCGCTGTTTCCCCGGTGGATCCGCTTAAGGCCCACATGGATGCCATGGCGTGGCTGAAGGACGAATGGCTGAAGGCCCGGGCCAATGGCTGGAAACCAGCTGAGAAGCCCGCACAGGCCGCCCCTGAGCCGCAGAAGACCATCGTGCTGGAGATGAAGCCTGAGGCCGAAGCGGAGGCGTGGCTGGCGGATCATTCGCAGGAGTCCAACCCCATTCCCACGAGCCTCCCGCCAGCAGAGGCAGTGAAAGGCCCGATCACTCTCCCGTCTGGGAAGGTGCTGACCGAAGGAGATATCCAGGCCCTGGCTGACGAAGCCGAGGCGGGGTACGAGCTTGGGGAAGACGGGAAGCTGCACCCTGTAGCTCCAGCCAGGTTCCCTGTCTCTGATTCAGAGCCAGACACCGAGGTTCCTCCCGGGGACTCTGTGGAGCTTCCTGTGATGGAGGGTGAGCCGGTACTCACTGCTCCGCCTGAGGCTATCGGCTGGAGCCCTGCTGAGCCGTTCGCGGCGGAGAAGGCAGACGAGGCAGCGGCCACAGAAGAGCAGGCGGTTCAGCCCACGGCCCGTGCTGAGATGTCTCAGGCCATGGAGGCCGAGAGCATCCGGGTTATCCCGGCCGGCTCGCCGGAAGATCCGGACTCTGCGTTTTACCAGGAGCGGATGCAGACTCCGGTGCCTGAAGAGGAGAGCATTCCCGCCGATGAGCTGGAGCCGCCCGGCGCTTCGTACGTGGACTGGCTGGACCAGACTCCGGAAGAGCAGCCGGGAGATATCTTCCGGGGAGAGGTGTTCCCGCTTCCTTAACTCCTGCGGAGGGACGCAGGTAATGAGAGCCCGGTCTGTGAGGCAGGCCGGGCTCTCGCTTGCTTGACGTAGGTCAACCTTCAGCCGTACCATAGAGGTATGGAGGTGGAGAGCATGATCACTGTGTTTGCTCAGATCGTTGCTGGGTTTGTTGTGTTCGCCGCTATCGCGGGAGTTGCGCTGCTGTTCGGCCAGCTCAGGAGCACCCAGGTTGGTGCCGCCGACCACCGGACCACCGGGTGGCGGAAGTGGTAGCGGATCTGATAACTGAAGCACGCAGGCGTGCAGGTGAGGCACTGCTTCCGGAGCTGGAACCGTATCTGGTTGACAGCCCACTGGGGCAGTGCCTCAAGCATCCCTGGGTGTTCGATGTGCCGTATTGGCCTTCCATGGCCTGGCGCTGCAACGACCAGTACCGGGCTAAGCGTGAGGCCGTGCGCCAGGCCATGGCGGAGAAGAAGTGGCCGCTCTTTGTGCAGCTGCACGAGCGGCCCTACCGCCGCAGTGCGCTCTGGGAGATTCGCCCACTGGTGAACAGCCAGGAGTATTGGGAGCTGCTAGGCTACGTGTGGACGGACTCTGAAAATACCTGGCAGTGGGGGTGCATGTTGCCGCAACTTCTAGGCTCACGCAGGACCGGCCGTGAGTGCATCATGCTTGAGGAGGAGCGGGAAGCCCTGGCCGTCTTGCCGGAAGAGCTGGTTGTTCACCGGGGCCTGACTAGCAGAGGCACCACTATGGGCTGGTCCTGGACGCTGAGCCAGCCTAAGGCCGAATGGTTTGCCCGGAGGCTGCTGGACAGCCGGAAGGGTGAGAAGCCCATCCTCATGACCGCCACGGTAGCCAAGTCCAGGGTGATTGCACACTTCACGCGGCGCGGCGAAGCCGAGATCGTCACCAATCCACGGTATCTGCGGAATATCAGAGAGACTGTGCTTGACGTAGGTCAACCTGCATGAGATGATAGATGCATGGAGGTGGGAACAGTGAAAACTTTGGAGCTTGCCGTTGCTTGCGCCCCTGGCGCCTGCCGTACGTTCATCATCGGCAATAGGCCCAGCGAGTCGGGTTACACCTACCGGATGTGCTCGCTTTGCGGGGAGATCTACCGCACTGACCGGCTGGCCCTGGGGCTGCCCGCGCAAGTGGTGGTGGGGCCGCCGCGTACCACCGAAGAGCTGGCGGAGGTGTACCACTGATGAACGTCCGTGAGGCCAAGGCCCTGTATTGCCGGGTCTCTGACGATCTGGGCCCGGCAACGGAGGAAGTTACCAAGGCCCTGGCACTGCTTATAAATGGCCTGATTGGGCCGCATGTCCTGAGCGAGCAGAACAAGGTGTACGCCGGGAAGAGTGCGGGCAATGTCGCGTTCTCCGTGGAGCAGGCCCTGGATGAGGCCGTGCGCAAGGTGGGGGTGCTGAAGCGGTCACTGGAAGTGGCTGGCCAGGCCATCGGTGAGGCCCGTAAGGAGGCCCAGGGATGAGCGAGGGCATCAAGGACCCAGCTATTCAGGGGCTGACGGATGAGCAACTGCGGGCGGCCAATTACGAACTGGCCCGGCGCGAGGATGTGGCACGGAGAGCCCGGGAGCAGGAACAAGCCCGTAGGCGGCAGCTCGCTGAAACGGAGCTGGCGCTGCAGTTCCAGGGCAAGCTCTGGGATCTGCTGAAGGCAGCAGGCTGGACGGAACCGCTGGTCTACGCCGGGCCGAGCGAGGCCTGGGACAAGAAGGCCCAGCTGCTGGAGTCCGTGTATGACCTGATGGATGATTACCAGATTGATCGGGACGCGCTATGAACACAACACGGAAGGTGATTCGGCATTGGTGGCCGGATGACAAGCCCGAACCCTGGATCCGGTGCATCGGTGCGCCGGAAGCTGGCCGGGTCAAGGTGACTGGCTATCTGAACGGTACGGTCTATGAGCACATCACCACGCGGAACCGGATGGCCGTCAACTGCGAGGCTTGTCACGGCCATCTGCCCGAGGTGGTGGCCTTGTGCAAGGAGCGCGCGGAGCGGGCAGCCAAGATCATTGAGGCGCTGGCCCAGCTCGGCATCAGTGCCAGCTACGAGGACACCCACCGGGGCACGGCCAGCTTCCCCATGATCAGCCTGCATGTGGACGAGGCGGAACAGCTTCTGCTCCGGATCGCGGGCCTTCAGCAGGTTGCTGCGCAGCTGCAGGGTGCTGCTGACCTGCTGGGATTCGCTGGACCGGCGCAGCCTGGGGATGTGATTCCCTCGTGACTAGGAAGCAGAGCAGTGGCTCCCCTGCCGTGGATCTGGCCATGGCCATGATGTACCCGGAGCAGGCTGACCTGCCCCCGGTGCCTGAGCCTGAAGCCAGCGAAGCTATGGGTTTCAACACCGCGCTCTCACCGCTGTCCGAAGTAGGGGAGGACGGCAGGATCCTCAAGGGGATCGTCATGCCCCGGGAGTTCTCAGGCACCATCCTGGCCCTGAAGCCTGGTGAGGTGCTGCGGCAGCAGGCAAAGCTCCACGATGCTCTGGCTCACCCGCAGCGAGGCCTTAATGGTTACGGGGCTTTCATCCATGCCTTTGCCCGCAGGGCGTTCCACAACCAGATCATGAAGCTGGGCAAGGCGGACTACACCGAGCAGATGATGTTCCACCCGTACCTGCCTGGCCGGTCCCTGGAAGACGCGCACCGCTGGTGCATGGATGTGGCTAGGCCTTTGGCCGGGGCTACCAGCTTTCAGGTGACCGCCGAGATGGTGGACGCGGTGACCGGGCTGTACGAGCAGTCAACCCAGGGCCTGTTCCACATTGAGGAGGCTATGCTGCCTGCTCTTTCCGGGTTCATCTGGCTGGACAAGCCGGTGCTCATCACTGACAAATGGGGCCGGAAGGTCTCAGAGCGGGTCATCACCTGGTCCCCGGTGACAGCCAAGGTCACTTACCCGAACGAGACCACCGATGCCCTGGGCCGCACAGTGGAACCGCCCGTGCATTACGAGCCCGGTATCCGGCTGTCTACCTGGAGCCACATTGACGATGACCGGGTACTGCTGCAGGCAGCCCAGGACTCTGAGCAGGCCACGGGGTATGAGGAAGACCTGGTGGCCCAGGGCCTGGACCCGCGCCGTGCCTGGGATTATCTGTGGGAGGAGTGGGACCAGCTCAAGAAGTTCGGGGACTTGACCCTCTCGCACACCTTCGTTGCCTTGTACGGGGAGCGCCACCCGTGGAGCTTCGGCAAGGCGCCGCACCCTGACGGCGTCCCCGGTAACCACGAGCCGGACAACATGATTGCCTGGCTGTATGCGCTTTGGATGTTCATGGGAACTGAGGTAGTCGCTCAGCGCAAACTGCAGCCGGGCAGTGGCGACAAGCGCAAGGCCTGGTTCAGGAGCATCAAGCAGAACGATGTGAACGTGGTGCTGCTCAGGCGGGCCAGGATCGCCCCGCAGCCGACAGACGACCACGAAGCCCGGCACATCGACTGGAGCTGCAGGTGGCTGGTCTCCGGGCACTACAGGCACATCGACTCCTACCTTGGCCTGCACCACCATGCGGTGCCCATGAGAGGCGCTGGGATTGCTGGGGATAGCCATGAGGTGTGCGCTATCTGCTGGCGCGGTGGTGAGGACATCCGCATCACTTGGGTGAAGCCCTTTCTAAAGGGACCGGAAACAGCTCCGCTGAAGGCAAGCAAGCAGCTGCAGAAACTGGTGAGGTAAGAGATGGCAAAGATTCTGGTTTTGGCTGAGCCCGAGACGGTAGCGCCGTCCAGCGGGGTTGGCCTGGGTACCAAGGCCTGGGTGCTGGAGGAAGGTACCCGGGTCAATGTCGGGCATGGCGAGTACACCGCCGCCCAGGCCCGGAAGCTGGCCCGCAACATCCTGGCTTGCGCGGACGCTGCCGAGGCTCATGAGATGGGTCAGAAGGAAGGGCAGCAGCAAATGAGGCGTCTAGTACTGCACCTGACGGTGGAAGCCAAGGACGAGGGCTCCGAGCCTACGAACGAGGAAGTGGCATCCCGCCTGACCGACGTTCTCAACGACGTGACCAAGCATGATGAGATGATTGGCTGGCGTGTGTACGGCCAGGTGAGCGTGGTGGGCGAGGTCCAGCCGTGAACCTGAATGAAGTGAAAGACGACATGGAAGTGCGGATCACCGCAGGCGGCTCTGGGCACCCGCTGCACGGTCACCGGGCTCTGGTGATCCTGGCTGACAGCCCGCTGCCAGATAGCCCGCCAGCGAGCCTCCGGGACTCGTCCATGGCTCAGATCACACACCGGATCAGTTCCAACATGCCTGACGACCGGGACGCCCGCGCCTACCGCAGGGAGACTCTGGAGCAGCCGTTCGCCTTCCCGCATGGCCGGGTGCACCTGAGCTTGCTGCCGTACACGGTGGCCCAGGGCAGGCGCTGGCCGTTCCCGTACATCGTGGTCGGCCCTGAAGACATAGAGGCTGTGTGATGCCCGCAGTACCGAAGCCCAACACCATGCCCCGCCGTGAGGTCACCACCATGCGGGCCATGGCCACCATTCCCTGGTCCCGCAGGATCATGGCCCGGCATTGGCTGCAGGAGATTATTTCCGTAGCTCCGGACCTGCGCAGTTCCCTGGCTAGCGAGAAGCTGAACGCGGATGGGGCCCTGGCTGACCTGGCCATGATCATTGATAGGACCAACGCTGCATATCGGCTGCTGTCCGCTAACGGCAGGACTGATGCTCCTAACTTCAGGCAGGAGCCTGTCTAGGCCCGATAAGCTGGCACTGAGCTGCCCAAACCCACCTCCAGCGGAGGGCAGCTCAGTGCCTCATCCGTATAAAACCCTTGGGTTGGGCGCGCGGTGAATTACCAGTTTCCGGCCTGAGCGAGATAGCAGGCAGAACGGCCCCGGAGGGGCCAGTGGGCCATACCGGCCCTGGGATTGCTGAAGAGCGGGAGAAGCGCAGTGGCTGAGATAGACCCGGCACCCAGTCAGGAAGAACTGGAGAGTGCGGTACCGCCCGGCCCGGACCTCAGCAATGCGGTTCTGGGTGATGGTTCCGAGCTGACCCCGCAGGGGTCTCATGCGAACGGCACCCTGTGCTTCCACGGGATTGACCCTTCCCCTGAAGGACAGGCGGCTTTCCGGGCCCCGGAGCGCCCGCAGGGCGCTGGGAAGTGGCTGCTGTGCCGCGATGGCCAGTACGTCCTCACCGAGTCTTACAGCGCCGCTGAGGGCTCCCCAGGCTGGTTCCTGGTCCCCACCCCCTGCCCGGAGTGTGGCGAAGCTGGGTCCGTGGAAGTACGCCGGATGCCCATAGCGCTTGATTCCAGCCCCCTGGAAGAGCAGCCTTACGAGTTCCGGTGCACCACTTGCGGTGCCACCGGTCCCGCCGCCCCGAAGCCCGGCTCCCAGGCCCCGGTAACACCGGCATGATGCATCCGGAGCATGTCCCCGCCGAAGGCCGCTACCCCATTGCCGCCTCATACGAGATTGACAAGGCGGTGACCCGCCTGGCCACCGCCACGACTGCGATGGGCAAAGCCATGAACAAGAAGGCCCCCGCCGCCCTTCCGGACGCCACCCAGGCCCGCCTGGAGGCCCTGGAGACCCGGCAGCTGTCCCTGGAACTGCGGCTGTCCCGGCTCAGGTGGCTGACCGCCGCTTTGGCGGCGTGGTGCCTGGTGGTCACCGTGGCCACGCTCTGGGCAGCCATGTCAGGCTGAGGAGAATCCTGTGGAGACCTGGAAAAAAGTCCTGATTGGCGCCATCCTCGTTGCCCTGCTGATCTACGCCCCGCAGAGCATGGCCTCGTTCCTGCACACCGCGCTCAGCTCCATCGGCACGTTCTTTTCCAGCCTGCACCTGCACTAGCCCCCCCGGTAACACCCCCATGACAGATACCATCATTCCCGGCCATGACGCCCTGGTCTTGTTCGCGGGTACCCCGGCCACCCGGTGCTCAGCGAGCCGGTCCCACTCCCCGCTTCCGTGCCGGTTCGTGTGGCACCACCTGCTCCCGAAGGAGGCAGGTGGCCAGACCGTCACCGCCAACCTCGTCCAGGTGTGCGATAGCTGCCACTACACGATTCACCGGATCCTGTACCTCATGCGGCTGGAGTTTGAGGGCGCCACGCTCACCGCCGCCCAGCAGGCGTTCCTGAAGCACCCGCCCCGCAAGGCCCAGTACCGGGCCGCAGCCCTGGGATTCGGGTATGCCCGGGGGCAGAACACCACCCACCTGATTCCGGATGAGGGCGGCACCCCGTGAACGCCAGCGGGCATGTCCCCGCTGGCCCCCAGTTCTGGGAGGACACCACCATCACTAAAACCCGGGTCTCGTTCTGGCGGCTGAAGTCCCTGAAGTCCCGCGCCCAGCATCTCCTGCTCCAGGCTTCCGGGCACTGCTGCACCCTGCAGCCCACCATCGGTTACCTGGATGCGGGCGGGATCGGCCGCGTTCCCATCACCCGCATCCGGTTCGGCCACGGCGAGTTCACCCAGGGCCCGGCCATGATCGTCACGGCCCTGGCGGATGCCTCCATGACCGGTGCCGTGGGTGGCAGGTTCGCTGTCTGCGGCCCGGACGGCGCAGAGTGCTGGCGGTCCCCGGTGAAGCGCCCCGGCGCTTACTTCGGGGTTAAGACCAGGGGAAGCACCTGGGAAATCACTGTGGACTGCGATCTTGAGCCGCCCAGCGGCTGGGTTACCGATGAGCGGGCGGAGCGCGCCTTTCAGGTGCAGCTGAACCCTCTGCTGCCGCCCGGGAAGGGCTAGCCGTGGCCCGCGAGAAGAATCCCAAGCCCACCATCAAGCCTGTCAAGCCCGAGAAGCGCCAGGAGTTCGTGGGCAAGCCAGCGGCCCGCACACCGCGCGGCCGGATACTCACCGGCAGGGCCGCTAGGCGGCAGCTCGCGTTTGAGAAGATTCAGAAGGCTCAGCTGAAGGCCAGGAAGAAGAAGCTGGGGATGTGATTCGCATGATCATCGCAGGGCAGAACCTGAAGCCGGACGGCATGCCGGTGAACCACGTCTCCCCGGCCGGGCTGGCGCACCCATCGGTGCAGCGGGCCCTGGGCCAGCTCGGGATTCCCCTTGAACTGAGAACCGCCGAGATGGAAGCCGTGGTGGTTCCCGCAGCCATGTGGCGCGAGATAGCCCGCCAGCTCACAGCCCAGAACACCCCGGGAGATTCAGTCACCGGCTGCTGCGGCCACCCCGGCTGTGAGATTCCGGTCCCGGCCCTTCCGGGCAATGCCGGTGAGATTCATGAGACGCTCAATCCCCGGCCCGATCTCCACCGCAACATCGGCGGCCACTAGCCCAGCGAGATAGATCCAGCACTGGCAGAGCCCAGCCTAGAAGGGGAGAGACTGAGATGCCACTGAAGAAGACCGATCCGGCGTACACCGCTGTCCGGCTGTGCGATTTCGCCGCTGTTCCGGTGCGCGGTGCCGCAGGTGCTGGGATTGCGCTGGGCGAGTGGATGAACGGCTCCCAGGGCTGGACCAGCTACCGGCACGTCCTCGGGTACGCGGGATGGTACGAGAAGCCGCCCGGCGCCTGGGATCCCCGGTATGTGTCGTTCACCGGGGCGGGAGATTCAGCGATCGTCACCGGCACCGGCCACTACGTGTTTGAGGCCCAGCCGGGTGGCGCGAGATTCAGGCTGCTGCCGGGAAGGCCCGAGGAGATACCCGGCAGCCTGTGGAGCACCGGGAAGGTCAAAGTCACCCCGGCCGAGCGGGCCGCGATGTCTCCCCGCCTCATCGCGCTTCAGGGCACGCCGTACTCGGCGGCGGATTACCTCGCGCTGGCCGCCCACCGCTTGCGGCTGCACCCGCTGGACAATGCCCTGAAAGATTACGTGAAGAACTCGGCCCACATGATCTGCAGCCAGCTGTGGGACTACATCTACGCCCAGGCCGGGAACCACCTGTTCGCGGACGGGCGGTGGCCCGGCTACGTGACGCCCTGGGACATCGCCCAGCTGCTGGCCGGTGCGGAGGGCATGACGGCACGGGCGCTGCTGACGGCCCTCCGTTCCCCGGTCCCGGTATCACCCTGAGATAGCACAAGCTACTCAGAGAACGGAAGCAGGGGAGCAGGGCAATGAGCGAGATGCGGAGAACAGCGGTCATCGTGCTGCTGGTGCTCGGGTGGGGGGCGCTCATAGGCGCGGCCGGGCTGCCGCTGACAGCAGCCGTCCAGTCCGTGGGAATCGGCCTGGGGTGCCTGGTGTCGGCCAGAATCGTGCAGGCTGGCAGCCCGGTATAACCGCCAGACAGCATCAGCTGACAAGAGAGGAAACCTGATTCATGACGCGAGTAAGACTCGCCACGCTCATCGCAGCAGCCGCAGTCGCCGCAGCAGTGGTTCTGGCCGTACAGCCCGGCCCGGCCGGGGCCACCACCGCCCTGCACACCGCCAGCACGACGGTGACGAACCGGGATGACAGCGGTGCCAACGGCGGCAACTGGGCCACTGACAACTTCACCCGCACCCTGACCCTGTTCAGCAAGGGAGTTGTGGCCAACAGCAACTGCCCCGGCATCACCATCGGCGCCTGCTACCACATCACCGGCACCATCCACGACAAGGGCACGTTCACCACGGTTCCCGGCAATCCGGTTCCCGGCAACGGCAGCCTCAACGGCGGTTCCGTCCCGGACATCGGGGTGGCGGTCACCGGGGCCATGACCGGGACGTTCTCGTTCGACTTCTACACGAACAAGTCCCTCGCCGCGTTCGACGGCACGGCGGTTCCCTCGGTGGACGGGGATTCCCCCGGTACTGGCGTCTGGCCTGAGCAGTTCTTCTCCGGTGGCACCCAGTTCTGGGACACCACCGGGGCCACTGGCGGCAGCGAGTACCTGGGCACTACGGGCTCCTGGAGCTACACCGCCGCACTGGGCTCCGACAGTGACTGCAAGAACGTCAGCGGCCGGTGGGTGGACGCCTCCCCGGACTGGGGGGTGAACGCGGCTGACGGGAATATTCTTGCCCCGGACGCCGCGCATTGCTGATCCAGCCCCCCTTAACGCCCCTGCGGGCCGCGCTTTGCCAGACTCCCCCGGAAGCGCGGCCCGCAGGTTTTTCCGTACCACCAGGCATGAGGATGCCATTACCCCTAACCTGCGGTAATGCCAAACTCCCGATTATCCCTGTGTACCGGGGCTGCCCCGTCAATGCTGAGACGAGCATTACGGGACGGCCTTTTGCTGTCCCAGGCCCGCGATAGCCGCCAGGTGTGTAGCGGGTGCCCTTCTAGGTCTGGAACTTCGTGTCATATGGAGATCATCAAGCTGGCCCCAAGAGCCGCCTAGTCTCAGGCTCAGCACCTGATTACAAGCCACGCCATAGCCACCCCCGCTCAAGGCGGGATTGGCTGTTTGCTGTCCTGGCCGGTGCGGTATTCATCGCCCTGGCCGCCGCCTTCACCCATGGCACCGGGTTCTCCCCCAGCGCCCGGGACATGTCCGGATCCGCAGCGGGGCAGGGCCAGACCCTGGAAGGCGATACCCCGGTGCCCCAGTACCACACCGTGCTGGACGAGGACACCTCTGCCCGCCACGCCACCGGTACGCTGGCAGCCCGCCGCTACCGCCGCCTGGAGCGCGCCAGAGCCGCCAGAAAGGCCGCCAGAGCCGCAGCGGCCCAGGTGCCAGCCCCGCAGCCCGTGGCCACTCCAGCGCCCGCACAGAGCGTCCCAGCCACCTCCACCGCCCCAGCGGGCATCAGCAGTTTTGAGGCGTGTGTGATCGCTCACGAATCCGGGGGCAATCCCACGGCGGTCAACCCCACCTCGGGAGCGGGCGGCCTGTTTCAGTTCCTGCTTTCGAGCTGGCTGGGAACCCCTTATGGGAGCCAATACCCCAGCGGAGCGCAAACCGCCCCAGCTAGTGCCCAGTACGCTGCCTTTCAGTGGGAGTATGCTCACTACGGTCCAGCTCCTTGGGCATCGGATGGCTGCTGAGACAGGAACTGGTAAAGTGACGGCATGCCAAGGACAGGCAATGTTCCTCAGATAGAGATTATTGAGGGTCAGCGGATTGGCCGTGGTGTGGTTCTGCGTACAGGGCTGCGCACTGGCAGGCGTGACCTGAAAGCAGCCGAGCTGCGCTGTGATTGCGGTCAGGTTTATGTGCGGCCTTTGGGCAGGCTGCGGGAACGGGGGGCCTGCCTTTCCTGCGGATGCCTGCGGCGTGAACGGGGCCGGGAGAATCCGGTAATGCAAGCCAGCGTGCATGGCCTGGCAGATCACCCGTTGTACTCCACCTGGTGCAAGATGCTTGATCGTTGTGAGAATCCGGCCAACCCTCGTTACCGGGATTATGGGGGGCGAGGCATCACGGTCTGCCTGCGCTGGCATGATGTGGCAGCATTCATTGAGGACATCGAGGCTGAGCTTGGTCAGCGCCCTGAGGGCAGGACGGAGAGCGGTTTGCGCTTCGCTTACTCCATCGACCGGATTGACAATGACGGCAGCTATGCGATTGGGAACGTCCAGTGGGCTACCTGGCATCAGCAGCGTGTCAACCGGAGAGCCGTATAACCAAGTGCCGGTAAGCGCGGGCGGGACACGAGATCGTAGCGGCCTGAGTACAGGCGCAGATAAAACGATCATCGCCCCGCCCGCTGCTTTTCAGCCTGATGTGAGGGGGAGATCTCTGTGCAAGCGGTTACTTTGCAGGCCCCATGGGTTTTGATGGGGAACAAGAAGACCGAGAAGCGGAAGGCCGAACGTCAGCGCAGAGCTGATGCTGGCAAGGTCAAGCGCAACTCAAAGAGCAAAGCCAAGCGGCTGAGGGCCCAGGGGGAGCCAGGAGACTCCTCAAGGCCCTGGTGGCAGCTCTAGCTACGAGCCGGGGCTGCCGTGGTGGAACATGTTCCCGTCCGCGACGATAGTCACGGCCGGGACAGGTGCTGCTGCCATGGATGCCGCAGCGGGACCGAGGATGATCCCGGCCGCACCCAGAACAGCGAGGCAGTTCTTGATCGGTCGCATAACCGCAGGGTAAGCACGGTTTGCGGTACGGGTATATGGCTTTACGGATAGACATGGTGCAGTGATAGTTGCACCGTTATGATCAGGGCAAATCGCTGCCTCTGCGAAGGGAAGACTTCAATGAGTGAGCGCCAGGACCCCGGCCCGGTCTGGGTCAAGAGTTCCCTGAGCTTCTCCAACAGCAATTGCGTTGAGGTCGCTGACCTGCCTGGCGGCGTGGTTGGCGTGCGTGATTCCAAGGACAAGACCGGGCCGGTGCTGTGTTTCACCCCCGGTGAGTGGCGGGCGTTTGTGGGTGGTGCCCACAACGGCGAGTTCGATCGCTTCGGCCGCGCGTAGGCTGGCCACGCCCTTCCGGGGCAAAGCAGAAGGAGGAAAGAACATGCGTGAAGGTGATCCCCCCAACGGCTGGGCCAGCGCAGCGAGCGCTCCTAACCCGCGCTGGGATGCCCTGCATCCGGCAGGCTGTCTCTGCTCTGACGCGGTGTGCCTGCAGACCAGGCTCGCCGGTACGGACGGACGGGTTTAGTTGTTCATCTGGGGGTTCCTGGCAGGGCTGCCCGTGGGGGCAGCCCTGCTTGTTGCGCTTACCTGGCTGTGGGTGCTCCTGTACGCCAGAACGCGGTGACGCCGATTCTCCCGGCACGCTTAGAAGGAGGCAGCAGCAGTGGCCAACGAGACCCGCACTCCCGGCAAGCATGGTGTGGTTCCCCGGGATCCTGACCGGTACGTCCCGTTCCTGGAGCACTACCTGAGGCCGTGGGACGGGCAGCTCGCCCCTGGCCCGGACGCCAGGCACCCGGCCCGGATCGCAGTGGGGACCACGGGAACCATTCCCCCGGTCTCTTCCACTCAGGTCATCGACCGGGCCCAGCGCATCAGCGACTGGCGGATGTACCTCAACGACCAGCTCGGGGACTGCACGATTGCCCGTGCCGCGCACAGCTTTGACGCTCAGCGGGTCTATGCCGGGTACTCCCCCGCAGTCTTCAGTGATCAGGTGATTGTCAGCACCTACTCGGCCTGCGGTGGGTATGTGCCGGGGAATCCCTCCACTGACAACGGCTGCCAGGAGCCTGATGTTCTCAACTACCTGATGCACACAGGCATGGTGGACGAGGCCGGGTACACCCACAAGCTCGCAGGCTGGGCAGCCTTCAAGGACCCCACCGACCTGAGTCTCATGACTGCCGCGCTGAGCACCTTTGGCACTGTCGTGGTGGACATCGCGGTGCAGCAGGCCCAGGAAGATCAGTTCTCCGCTGGCCAGCCCTGGCAGTACGTCCCCGGCTCCCCGCTGCTGGGCTATCACTCCATCGCCTTCCAGTACCGGGGCGTGGGTTACACCGGGGTCTACGAGATGGTGACCTGGGGGCTGCTGCAGCGCTCTACCCGGATGTTCGGGCACCACCAGATCAAGGAAGCCTACGTTCCGGTCTCGGCGGATTTCATCCAGGCTAACGGTGTGACGGTGCAGGGGATGGACCTGGAGCAGCTGCTGGCCGACATGCCTGGGGTGGAGTAACCTGGCCTGACAGGATCGGCCAGAGTACCTCAGCCCTGCCGCCCACCGGACCTGGCGGCAGGGCTGCCTGGTTCTTCAAACCCCAGCAGTCACATCGTGCCCCGATACCCACATTGGCTAGAGCGCTTGTGTGAGAGGGAGATCCAGGGGAAAGTGGTGAGCGTTGAGACCCTTCTAACTGGTGGGGTAGGAGCCATCACCGTCCTGGTTTTCTTTCTGGCACTCATTCTGAACGGCAAGCTGCACACCGATGGCGAGTTCGATCGGGAGGTGGCTCGCGGGGACAGGCTGGAGAAGGCACTGGCCGACATGACAAAGGCCAAGGAGGTATCGGATGAGCGGGCCGACGCTGCAGTCCGTGCTTCCTCGCTCATTGCCGAAGCCTTCTCCAGCGCCAGGGACCGTCGCCGGGACACCCGTGGCCACTCATCGTAGGCCCCGGTTCAGGCTTCCAGGCGCCCGTAAGCGGGACGCCGAGCGGCACCTCGCCGCTGCGGAGCAGGCTGCCAGTACAGCAGCCATGGCGCTTTCTGACCAGCGCCGGAAGCTGGCCGAGGAACAGCCGCTGCACCATAGGATTGACAAGCTGATGGATGACAACCATCTGTCAGCCCTGCTGTGGTTCATCGTGGGGGGATAGGGGCTCGTGAGATCCGCCAGGACGGCCAATCTGGTGGCCGTCTTCCTAGTTATCGCCTGGTTCGCTGCCGGGCTGTTTTTCAGCGGTCACCAGCAGCTACTGAACTGGCTGCCCAAGTGGGCCCTGTCTTTCGCGGTCATATCTCCGGTGGCGTGGATCGGCCTGTACACCGTGCAGGGCCTTCGCGGCCACGGCAAGTGGTGGCAGACGGATCTGGGCACCAACATGGTCTGGATGGAGACCGCTGTTGTCTGGTCCAGTGGCATGATTCTGTGGTCCCAGTGGTTCAACCACGGCCAGCTGGACACGTTTGCCCAGGCGTGGGTCTATCTCGGGGGTGTGATTGCCAGCGGGCTGGTGATCAACTGGCGTTCGGTGCTCTGGATTCGCAATTACCGCGAGGATCCGGGGGGAGAGATGCGCAAGCTCCGTGCTGAGGTTGCGGAGCTGCGGGCCCGCCTGGGAGAAGGCGAGCCTAGTGCCTGAAGCTGTCCAGCGCCGCAAGATCAGCTGGGTGATCTTGCTCATGACAGTTTCTTGCTTGCTGGCCGTGGTGGCATCCTCCATCACCGTGTTCATGGCCGTGACGCTCATCCGGCAGAACCAGACGCAGCACCAGCGCCACGATAAGTTCTGCGCGTTCCTCAGCACGGAGATCCAGGCTGCCCAGGCCCACCCTGCCCTGGAGCCACTGCTCCCCGGGCTGCTGGCCGAGCACATCAACAACGCCTGCTCCTGAGGGCCGATTACCTACGCGAACATCCCAGCCAGGGGAATCACTTCGCGGAGGGTAGTCAAGTGGCATCGACCCGCATCTTTGAGGGTTTCTCACTCTCCCACGCAGCTATCCTGAACGGCTCTACGGGAGCCGAGGACGCCACCCTCTACGGCTGCCGGAACGGCACCGTCGCCACCGACTCCGGGAACTTTGAGAACACGGGCGACGATATTGTCCTGTCTGAGTGGTTTTGGATCAATTTCGCCAACGTGACCGTTGAGGACGGCTTTGTGCCGTTCGACACCATCGCGCTGATCACCGGCACTACGGTCTCCAGCTCAGGCGCTGCCCCGAACGACTACTACTCGGTGCCGCTGTGGACCCTGGCGAGCATGAACACGGTCACCAGGCCCATGGCTATCCGGTGCCCGGCCAAGGACAGCGCTGGTTCGCTGTACACCCTGGACTTCGTGCTCTATAAAGTGCAGTTCATGCCGTTCAACTTCACCGGCCCGAGCTACAAGAACGGCCTGACCTTCAGCGTCAACGGCCGGGCGCTCATGAGCTTGGTGGACGAGGTTGGAACGACGCTGCCGGTCGGCTACCCACGCAGCATCGGCCGCCTGATTGCGGAGCCCGGCACCAAGACCGGCGCCTTCGTCGCGGAGCCGTTCGCGGGCACCTGATCCTTATGGGGACGGTCACCTCTTACCCGCAGCAGTCCTCGCCTACGGGTGATGACTGGCTCATGGTGGTAGATGTTCAGGACGCCACGGAGTCTCCCGCTGGGAGCACCAAGAAGGCCCTGATCTCGTCTCTGCACACCCCGCTTGCCTCACTGATCGGCACGGATCTCGGGATTGGGTTTCAGGTAACCCTGCCTCAGTGGCTGGTCAGCGCGGTGGAGTCGCTGGCTTTTACGTCGGTTACCCGCAACAGCAACGAGGCGGTCACCTCAGCTACGGTCACCTGGCCCGATGGAACTACTGGTACCTGGACTGCTGACGTGCTGAGCACTACGTTCCCGGGAGCCGTGGATGCCTACCACGTCACCTATGGGGCGCACACAGTCACCCAGCCCCAGGTGACCCGGGATTCATCGGGGGCGGTCAGCGCCCAGCCCGCGCTCACGGTCACGTAGGGAGGCTTCGCATGGGTGTCCTGGACGCTCCCCCAGCCCCGTACGCACCGGCAATCGTCACACCTGTCCGGTACCCCATCACTGGCCGGGTGCTGTTCGTGGAGAATGCCACGCCGCATTTGCGCCAGGGCGGGATGTTCAACGACGGGTGCGGGTCCGCCTCACCTGATTACAACGTCCTGTTCAACGGCTACCCGACGCTGCGGCTGGACCCCCAGGGCAACACCACGTCCTCATCCACCAACAGCCAGCAGCTGACCCTGGGCGGCTCCCCGCAGACGCTCACAGCCGCTTCCAGCGCCTCGTTCGTGACCACCTCTGCCCAGACCGGCTCACCAACGGTGGACACCGGAGGCGGTTACATCGTCCTGAACACGCCCAGCAGCTCAGGCTCCTGGCAGACCACCAGCGGCAACTCAGCGGTGCTGTCCTACACCAGTGCGGTTGTCTCGGGCACGGCCAATAACTGGACGGTCACGTTCTCCGGGACCAAACTGGTGGTCCTGCCCGGAAGCCCTGATACGTCGATCACCACGGCCAACATCGGGACCGCTACGTGCATCGTCAACAACCCCAACCCGCACGCCGGGAACTCGCCCAACACTTCGGGGACGGTCACCAAGCGCCGGATTGATGACGAATACACAGGCCGGTTTGGCAATGCGATGTGGTTCCGGCCGACTAGCAAGTCTTCGGCCAGCGCTAACACCGCACTCATCAGTGTGTCGCTCTACAACCGCGATGGCACCAACCAGAACGCCGCCAGGATGATGTTCCAGCTGGCTATCGGGATGAACCCGGCGTCCAACTGGAACAACGACAACACGCTTCTGTGGTATCTCGACAACGCCGCCCCGATTGGCGGCGCCCAGCGATATGTGCCATTCGCATTTACCACCAAGAACGCCATGTCCCAGCACTCCTGGGATCCGGTAGGCGGCAGCTGGGATGATGCGGGGGTGTGGCGTTATGTCAAGGTCCGGGCGGACTTCAGCGTTACGCAGTACATAGACATCACCGTGGACGGCACGGTCTACAGCTCTATGGCAGGCCGGTCCATGGTCTCCATCTCCAGCACTGGGGCCAAGAGCATGCACTTCAGCATGGAGTACGCCCAGACCTCGGGAACCAGGAGATTCATCAACCTGGGCAAGGTTGTGGGGACTGCAGAGTAATGGCGGCCAAAAGAATCCTGAACGGCGGGCAGGTGCTGGGGGTCACCGGGGTAAACCTGGCTACCCTTAACGCCCAGACCACCAGCGGGAACTCCCAGGAGATCTACCTCACCAGTGTGGATACCGTCCGGTTTTATCTGGACATCACGGCGGTTTCCGGCTCCGGGACGATCAAGTTTGAGCTGGACGAGCGCAACCCGCAGACCGGCAGCTTCTTCGCTTGCTCTGATAAGGACGCAGTTTCAGGCACGGCCTTGAACAGCGCCACGGGCGGGATCTTCAACACCACGGGATTCACCGGGACCACCAGCAACGTCCTCAGCACCCTGGACCCGTGTTACGGAGAGGCCTACCAGGTCAAATGGACGATTAGCGGATTCACCTCAGTGACTTTCGGGATATCTCTCCTGGTGAACGACCGGAACGGCTGACCCCATGTCAAAGATCAGCGCTTATGCCGAGCTGACCTCATCGGATGATCCCAATGACCTTCTGGTGGTCGTGGATGTTGATGATCTGACGATGGCCCCGACCGGGACCACCAAGAAGCTCAAGATAGGGAACCTGAGCGTAGGCTCCAGCTTCCGGATGCCGTGGAACATCCTCGGTGGCTGGAACGGTTCCACAATGGACCCCAGCGCCGTCAACGGGAACTCGGCGCATACCGGAGGCAGCACCTATGCCGCCGCGCTGGTGACGGACACCACAACGTCGTTCAGCAAGCTGCGGGTTGGCGTGGCACTCCCTCAAACGGGGACGGGAGCCGTCTTCGTCGTAGCTGATTCAGCGGGGAACCACCTGGCCAGCGCCACCAACGCTGACACTATCCTGGCGTCCTCTACAGCCGACTTCTATGACATGACCCTCAGCGCAACGGTCACCCCAGCCGCGCAGCAGGTGCTTTACGTGCTGTTCCTGTACCCGGCCTCAGTTACCGGGCAAGCTTCCCTCTACGTGGGCAACGGCAGCAACGTGACCGAGATTCCGTGTGCCAGCCCGGTTCCGTTCATCTCCTGGGCAAACAACAACCATGTCGCGGACACCACTATCCCCGATCCGTTCGACATGACCTCCTTGTCCAATACGGCCCAGTTCCTGCCGTTCTTCGCGCTGAAGTAGCCCGATTCCCCGTCCATGACCGGCCTGCTGTTCGCCAACGACGCGACTGTGACCACGGATCCGTCCACCTCTAGCGGGACCACGGCCCCAGCTGGCGGGACTTCTGAGACCTGGACGGTGCTGGATTCGTCACAGCTGCCAGCGGTCAGCACAGGCGGGGCCACCTACTGCCACATTGCGGATGAGTCGCTCCCCGCCGAAAAGATCAAAGTGACCAACATCAACTCCGCAACGTCCATCACGGTGACCCGGGGAGACGAAAGCACCACCCCGGTTTCCCACGGCCAGGGCGCAACGTTTGCAACTGTGATCACCGCAGGGGATTTCGGCAGCTTCACTCAGCACTGACCAGCCGATTTTCTGAGCGCCCGGATCAGCGAGGCCCAGGGAGGCCCACATGGCAGCAGAATCAGAGATTGACCGGATAGACCCGCAGCCCAAGGTCATCAAGCTGTCCAACGGCAGTGCGGTGCAGCTGCACAGGCTGAAGACGCTCCAGCTGTTCGCCCTTTTGCGTATCCTCACCCACGGTGGCATGGGCGCCGGGATTCTCGGCACCCTGGATTTCTCGCTCCCGCCTGAGGAGTTCGTTCAGCGCCTCATGACCATGCTGGTGCTGTCCATCCCCGACGCCGGGATTGAGGCTCTGCAGTTCATCCAGCTCATGGTGGAACCCGAGGGCCGCATCAAGGGCCGCAAGCTCACCAAAAAGGAGCAGGATGAGGATGAGGGCCGCCTGGCGGCCATGAGCGAGCATCTGTCCAACCCGCCCATGGAAGACACCGTGGACATCATCGTGGCGGTGATTGAGCAGGAAGCCCCTGAGTTTCAGAGCCTGGGGGGAAAGCTGGCCCGGGTGTTCGCTCTGTTCACCAAGACGGGCCAGGACAAGGACACCAAGGCAGCAGACCCGCAGCAGGTGGTTTCCGCAGCAGAATCCCCGGCGACCCCCTAGGAGCCGGGATTGCTCAGGCCTTTGACCTCATCTCCAGTGAGTACGGCTGGCCAGATCAGGAGATTCTGGAACTGCCGCTGTGCCGGTTGCGCCAGATCACTGACACCATCGCCCGGCGCCGGGAGCGGGAGCAGTGGGAGCAGCTCAAGATCCTGGAATGGCAGACCCGCCAGCTTGCCGGGTT
>Ga0066903_100000293_pt1 | contig 29465 bp, 23 predicted proteins | sample PanSoiMetaGPlot1_FD_67491 | JGI IMG/M metagenome (GOLD analysis project Ga0066903, IMG submission 67491) | Tropical forest soil microbial communities from Panama analyzed to predict greenhouse gas emissions - Panama Soil - Plot 1 (version 2) | ecosystem: Environmental > Terrestrial > Soil >... | reverse complement strand
AGCCCTCCGGCCTGAAGCCGACTGCTGGCGATCTCGGGAAGACGGACTCATACACAGGGCGGAGCCCATGCTTCCGGTCACTTCGAGCTCTGTCCGAAACTTGCCTCACTGCTTCAGATCCCGTTCACCAGGGAGCCCTAGCCCGCCAGATACCGCAGCGCGTCCGCTCCGGCGTCCTGCACCCCGGAGCGCTGGTCGCTGACGACCCGCCAGATCACGATCGCGATCTCGCCCACCGTGCGGCACCCCCACAGCTCGGAGATGGGCACCCTGCCGCCCAGGCCGCGCTCCACCCGCGCCACCGCCTCCAGCAGCGTCAGCGAGTCGCACCCGACCGCGAGGAGCTCGTCCTCCGGCGTGAGGTCGGGCACGCCGGTGAGCTCCGTGACCACGCCGCCGACGAGCGCGGAGACGTCGTCCCTGGACAGGTCGGCCGCCGCCGCGGCGGCCGGACCCGCCGCGTCCGTCCGACGGCGGAACGAGCGCTCGATGCGCGCGATCCGCTCCGCGAGGGGGACGGTCGACACGACCAGCTGCGGCTCGCCGCTGGCCAGCGCCGGCCCCAGCAGCGCCACGCCCTGATCCGGACGGATGGCCGTCGCCGCGGCGGCGGCGCCGATCCGCGCCGCGCCGGCCTCGGCGAAGCGCCAGGTGTCCCAGTCGATGCTGACCCACCGCGCGCCCGCCGCCGCCCGCATGCGGACGTAGGCGTCGAGGTACCGGTTGGCCGCGGCGTACGCGCCGTAGGCGACGCCGCCCAGCACGGAGTTCAGGCTGGCGCACACGACGCAGAAGTCCAGCGGCTGCGTCCGCACCGCCTGATCGAGGACCGCGATGCCGGGCAGCTTGGGCCAGAGCACCTCTCGCGCCCGCTCGGCCGACGTCTCCCCCAGGAACAGGAAGTTCCGGCTCTCCTCGATGCCGGCCGCGTGCACGACGCCGTTGAGCGGGCCCCACCGCCGGCCGATGTCCGCCACGACCCCGTCCATCTGCCGCTGGTCGCCGACGTCCCCCGCCAGGACCACGAGATCGTCGGCGAGGCCGCGGAGGCGGCCCAGGGCGGCGGCCTCGTCCGGTCCCAGGTCGGCCCCGTCCCCCCGCCGGGACACGAGCGCGAGCCGCACCGGCGCCTGGCGCGCCAGGTGCTCGGCGATGGCCAGGCCCATCCGGCCCGTGCCGCCGGTCACCAGGTACGCGCCGTGCGCCCGGATGGGGAGGGGGGCGTCCATCGCCGGCCGCGCCTCCTCCAGGCGGCAGACCAGGCGATCGCGGCCGCGATACGCCAGCTCCGACTCCTCGTCCGGGCTGGCCATCTCCGCCAGCAGCCCCTCCACGACGTCGGCGACCGGGGTGCCGGCCGCGAAGTCGACGCAGCGGCACGGCATGTCGGGGTGCTCCTGCGGGATCACTCGGCAGACGCCCAGGAGGGGCGCGGCGTCCACGTCGGGCGGCCCGGCGTCGCCGGGGAGCTGCTGCGCCCCCTCCGTCGCGACCCACAGGTCCGGGCGCTGGCCCGCCCGCGCCAGCGCCTGGACCAGGAAGAGCGTCGGGAGCAACCCGGCCCGCCGGGCGCGCGCCTCGTCGGTCCGTTCCCCCAGCGGCCACAGGTGCACCACGCGCTCGATGGCGCCCGCCTCGGCGACCGCCCAGCCGACCAGCCGGGCCATGTCCTCCGGCTCGTCGACCCGCACGCGCGCCCTGCCCTCGCCGGCCTCGAAGCGGTCGCCGGGCTCCACGACCACCACCCGGGCCCCGGCCCCGAGCCGCTCGGCGAGCAGGCGGCCGCCGTCCCCGGCGCCGCCCTCCAGGACCAGCCAGCAGCCGCCGGCATCGTGCAGGTCGCCCGGATGGTGGGGCCGGGGCAGGGCCGTCCGGTCCCAGACCGGCCGGTACAGCCAGCGCTCCACCGGCTGCTGCTGCTCCGGCTCCTTCGACGCCCGCCGTCCGTACGGGCCCTCCGGCGCGACCACGGGCAGCCAGAGACGCTCGCCCTGCCAGGGGTACGTCGGCAGCGGCAGCCGCCGGCGGCGCTCGCTCGCGAAGCGCCGCTCCCAGTCGATCGTGGCGCCGCCGGCCCAGGCCTCCGCCAGCGCGGGCAGCGTGTCCGACTCGGGCCGCCCGGGCCGCGGGGCCCCGCCGGGCCGGCCCTCGAACGCGTGGATGCCGTCCGCCGGTTGGTCGAGCGCCCGCGCCAGCTCGGCGACCGAGCCCACGACGGCCGCCCACCGGTGCGGGAGCGGCCGGCGGCCGGCGGCCAGCGTGTACGCCACGTCGGCGAGGTCGACATCGGGGTGCCGGTCCAGGTGCGCGCGCAGGCGCTCCCGGCGGGCCTGGAGCGCCTCCGGCGTCCGGCCCGAGAGCAGGACCGCGCGCTCGCCGGGGACGGCCGGCGCCGCCGGCGAGGGCGGCGGCTCCTCGAGGATCACGTGGGCGTTGGTGCCGCCCATGCCGAAGGAGCTGACGCCGGCCCGCCGCGGCCCCGCCGGCCACGGGCGCGCCTCGCGGTTCACGTAGAAGGGCGAGGCTTCGAGGTCGATGTCGGGGTTCGGCTCCTCGAAGCACGGGGCGGGGGTGAGCACGCCGCGCTCGACGCACAGGATCGCCTTGAGCAGGCCGGCCATCCCCGCCGCGAAGCCCAGGTGGCCGATGTTCGCCTTCACGGAGCCGAGCGCGCAGTAGCCGGTGCGCCGCGTGAACGCGCGGTAGGCGCGGGTGAGCGCCCTGACCTCGATCGGATCGCCGACCGGGGTCGCGGTCCCGTGGCCCTCCAGCATGCCGATCGTCTCGGCGTCCACGCCCGACCCCTCCAGCGCCTCCTGGATCACGCGGGCCTGGCCCTCGACGCCGGGCGCCGAGTAGCCGGCTTTGGCGCTGCCGTCGTTGTTGACGCTGCTGGCCAGGATGACGGCGTGCACGTGGTCGCCGTCCCGCACCGCGTCATCGAGGCGCTTCAGGAGGACGGCGCCGGCGCCGTCGCCCTCGACGTAGCCCGTGGCGTCGCGGTCGTAGGCCCGCGTGTGGCCGTCCGCCGACAGGATGAAGCCGTCCTGGTGCTCGTACGCCACGTGCTCCCAGGCGCGCACGTTGGCGGCTCCGACCAGCGCCATGTCCGCCCGGCCGCGCGCGAGGCACTCGCACGCCAGGTGCACCGCCACCATCGCCGACGAGCAGGCGCACTGGACGTTGACGCTCTCGCCGGTCAGGTTGAGCCGGTACGAGATGCGGGTGGGCAGCGTGTCCGGGATGTTGGAGAGCTGGTACAGGAGCCGGTCGGCCGCCGAGCGGGGAGCGACGTCCCGACCCTGCAGGTAGGTGTTGGGCCCCGCCGTCGTGTAGACGGCGACCTCGGCGCTGGTCCGGTGGGGGTCGTAGCCGGCCTCCTCCATAGCGTCCCAGGCGCACTCCAGGAGGCACCGGTGCTGCGGGTCGAGCAGCTCGGCCTCGCGGCGGGGGATGCCGAAGAACTCGGCGTCGAAGCGGGCGGGGTCGTCGAGCGTTCCGCGCGCGGCGACCCAGCGCCGGCCGGCCTCGTCGAACAGCACCGGGGGCGCGCCGTGGGTGATCGACTCGGTCCCGGCGCGGAGGTTGGACCAGAACTCCTCGATGGTCGGGGCGCCGGGGAGCCGGCAGGCCATGCCGACCACCGCGATGCGCGTGCCGCCGCCGGCGTGCCTCACCGTCCCACCTCCTCCCGAGAGATCGCCAGGGCGAGCTTGCGGATGGTCGGGTACTCGTACATGACCGTCGAGGGCAGCCTCAGGCCCAACCGGTCCTCGAGCTGGCCCCGCACCTTTCCCACCAGCAGCGAGCTGCCGCCCAGGTCGAAGTAGTTGTCGTCCAGGCCGACCGACGCCACGTCGAGCGCCTCGGCCCAGATGCCCCCGATCAGCATCTCCAGCTCGGTCGCGGCGGACACGAAGGCGGTGCCCAGGGGCAGCGCGGCGGCCGCGACCCCGTCCCGCAGGGCGGCGCGGTCGACCTTGCCGTGGCGGGTCAGCGGAAGCCGGTCGAGCGCGCAGAACTCGGACGGGATCATGAAGTCGGGAAGGCGCCGGGCGAGGCCGGCCCGCAGACCGGTGACGGTGAGTCCAGCCCGCGGCTCGGGGACGAGGTAGGCGGCCAGCCGGCGCTCGCCGTGCTGCTCGCGGTCGATGACCGCGGCCTGCGCCACGCCCGGCTGGAGCAGCAGCGCGACCTCGACCTCGGCCAGCTCGACGCGGTGGCCCCGGATCTTGACCTGGCCGTCGACGCGCCCGAGCACCTGGAACAGTCCCCCTGGCAGCATCCGGGCCACGTCGCCGGAGCGGTACAGGCGCGCCCCCGGGGTGGGGGGGAACGGGTGGGGCACGAAGCGCTCCGCCGTGAGGCCGGGCCGCCGGTGGTAGCAGCGGGCCAGCGCGTCGCCGCCGATGCAGAGCTCGCCCCGCTCGCCCTCCGCCACCGGCCGCAGGTCGCCGTCGAGCACGTGGACGTCCGTGCCCGGCAGCGGCCGGCCGACGGGCGGCGGCGTGAGGGCGAGGTCGGCCGCCTCGAAGCGGTGCCCGCAGGCGAACACGCCCGCCTCGGTGGGGCCGTAGCCGTTCGAGAACCGGGCGCCGGTGCTCGCCATGGCCCGGCCGAGGTGGGCCGTCGAGAGCACCTCGCCGCCGACGACCACCTGGCGCAGCGGGCAGCCGTCGAGCAGGCCCGCGTCGACGGCCCGGTTGAAGAGGCTCGGCGTCAGCCACAGGGTGCTCACGCCGTGCGCGCGCACCGCCTCCACGATGGACTCGACCGACGGCCGCTGATCCGGCAGCACGACGCGCCGGCCGCCGTTGGCCAGACAGGCCCAGATCTCGAACACGGAGGCGTCGAAGGACAGGGCGCACGCCTGGAGGAACGTCTGGTCCGCGCCGAAGTCGGCGTAGCTGCCCGAGCGCACGATGCGGACCGCCGCGCGGTGCGGCACCGCCACGCCCTTGGGCAGGCCCGTCGTCCCCGACGTGTAGATCACGTACGCCAGGTGCTCGGGGGTGACCGCGGCCCGGGCCGCCTCGACCGGCGCCCGGTCCACGATCGCCGGCTCGTCGAGGTCCAGCCGCGTGCCCGGGAAGGCCGGCAGCCGCCGCGCCGTGGACGAGGACGTCAGCACGACGCCGATGCCGGCGTCCTCGATCAGGTATGACACGCGCTCCGCGGGGTCGGTCGTCGAGAGGGGGACGTAGGCGCCGCCGGCCGTCAGCACGGCCAGCATCGCCACCAGCATCTCGATCGATCTCTCCAGGTGCAGCCCGACCAGGACGTCGGGGCCGACGCCCGCGTCGCGAAGACTTGACGCGAGGTCCGCCGAGCGGCGCGCGAGCTGGCCATAGGTGACGGACCGCGCGCCCTGGACGACGGCCGGCGCGTCCGGCCTCTCGGTGGCGCGCGCCGCGAACAACTGGTGCAGGCAGCCATGCGAATCGGTCACGGTCGGGACGTGTTCGCCTCCTGTCGAGAGTCCGGTCAGTGTCAGGAAGGACGGACGCGACAGTGAACGCAAACGGAAGAGGTCAGGTCGGGATGAGGGCACGGACTATTGTCTGGTAGGACAACAGAAAGAGTGCGCTGCTACGATCCGTGCATCGGTCAGTATGCCACAGGAGGCGGGACCGCGCAACCTCATCAGCGGGTTCACACGCGCCGAAATGGGCGCGCGCACCACGTCAGCGTCGGATGCCTTCATCGCGGCTGGAACGGCGGGCCGCGGCGAACCCGGTCGCGGCGCTCGTCACCGCCATCGCGGCGAAGAACGTCCAGGTCGCGTCCGGACCGAACGCGGCGTTGAGCTGCGTGCCGGCGAGCGGCGCCATCATCCAGGCGAGCAGCAGACTGCTCGTGTAGCCGCCCATGTAGGCGCCGCGCAGGTGCGGTGGCGCCAGGCGCGCGACGGCCGCCTGGATGGTCGGCACCCACAGCATCTCTCCGGCCACGAAGACGACGAGGACGGCCGCGACGCCGGCGACGCTGTGCGTCAGGACCAGCAGCAGGAACGGCGGTCCCATCAGCAGCATGCCGCCGGCGAGCTTGACCGCGCCCGGCCATCGTCGCGTCCACCGCGTGAGCCGCACCTGGAACAGCAGCACCAGCACGGGGTTGATCGTGAACAGCAGGCCCCAGAGCGGCACCGACAGGTGGAAGGAGGAGACGGCGACCAGCGGCAGCACCGTCTCGAACGCCGTGTAGACCATGAATCCGAGCAGCGTCGAGATCAGGAACAGTCCGAGCGGGCGGTCGCGGGCGAGCGCCACCAGCGTGGCGGCGACGCTCTCCTCGCCGGCTCGCCTGCGGCCGCGCGCGGGGCTGAGCGTCAGACAGGCGACGCAGCTGGCCGCCCCCAGCACCGCGATGGCGACCAGGAACGCCGGCCAGCCGCCCAGCAGCAGGAACCCGGCTGCGAGCGGCGGGCCGACGATGACGCCCAGGTTGGTGGCGAGGCGCAGGCTCGCGTACGCCTGGTCGTGGGTGACGGGGACCGAGTCCGCGACGATGGCGCTGACCGCCGATCGACCCGGCGCGCCCGCGATCCCGGCGAGCACGACCAGGCCGAAGCCGAGGAGCACGGGATGGGTGACCGGAACCAGTGACAGGATCAGCAGCGACTGCACGCCGGTGCTGCCGAGCATCACGGCGCGCCGTCCGACGCGATCGGACAGGTGGCCGCCGACCCATGCGGACGAGGAGGACGCGAGCGCGCTGGCGACGAACATCAGCCCGATCTGCACCGGCGACGCGTTCAGCCGCTGCAGGGCCCACACGCCGACGAAGCTCCAGAACGTCGAGAAGGAACAGGAGCTGAGCAGGACCACGACGAAGGCGGGCCCGATCGCCGGATCCCACTCCATGCCGGACAGTCGCGCGAGCAGGCGCAGGGGCCCGATACGACCGACCAATCGTTTGACGAGCAGCGTCGACTTTCGCGAGTGCAACGGAACCTCCGGGGGGTGGTGTTCACGTGCCGCTGGCCCCATCATAGGACGCGCCAGCGAACGGCGTCGCCGCGACACAAACGGTGCATCGATAGTGACGAACTGTTGCGCGTTTCCGTTACGGCGTCAGGCTCGTCCTGAGCGACCCCCCCTCCGGCCTTCGGCCTCCTCCCCCGCGAGGGGGGAGGGGCTTCCAACTACGGCGTGAGCTGCGCTCGCGCCTCCGTCAGGTGGGCGGCCGACGGCTTCAGCGCCGGGTACAGCTCGCGATATACGGCATAGAGCTCCGTGTACCGCTCGCACCGGCGGGGGTCGGGCTCGAAGGTCCGCTCGCCGTGGACCATCGCCTCCGCCGCCGTGGCCAGGTCCGGCAGCAGGCCCGCGCCCACGCCGGCCAGCAGGGCCGCGCCCAGCACGCCGGTCTCCACGACCGCGAGCCGTTCCACGGGCCGGCCGAGCACGTCCGCCTTGATCTGGCACCACAGGTCGCTGCGGGAGCCGCCCCCTGACGAGCGCAGCGAGGCCACGCGCAGGCCGGCGGCCACCTCGACCTGCTCGAGCACGTGCCTGGCCGAGTGGGCCACGCCCTCCAGCACCGAGCGCAGCAGCTCGGGCCGGCCCTGCCCCGCCTGGAGGCCGAAGAGCGTCCCCTGTGCCGTGGCATCCCAGATCGGCGCCCGCTCGCCATTCAGGTAGGGCAGGAAGATGAGCCCGCCCGCGCCCGGCGCGGCCCTCGCCGCCTCCTCCAGCGCCGCCGGCACGGACAGGCCGGTGGCCTGGGCCGCCCAGCGCAGGGCGTCGGCGCCCGCCTGCGTCGGGCCGGCGTGCAGCCGGAGGCCGTCCACGGGGATGAACGTGACGATCCCGACCGTGGGCACCGCCCGCTCGGAGAGCGCCGCGATGATCTCCGAGGTCCCGGCCACCTCCATCGCCTGGCCGGCGCGGGTCACCCCCGAGCCGTAGAGGTTCCCCCAGGCGTCCATGGTCGCCACCACTGCCCGGCAGGTGGGGGGCAGGCCGCTCTCGAGGGCCGTGACCGGACCCAGCACGTGCGAGAAGGGACGCAGCGGCGGCAGCACGTCGGCCAGGCCGGGGACCAGCTCCAGGAGCCTGGGGGCGTAGCCGCCGTCCGTCCCGACCGCGTCGACCGGGCTGATCACGTCCGTCGCCAGCTCGCCCGTGAGCCGGAGGTTGACGAAGTCCTTGGGCGACACCAGCCAGCGGGTGCGCGCCCACTCGTCGGGCCGCGTCCGCCGCAGCCAGGCCGCCCGGGCGGCGAGGTGCGAGGCGTAGAGCGAGTCCGATCGTCCGAAGACCTGCAGCCGGTCGGCGTCGCTGAGCTGCTCGTCGAGCTCCCTCGCGACCTCCGCGCAGCGCATGTCCTGCCAGGTGATGGCCGGCGCGACCGGCCTCCCGGCCGCGTCGAGCGCCACGTGGGTGTTGACCTGGCTGCAGACGCCGATCGCGGCCACCCGCCCGAGGTCCGCCTCGGCCCCGAGCCGCCCGAGCACCGCGAGCACGGCCCGCCACCAGTCCTCGGGGTCCTGCTCGACCCAGCCCGGCCGCGGCCAGGCGATCTCGTAGCCGCTGTCTGCGGCCGCGACCTGCTCGCCCGAGAGGTCGAAGAGGGCGCCCTTGGCGTTGGTGGTGCCGACGTCGAAGCCGGCCAGCAGCGCGTCAGACCGCGGCATCCAGGTCCCCGACCTCCGGGCGAAGCAGGCGGCGCACCGCCGTGCGGATCCGGCCGTACGCCGGGTCGGCGACCACCGAGTCCATCGAGCGCTCCTCGCCGAACGGGACCGCGATCTCCGACTTGACGCGACCCGGCCGCGAGGACATCACGACCAGGCGGTCCGCCAGCAGCAGCGCCTCGTCGATGTCGTGCGTGACCAGGACCGCCGTGGTGCCCGTGCGCCGCACGATGCCCAGGAGCTCCTCCTGCAGGTAGCCGCGGGTGAGCGCGTCCAGCGAGCCGAATGGCTCGTCGAGCAGCAGCAGCCCGGGATCGAGCGCGAGGCCGCGGGCCAGCGCGGCCCGCTGCTGCATGCCCCCGGAGAGCTGGTGCGGGTACTTGGACTCGTGGCCCTCGAGGTTGACCAGCCGCAGCGCCGACAGCGCCCGCTCCCGGTTCTGGCCCCGCGTCCGGCCGGGCAGCTGCTCCAACCCGAACTCGACGTTGCGGACCACGTTCCGCCAGGGCAGGAGCCGGGGACGCTGGAACACGTACGCGGCCCGGGTCCCTGGCCGCGTCCAGAACGTGCCCGCGGTGGGTCTCGACAGCCCGGCCACGATGTGCAGCAGGGTCGACTTCCCGCAGCCGGACGGCCCGATCAGCGCCAGCAGCTCCCCGTCCCGGACCTCCAGCGAGAGCGCGTCCAGGACGGGCTCGCCGCCGTGCTGCGAGAACGACTTGCTGACCCGGTCGACGCGCAGCACCACATCACCGGCCGCCATCAATCCCTCCTCGTGTGCCTGGTGAGGAAGCGCTCCACGGGCCGGAAGACCCCGTACTCGAACGCGATGGTGAGCAGCACGATGCTCAGGCCCCACTGGAAGACGGAGGCGGTGTCCAGCAGCTTGATGGCGCTGCTGACCTGGAACCCGACGCCCCGGGTGCCCATCAGGTACTCGGAGAAGAGGGTCACCTGCCAGGCGACGCCCAGCGTGATCCGGCTGGCGGCCAGGAAGTAGGGCACGACCGAGGGCAGCAGCACGCTGCGCATCAGCGCCCGCTCGCCGGCGCCATATGCCCGGCCCATCTCGATCAGGTCCTGGTCGATCGCCCGGGTGCCCTGGATGATGTTCAGCGTGAAGTAGGTGAAGCAGCTCGCGGCGGTCACCACCACCACCCCGGTGTCGTTCGTCCCGATCACGACCAGCGCGAGCACGATCAGCACGATCGTGGGCACGGTCTGGAGGAAGATCAGGGTCACCCGGGTCAGCTCCTCCGCCACCCAGGAGCGCCCGATCACGATGCCGATCGGCAGGCCCACGCCGAGCGTGATGCCGAACGCGATCACCATGTGACCGAGCGTCGCGGTCACCTCGAAGACCCACACCCCCCGGGACCACGCGCTCGCGAAGGACTCGGAGACGGCGCGCGGCCCGGGCAGGATGTAGGTCGGGAAGACGGTCGAGCCGTAGACCCAGGCGGCGACCAGGACGGCGACCGAGACGGCGATGAGCGCCGCCCGCCAGACGGGGCGCGACGGCGCGGTCGTGGTCGCCGCCCGGCGGTCCCGCCCGGGGCCGGCGGGCCGGGCAGGCGCCCGGCTCGCGTCCTCCACTGGCACCGGCGCTCCGGGCCCTACGACTTCGTCACGACGAAGAGTGACGCCGGGTCCTTCGGCGTCGACTTGTTGAAGCCCGACCGCTGCAGCAGGGGGAAGATCCCCTCCCAGGTCTTGACGTCCTGCGGCGTGATGGCCTGCAGCGACTTCGGCATGTCCTTCAGGTCGAGCACGTCACCGACCGCCGCCAGCTGCGCCGCCGGGATGCCGCTCTGCTGCGCCGCCACCTGGTTCACCGGGTCGGGGTTGGCCTGGTACCTGGTCCAGGCGTCCTGCGTCGCGGCGACCAGGTCGTTGACGAAGCCCGGGTTGGCGGCCAGGAACGACTTCCGGGCGATGTAGCCGCCGTTGACCACCGCGGGGTCGGCGAACGCCTTGAAGAATGCGTCGTGGACGCTGTAGATGGCCTGGAACTTGCCGCTCTGGAGCAGCGGGTACGTCGACGGCGCCTCGATGAACGCGGCGTCCACCCGGCCCAGCGTGAGCTCCTGCGCGGCGGCGTCGGTCTCCACGAGGCTGAAATAGTCGCGGATGGTCTGGCCGGTCGCCGCGAGGATCGCCGCCTCCTCGGCGCCGAAGCGGGTGCTGAGCGGCGCGATCGCGACCTTCTTGCCCTTCAACGACTCCAGCGTCATGAACCGGGACCCGGTCGGCACCAGGATCTGCGGGCCGATCACCCACCGCGCGAGCGGGAAGAACTCGGCCACGTCCAGGTTGTACTGGTCCTTGATGCGGGGGATGAACGAGGGCGGGGTCGTGAGCACGTCCAGGTCGCCCTTTCCGAACGCCGGGACCTGGGTGGTGGCGTCCAGCACCTTGAAGTGGACCTTGTACGGCTTGCCCGCGAAGTACGTGTCCGACTTCGCGGCGACGTAGTCCCACAGCGGGTGGAAGGGGATGTCGATGCCGACGGTGATGTCCGACTTCGCGGCGCCACCACCTGCATTGTTCGCTCCTCCGCCGCACGCGACCGCGACGAGGACGACGACCGCAAGTGCCACGCGACTGACCGAGAGCCTCAACTGCCACCTCCTTCTGTGGACGACGCTCCAGGGGGTATGGAGCGCAGGGCGTGGAGCATGGTAACGACCACGACCACCCCCACGGCGGCGCAGGCGACCCACGGCAGCGACGGCGCCGCCGAGTAGACGAAGATGCCTGCCGCCGGGCCCACGGAGAGCCCGATCGTCTGCGCGGTGCTGAGCATCGCCTGGTAGCGGGTCTCCATGCCGGCGGGCGCCAGCGCGTAGGCCGCCGACGAGCTGGTCGGGGCCATGAGCATCTCGCCCAGGGTCCAGCCCACGGCGCCGAGCACCAGGGTGACCACCGAGAGCGGGAACCAGTACACGGCGAAGCCGGCGCAGATGAGCCCGGCGCCCGCGGCGACCGTCCGCGCCGGTCGCCAGCGGCGCACGAAGGTGGTGATCGGCAGCTCGAGCAGGATGACCGCGGCCGCGTTGGCGGTGAGGAGCGCGCCGAACACCTCCGGTCCGAGGTGGCGGTCGTGCATCGTCAGCGGCAGCACGCCGGCCTGCTGCGTGTAGACGACGCCCGTCAGCAGGAAGGCCGCGCAGAAGGCGACGAACGCGCGGTCGCGGAACAGGACCGCGTAGCCGGACCGCGCGGTCGTCCGGGCGCCAGGACGGTGGCGGCGGCCGTCCTCCGGGAGCCTGAGCGCGACGACGGCGAAGCACGCGGAGGCGGCCGCGCTGGCGAGGAGGAGCAGCGCGAGGGACCGGCTCAGGAGGAAGCCGCCGAGCACCGGCCCGATGGCGACGCCGACGTTCTGGGCCAGGCGGTAGAACGCGAACATCCGGGTCCGCTCGGCGGGCGGCGCCAGCCGGCCCAGCATGGCCAGGGCGGCCGGCCCGTAGGCCCGGCCCAGCGCCGCCAGGCAGCACGCCAGCGCGATCGTCGGCACGAAGTCGTGGACGAACGACAGGGCGACGAGCACGGCCGCCGCGCCGGCCGTCACCAGGACGATCGTCCATCGATTGCCGATCCACTCGGCGGACTCGGCGGCGGCCGCGCCGCCGGCGATGCTCGAGATGGCGACCAGCGCCAGGCCGACCCCGATCTGCGAGGCCGAGACCCCTCGCGCCACCAGGATCAGGGCCAGGAACGTGCTGAAGAAGCCCGCGAGCCGGTTGATGAAGACCCCGAGCGCGAGCAGCCTGATCGGACCGGGGATCGAGCCGTAGGGCCGGACCGCCGATCGGAGGACGCTCGCGAGCGCCTTCTCAGCCAGCATGGTCGCGCTCGACGATCTCGATCCGGCGCACGATCTCGTCCGCCTCGGCGGCGCACTCGTCCCCGCTCGACCCCGCCACGATCACGAGGGCGACGCGGGCGAGGTAGCCCCTCGGCGGCAGGCGCAGGACGGCGCCGGAGGGGAGCAGCGCCATGGCCTCGACCACCGTCGGCCGCGCCGCGACGTCGGGCGGGACGCGCACCTCGTCCAGCGTCATGTCAGCGTCCGGGTACAGGAAGCGGAGGGCCGCGGCGCCCGCCCGCGTCGGGGCGAGGTCCGGCCCCCTGCCGAGCGCGACGTCCGCCGCGGCCGCCGCCAGGTCGACGCCGGTCGCGAGCCGTCCCAGGAACGGGATCAGGTCGCCGCCGAGCCTGGCGTTGACCTCGATGACCTGGTAGCCGTCGCGCCCGCAGCGCACCTCCGCGTGGGTGACGCCCTCCCGGAACGCGAGGGCGTCGTGCACCGCCTGGAGGAACGGCCCGAGGCCCGGCAGCGCGTCGACGCCGTGCGCGTCGACCACGTGGCCCAGCTCCTCGAAGTACGGCGCGAAGCCGGTCATCTTCCTGGCGACGACCACCGGATGGACGCGACCGCCGTGGACGACCGAGTCGATGCTGAACTCGGGTCCCTCGACGTACTCCTCCACGAGCACGCCGGCGTGCGTGCCGAGCGCTCCCTCGAAGACGGCGCCGGCGGCGGTCGTGAACCCGGCGACCACCTGCTCCGGGCGGTCGGCGCGCACGACGCCGATGCTGCCGCCCAGCGAGCGCGGCTTGAGCACGACGGGCAGGCCGATCTCGGCCGCGGCGTCCGCGGCCTCGGCCTCGGACCCGACCAGGCGCGCGCGCACCGCGCCCACGCCGGCCGCCGCCAGCCGCCGCCGCGTCTCCCACTTGTCCCGGCACGCGCGGACCGCCTCCACGCCGGGGCCGGGGAGGCCGAGCGCCCGGGCCAGGGCGGCCACCGGCTCGACGTACCGCTCGTCGTACGTGAGCACCGCCGCCGCGCCGTGACGCTCGGCCACGCCGAGGCCCACCTCGACGAGCCGCTCCGCCGTCATGGGGTCGACCTGGTGGAACGACCGCACGTGCGACTCGGTCCACGCCCGCCGCGACGCGTCGAGCAGCGCGATCGGTCCCCGGGTCGCGATGCCCGCGAGCGCGTACTCCCGGAACTCCCGGCGTCCGCTCCCGACGACGAGCAGCGGCTCGGCGGACATCAGACCGGCTCGCAGTCCATCGCGAACAGGCGCTCGGTGGCGCGGATGTCGCGCATGACGTCGGCCGTGCTCCCGCCCCGATACAGGAAGACCCCGCAGGCGTCGAGCTGGTGGGCGGTCCCGTCCAGCACCGCGCCCACCTCGGGCACCTCGCTCGAGTACAGGGTCGGCAGCCGCGGCGCCCGCACCGCGGCGACGCGGCAGGGCCGGCGCTTCGGCTCGGGCAGCATCAGGTAGCCGCCGACCTCGGACGGCGGCCCGTCGGGCAGCGGCTCCACCGGCACGCCGAGCTGCAGCCGGAGGTGCTGGCGAACGAGGTCCACGCCGGCCACGTCGCGCAGCAGCCCGGGGACCGGTCCGCCGCCGACCCTCGCGCCGACCTCCAGGAAGCAGGTCTCGCCGGTGTCGAGCAGGAAGAACTCGAGGTGGAAAGCGTCGTCGCGCATGTCGAGCGCCCGCGCCATCGCCTCCGCCATGACGCGCCCGTGGTCGACGATCACCGGGTCGTCGACCGTGGCCGCGCCCGACCCCAGCCCGTCCGTCACGTAGAGCAGCGGCGTGTTGACGTACTCGAAGACGGCGAACAGCCGCACCGCGCCATCCACGACGAGGCCGTCCGCGTGGAACAGCCGGCCCTCGATGTGCTCCTCGCACTGCAGGGTGGAGGGGGGCGCCTCCTGGAGCGCGCGGCACAGCTCGTCCCAACCACGCGTCATCCGCACGCCGACGCAGCCCGCCTCCGCGCGCGGCTTGACGACGATCGGCCACCCGGCGTCGTCGACCAGGCCGCGGACGGCTCCGAGGTCGTCGCCAGGCGCGAACCGGGGCACCCGCACCTCGCCGGCCGCCGCCATGGCCCGCTTCATCAGGAGCTTGTCGCGCCGGGGCAGCATGGCCGCCACCCACGCGCCCGGCACGCCCAGGCGCTCGCGCACGTGTGCCGCCGCCAGCAGGTCCCGCTCGGCCAGCGCCACCACGCCCTCGAAGCGTTCGTGCGGCGCCTGGAGCCGGCAGGCGGCCTCCCGCACCGCGTCGAGGTCGTCGACGTCCGTGACGACGATGGTCGCCTCGTGGCCGCGCAGGGCCGAGCGCAGCGTGCGCTCGCTGGCCGCCGTGGTGAGGTAGCTGACGCGCCACAGGCCGTGATCGAGGTACCGCGCGTAGTGGGCGCGGTCGTCGAGCCACCTGTTCAGGATCAGGACGTGCCGCATGCGCTCAGTCGAGGCTGGCTCCATCGCTCCACCTCCTCGTCCCGCACCTGGCAGGCGACGGCGTAGGTCGCGCCGAAGCCGATGTTCACCAGCGCCCCGCCGTCGAGCGGCAGGTAGCGCGTGTAGAAGCCGGCCAGCCGCCCGCCCACGGCGAGGCAGCCGAGCACCACCCGATACCGGCCCGACCCGCCGGCGGTGGGGAGGTCGAAGGCCGCCGACTCCAGGTGCTCCTGCAGGACGAACCGGCCGCGGTGGCCGCACGCATCCTCCAGCAGCCGGCTCCAGGCGTCGGGCGAGCACTCGCGACCGATCGCGATGCCGCGCCCGCCGAACGCCATCGTGGGCTTGAGCACCAGCCGCTCCCGGTGCTCCCGCGCGTGGCCGAGCGCCTCCGGGACCAGGGGCCGGGTGGGGGTGAGCAGCGAGCGGGCGCCTCCGCCGAGCTCGTCGCCGACCAGCGCCAGCAGGCCCTTGTTGCCGAGCACGTTCACCAGCGGCGGCGCCACGTACACTGGCCCACCGGCCGCGCGGCACCGCAGCGCCCGCTCGACGAACGCGCGATAGGGCGGGGCCGAGGCCTCCGCGTAGACGAAGCAGCCGTACACGAGGTCCACGCGCTCGCCGCGCGCCCTGGCCGACGGGCCCGCGAAGCCGACGTCGCCCACGGGGACGACCTCGGCGTCGATGCCCTCGCGCCCGAGCGCCCACGCCGCCTCGTCCGCGGGCACGGTGCCGGCGTCCTCCGCCGGGATGACGAGCGCCACCCGGGGCCGCCGCCCGACCGGGTCCATGCCCGGCAGCGTCCGCAGGTGCGCCGCCCACGCGGCGGCCGGCCTGGGCAGCGTGAGGCATCGGGCGGCGTCGGGTCCGACCAGGCGGCCGATCGCCGGCGCGGCCAGGTCGGCGTAGCGGTCCATGATGCCGAGCCCGCTGACCGTCGGACCGACGTTCAGCTCCACCAGCCGGGGCCCCTCGGTGCTGAGCACGAAGTCGGCGCGGGCGAACGCCGTGTACAGCGCGGGAGCGTCCGTCGACGCCGCCATCTCGGCGAGCCAGCCGGCGTTGGCCTCGTAGCCGAGCTCCTCCAGGAGCGCGCCGCCGTCGCGGGTCAGCCGCCGCTCCAGGATGCGCCGCACGCCGTCCAGACAGTCGCGCGTCGTCGTCCACACCGCCTCCGCCGTCGACTCGGGGATGAGCATCGGGAGCAGGTCGGCCCGGCAGCTGGCGTATCCGGGATGACAGGCGACGAACTGGTCGAGGAACCCGTCGAACGCGGCGGCGAAGCCCGCGCCATCGCGCCGGCGCAGGTCGAGACCGCGCAGCGACGGCAGCGTCATGTCGTCGCCAGCACGTAGAGCCACGTGTTGGGAACCCCCAGCGGCAGGCGGCGCTCGAGCGTCAGACCCGCCCGGGCCATGATCCGCTCGTACTCGTCCACGGTCCCGATGGGCACGCCCATGACGCCGTGCACGAGCTCGTAGCCGGCCGTGAAGATCGTCGGCTCGCCGCCGTCCAGAGGCGTCGCGTTGGTGTCGGCGAACAGGTATCGATTGGCGTTCGGGAACGTCTCGCGCAGCCGCGCGAACAGCGCCTCCGGAGGCGACATCGCCGCGAACAGGTCGTGCAGCAGCAGGAAGCTGCAGACCAGGTCCACCTGCTCCCGGAGCTCCCGCTCGCCGGCGAAGGCGGTCGCGTCGCCCTGGCAGACGCGCACGCGGTCGCTCAGGCCGGCCAGCGCGACCCGCTCGCGGGCCACCCGACACGTGTCCGGACTGAGGTCGATCCCGAGGCCCAGCGTCCCGGGATAGCGCTCGCAGATCCTGACCAGGCGGGTCGCGTTGCCGCATCCCACGTCCGCGACACAGCGGAAGTCGAGCTCGTCGAGCACCCGGTGGAGGACCGGGGCCATGAACGCCTCGTCGCACCTGGCCGATCCCGCGGCGACCTGGACCATGTCGCGGCGGATGTCCACGCCGAAGCTCCGCTCGCCGCGCGCCCAGTCGCCGAGACTGCTGATGACGCCGCCGCAGCCGCCGACGGCCCACACGAAGTACCCGGCGTCTCTGGCCAGCTCCAACCCGGAAGCGGTCAGCGACAGGCAGTCGCCGTCACGGTCGATCAGCCGCAGCCGGACCGCGGCATCCAGCAGCGTTCGCAGTCGATCGCTCTGGGTCGACGTCAGCAGTGAGAGCTCCTCGTGGCTGACGCGATCGCGCTGACGCAGCACGTCCAGCACGCCGCACTGTTCCAGCGCGAACGCCACGCCGGCGCCCACGTATCCGTTGAACAGCTCGACCGGCGACAGCGCGGAGGGAGACGCGTCGCGGCTCGTGGTCAGTACGACGTTCGCACCGTGGTCTTGCATGCTATCTCCAGAGCTCATCGTCTGCTGAGCAGGGTGGCCAGGCCGTGAGCGAATCGCTCCATCTGCGGCTGCGTGCCGATCGTCACTCTGATGTGTCCCGGGAATCCGAACGGGGTCGTGTCGCGAACGAGCACCGCGCAGTCCCGTCGCAGTCGCTCGACGATCTCGGCGCCGTCCACGAACGCCGGCAGGCGCACGAGGATGAAGTTCGTCGCCGATGGGACGTGGTCGATGCCATACGAGTCGAGGAGGCGGCCCACGGCCGCGCGCGCGTCACGCACCTGGACCCGGCGCCGCTGGACCACGCCGTCGTCGTCCAGCACCGCCATCGCCGCGATCTGCGCGAGCCTGTTGACGCTGAAGGGCAGGGCCGTCCTGGCCTGGAGCAGACACGCGATGAGCGCCGCCGGTCCGATGGCGTAGCCGACGCGGAGGCCGGCCAGGCCCATCATCTTCGAGAACGTGCGCAGGACGACCAGCCGTTCCGCGCCGGGCACGAGATCGGCCACGGAGGCCAGCCGGCTGTCCTCGAACTCCGTGTACGCCTCGTCGACGATCAGCGTGCACCCCGCGCGCTCGCACCGCTCGATGAGGCGCTCGAGCTCGGAGCGGTGCAGCGCCGTGCCCGTGGGATTGTGCGGGTTGCACACGATCGCGACATCGGCTCCGTCGGCGACCGCGGCGGCGACCGCGACGGCGTCGACGTGGTAGCCGTCCAGCGGCACCGTGCGCACGTTCACGCCCGCCACCGTGCAGGAGGTGCGATGGCCGGTGAACGTGCGCTCTGTCATGACCGCCGTTCGGCCGGGGCCGAGGAGGCCGAGCGCGATCAACACCAGCAGCTCGTCGACGCCATTGCCCGCGACCACCTGTTCCGGCGTGACACCGTGATGACGGGCGATGCGAGCCCGCAGTTCGCGGCACTGTGGGTCGGGATACCGATGCACATTGGCCAGCTCCCGGCTCAGCACGGCGAGGAGGTCCGCGTCGGGGCTCTCGAAGCACTCGTTGCGATCGAGCAGGCAGACATCCTCCTCGAACTCCGGGTTGGGGTTCGCCTGCTCGGATGTCGAGTGCGCAGCACAATGCGGAATGGACACGCTTGGACCTCCCCTTGGGGTCTGATCGAGAACCGAGAGCATCGGGCCGACGGTGCTCGGTGCGCACGAGCCAGTGTCCGAGTCACCCACGCTGAGCCGCTACGATCCGCTTATAGGCACGCCATGATACCCCAGGCCGGGCGCCAACGCACCCGCGAAGTTGTACAAACTCGGTAAGCGTGACGAACTATTCCCCCATGGTGCAGGCGGATGTGCGGGAATCGTTCGGCGGCGACGCGAGCGTTCAGCCGGCGCTCGCGATGCGGTTGCCGCCCGGCGTGTAGACGCCCGTGAGGCCCCGGAACGGCGTTTCGCCGAGCTCCGCGCAGAGATGCGCGGAGAACAGCTCGCCGGGCACGGCGTAGACCATGGTGCTGAACACCTCCGGCAGCGTCCCGGCGACCGGGAGCACCCCGTGGGCGTGCTCGGCGAGCCGCGCGTCGCCGGCGGGGACGACGGCGTACACCGTCCTGCCGACGCGCCGCATGACGCCGGCCAGCTCGGCGGCGCGGTCGTGCCCGGCGCCTCCCGGCGAGATGACGAACGTCGGCGTGGCCGGGTCGGCGCTCACCCAGTACTGGAGGTGGGCCCACTCCTCGGTGTCCTGGCCCATGGCGTGCCGGCCCGCCATCTCGATGACCTTGGCCGCCGAGAACAGCGCGGTCCCGTGGCTCGGCCCGTCGCCGGTGAGGACGAACGAGGCGTGGCCGGCGACCTCCGCGGCGGCCTCGCGGGCCGGGGTCGCCGCGAGGTCGAGGGTCGCCGCGATCGCGTCGGCGGCGCCGCGGAGCTGCGCGCGCCGGGCGCCGGCCTGGTCCGGACGCAGCCGGCCGTTCGCCTCTCCCAGGCGGATGGCGAGGAGGTAGAGGGCCAGGAGCGACGCCCGGAACGAGCGCACCCCGGGCCCGGGCGGAAACGCCGGCACCGCGCAGTGGAGCAGCCGCTCGGCCACCGCGGCCAGCGGGGACGCGGCGCCGCCGGTGACGGCGGCCGTGAGCGCTCCGGCCCGGCGCGCCGACGCCACCGCCTCGCAGGTCCGGGCGACCGTCCCCGACGCCGAGATCCCGATCGTGAGCGGGTCCCTGCCCGACCACCCGGGCCGGTGCGCCGCCGCGTGGCGGGCGGCCTGCATCGCGGTCATCGGCTCGGCCGGCACGCCGGCCAGCTCCTCGAAGGCGTGGCGGGCGGCCACCCCCGCGATGTGCGAGTCCCCGCACCCCACGAGAAGGACGCGCCCGATGGAGCGGCACTCGGCGTCGTCCAGGACGCCCCGGGCCCGCTCGTCCAGTCCGTCGAGCTCGGTGCGGACCAGCTCGGGAAGGCTCGCCACCTGGGCGATCATGCGCGCGACACCGTCCATGGCCGTCCTCCTTCCGCCCGCGCGCCTATCCCTCGATGATCTTCACCAGCACCCGCCGCTCGCGGGGGCCGTCGAAGTCGAAGAGCAGCACCGACTGGGACGCGCCCAGCACCAGGTCGCCGTCCGCGATCACCAGCGTCTGGCTGTGGCCGATCAGGCTGGCCTTGATGTGGCCGGCCGCGTCCGACGGGGTGTCCGCGACGTGGTGGAAGTCGGTCCGGGTGGGCACGAGCCTCCGCAGGTCGGCGACGATGTCGGTGAGCGTCGCCGGATCCAGGGCGCTGTTCACCGTGATCGCCGCCGTGGTGTGCGGGACCACCACGCAGCACAGGCCGTCCCGGACGCCGCCGTCCCGCACGATCGCGCGCACACGGTCCGTGACGTCGGTGAGCGAGTCGCCGGGCGACGTCTCGATCGTGATCGTGGCGGGCGAGCTCACCTGGGCGCCGTGACCGGAAGCGACCCGGGCGCCGGCGCGTCCTCGTCTGCCGCGGCCTCGAGGCCGCCCGCCGTGAGCGAGCCCACGTACGTGTCGACCTGCTCGGGCGTGAGCCGCACCCGCAGCGCCAGCAGGTAGATGCCCACGCTGAAGGCGGCCACGACCAGCACGTCCGGACCGAACGGGATCCAGCCGCGCACGCCGAACGGGGCCGGACCCACGTACGAGAGCACGGCCAGTCCGGCCAGCCACGGCCACAGCCAGAGGGACGGCCGCCAGTCGAGCCGGAGCCGGCTCCCGCCCGTCCCCGTGACGCGTGTGAGCGCCAGCACCACGAAGCCGACGGCGACCAGCAGGTCGAGCTTCCACACGGTGTTCCACCCCGTCCAGTACACGATCAGGTTGGCGATCGCGAAGCCCAGGGGCGCGAGGAGCTCGGCCGCCGGCGTCCGGTAGGGCCGCGGCCGCTCCGGCTGCTGGCGGCGCAGGGCGGCGAGCGCGAGCGGGGCGGCCGCGTAGGCCATGACCATCGCCGAGGTGATCAGCCCGATGATCGCCGTCCAGCTCGGGAAGGGCAGGAACAGGACGATCCCCACCACGAAGCTGGTGAGGAGCCCGACCAGGGGAACGCCGCGCAGGCTGAGCCGCTGCCACACGCCGGGGATGGAGCCGTTCCGCGAAAGGCCGAACGCCAGGCGGGCGCTGCCGGCCGTGTACAGGAGGGCGGTGCCGCCCGGGGAGATGAACGCGTCCGAGAACAGCAGCACGGCGAGCCAGGGCAGGCCCAGGGCCAGCGCGAGGGCCGGGAACGGCCCGGCGAATCCCTGGATGTCGAATCCGGCGAACGCCCATCCCCGCGAGAGGTCGCCGGGGCGCAGCGCCAGGATGAAGGCGACCTGGAGGAGGATGTAGACGACCGCGCCCAGCGCCGTGGCGCCGATCGCCGCGATCGGGACGTTGCGCCGGGCGTTGCGGCTCTCGCCGGCCAGCTGCACCGCCTGCTCGAAGCCGCCGAGCGCGAAGATCACGCCCGTGCCGAGCGAGAGCAGGACGGCGGCCGGCCCGAACGGGGCGAAGCCGCCCCTGGCCACGAGATTGGCGGGGTGGAAGGAGACCGCGATCAGCACGAAGACGGTCAGGACCGGGATCGCGAGCTTCCACCATGTCGCGGCGGTGTTCGCGCGCGACATCCAGCGGACGCCCACGGCGTTGACGACCGTGAAGACCGCCATCAGGAGCACGGAGATCACGACCCCGATGGGCGTCAGCACCATGGCCGAGGTGGTGAGGCCGGGGACGATCGTGCTGAACAGGGTGAGCATGGCCAGCACCTCCGCCGGCGCGATGGCGACCGAGCCGAGCCACGCCATCCAGCCGAAGGCGAAGCCGGCCAGGCTGCCGTACGCGTAGTGGGGGAAGCGGGACAGGCCGCCGGCGACCGGATACGCGCCGCCGAGCTCGCCGTGGATCAGCGCCAGGACGATGAGGGCGAGGCTTCCGACCACCCAGGCGATGAGCACCGCCGGTCCCGCCGTCCGCGACGAGGTGGAGGCGGCCAGCAGCCAGCCCGAGCCGATGATGGAACCGAGCGAGGTGAACAGGAGGCTGACGGCGCCGATGTCCCGCCGGAGCCGCCGGCGGTCCTCGTCGCCGCGGCCGCCGCCGCCACCGGTGCCATTGGGCTGAAGACTCCCGCTCATCACTTCCCCTCCCGTTCCGATGCTCGCGCCGTCCCCGCACGACCTTCGAGTAGTACTTAACGCGCCCCAATACTAGCGCCTGCCCGTGACCCTGTCACGACGTGCGACCGATCAGCCCGATGTCAAGTCCTCGTGTCGTGACGTTGGAACGGAATCGTCAAACCTACCGTTGCACGGGTGGCCGGGCTGGGGTATGATCGCTGGACTACAAGCCGCTCGTAACGAGAGCTCGAGCCTGGGTCGCACCGGCTCTGGCCGAGCACATCGAGCGCGCTGTCGCCGGCTCGTTTCGACTCTCGACGCAGGCCCTGAGGGGAGGTATAAGCGTGCCGATTTTGTACATCGTGTTGAGTTTGGCCGGCCTGGCGATCCTGGCCTTTGCATTGAGAGTCGGCAAGACGGTGCTCGAGCGTCGTTACTACGAACGCCAGGGCATCAAGTTCGTCAGGACCTATCCATTCATCGGGTCGGAGGTCGACGTGACCGACCTGATCGGCACGAACCGGACCAGAGACTATCTCTACGTGGGCGCCACCACCACCGACTTCGTCGGCAGCATCCGCGGCTTCGACATCCAGCTCTACGCCGTGAACAAGGAGACCACGGAGGTGCTGGTCAAGCCGTCGACCATCGGGGTGTACACCGATCGGGACACGCCGGCGCTGTACTCGTTCGGGCAGCTGTCCCCGTCCGCCCTGACGTTCACACCGATTCGCACGGTGAACTTCAGTGAGAGGAAGGCGAACATCCTCAAGGCCTTCGAGCTGGAGCGGATGGACGCGATCTCGGATCGCCTCGCCCGGGAGTACTGCGACGGCTTCGCCGGCGGCGGCGTCCTCGACATGAAGCGGATCGTCCGCGACTGGACACGAGACGTGATGGGGGAGTTCGTGTGGGGACGCGAGGCCATGAACGCCAGCGTCTCCTACAAGGACAAGGACGGGAAGACGCAGCAGGTGCCGTTCATGTTCTCGCTCAACGAGACCTTCACGCGCCTGCGCTTCTACTCCAACCGCTTCTGGAACCGGGTGTACTTCCCGATCGCCACCTGGCCGGTCACGCTGGAGGCGAGGCGGCTGCAGTTCAACATCCGGCACCTGCAGGCGCACCTGAACCGATCGCTGAAGACGAATCCCGCGCCGCCCGGCAGCGTCTCCCACGAGGTGACGAAGGAGAACGAGCTGGTCGGCATCCCGACGCAGATCACCCGCGACGACCTGCTGACGGTGTCCATCGCGGGGCTGGACACGGTGCAGTCGATGATCCTCGCCAGCCTCTGGTACCTGCTCCTTCCCGAGAACAGCCAGTGGAAGGATGCGATCCTGTCGAGCCAGGAGCCGGACAGGGAGCTGATCGTCGACGCCTGCATCAACGAGGCCATCCGGATCGACCCGCCGGGCTCTGTCATCAACAACAAGACCATCAAGGACTTCCCGGTGGAGGTCTCCGGGCGGCGGTATCACCTGAAGAAGGGCGTCCGGGTGATGCCCAACATCCATGCGCTCCACGCCGAGTACGGCGCCGCCTATCAGCCGGAGCGCTTCCTGGAGACGCAGAGCAGGCGCGACGTCTACGTGATGCCGTTCGGCAAGGGCAGGCGCAGCTGCCCCGGGCAGCGCATCGGCGTGCTGATGGCCAAGAACTACGTCAGGGAGTTCGTGACCAGGAATCCCAACGCCACGATCATGAACACCGAGGACGAGCACATCCACTTCAACAACCTGTCGCGCTCCAAGCTGATGATCGGCCTGCCCGGTGAGGGCGATCGCCGGGAGCTGCAGACGAGCGCGCTGTCCGAGTAAGAGGAAAGGCCCAGCATGAGCGGAACCGACTGGCTGCCCCACGTGGCCGTCTCGCACTACTCGGAGGCGAGCTCGGACTACGGTCCGCCGGCGCCCTCCGTCAACGCGATCGGGGGTGAGGCGCAGATCACCGCGGACGCGGTGCAGTTCGGGTTCAGCGTGTTCGAGGGCATGCGCGTCTACGCGGCGGAGGGGCGGTACCTCGTCTTTCGGGCGAGGGACCACCACGAGCGGCTGGTGCGGTCGTGCTGCGCGCTGGAGCTGCCGTGCCCCGGCTACGAGACGTTCCTGGCTGCGATCCGGCTGGTGGTCGAGGGCAACCTCGACGCCAGCACGCCGTGCCTGTACGTGAGACCCCTCGTGTTCGCCACGAGCGGCGGCATCATGGCCCAGCAGGGCCGCGCCTGCACGTTCGCCGTGGTGTCGATGCCGTTCGCCGTCCACAACGGCGACATCAGGGTCCTGGTGGACACGCGGAACCTCAGGACCGTGCCGGCGTTCTCGGCCGTCAAGACGGCGGCGAACTACGCCAGCGCGTCCCTGATCACCAGGGCCGCGCAGCGGGAGGGCTGCAACACCGTCCTGTGGCTGGACGGGAACGGCCTCGTGCAGGAGTGCACGACGACGAACGTGTTCTTCTGCATCCGGGGGGAGCTGTGCACGCCGGGGCTGGGCGGCATCCTGCCCGGGGTGACGAGGATGACCATGATGGAGCTGCTCCAGGACCAGGGTGAGACCGTGCTGGAGCGGGACATCCACATCGACGAGGTGGTGGATGGCGTCAGGAGCGGCGACCTGTCGTACTTCTTCACGACGTCCACCGCGATGGGCATCAACAGGGTGACGCACCTGAAGCACCTGGGCAGCGAGTACGAGATCGCGGACGAGTGCCCGAGCAGCGTCATCGCCGCGAAGGAGACGTACGGATTGATCACGAGGGAGTTCCCGCGCGCGATGGCGACGCACAGCGTGATACGAGAGCGGTCCTACGTCGGGGACGCGCCCGACGGACGCGGAGGTTCGGAGCGATGATCCTGCTGCTGGCCAAGGGGCACCTGAAGACGCGATTCGGCGAGTTCACCGAGTGCCTGTTCTATGACGGGCAGAAGGAGTCCGTCGCCCTGGTGAAGGGCGACGTGGCCCACGCCGAGGACGTGCTGCTCAGGGTCCACTCGCACTGCTTCCCGGCGCACATCTTCAACAGCATCGAGTGCGACTGCCGCGACCAGATGGAGATGGCTCAGCAGCGGATCCAGGCCGAGGGCCGAGGGGTGATCATCTGGTTGGACCAGGCGGGGAAGGGCAACGGGCACCTGGCCGAGCTGCTGACCGCGCCGCTCCGGGCGCAGGGCGTCCCGCAGACAGAGGCCTACCACCGCCTCGGGTTCCAGAGGGACGCCAGGTCGTTCGAGCGGGCCGCGGACATCATCCGGTCCCTGGAGATCGAGTCGGTGCGCCTGATGACGAACAACCCGGAGAAGGTCAAGAACCTGACAGACCTGGGCATCAACGTGTCCGGCACGCAGGCGATCTTCATCACCCCCGACAGCCCGGAGCTGCGGCTGACGTACCTGGACAAGGTGAAGAACCAGGGCCACTCGATCGAAGTGCAGCCGACGGAAGCCACGCCCAGCGCCTGATGCACGAGCGCCACGCAGCCCGTCTTGGCTGAACAGCACGGCCCGATGGACGAGGCGTCGGCCCGCAGCCGCCTGCGACGGGTGGTGGCCGGCATCCTCGAGCTGGACGTCGAGAAGGTGCCCCCGGACGCGCTCTTCCACGAGGATCTCGGCGCCACCTCGCTGGAGCGGATGGAGATCGTGAACTCCGTGGCCACCGAGTTCCGCGTCAGCCTCGACCCCGACGACGCGGTCGCGGTGCGCAGCGTGGAGGGCGCGCTCGACGTGCTCGAGGAGCGCGGACTCGTGGTCAGGGACGAGGCGGGCGCGTGAGCCGGACGGACCTGCTGGAGCTGTTCGCGCACCGGCACCTGGCCGCCGGTCGCGGCGCGGCCGCCGCCTACGCCGACCCCGACCTGGGCGAGGTGTCCTATCAGCGGCTGTTCGACGCGGCGGGCGCCTATGCCGGCCAGCTCCGCGCCCTGGGGATCGCGAGGGGTGAGCGCGGCCTGATCGTCGCGGACGACTCGGTGGCGACCGCGGCGGCGGTCCTCGGCCTGTGGTGGCACCGGTGCGTGCCCATCGTCGTGAGCCCGATGCTGACCGACCGGGAGATCGAGCACATCGCCGGCGACTCGGCGGCCGCGGTCATCCACCTGGACGCCGCGGGCCGCAAGCAGGCTGCCCTCGACGCCCTGTTCGACGGGCGGCCCCGAATCGCCGGCGAGGGCGTGCGGCACGGCATCGCGTCGGGCGCCCCCGCCGGGGACGGTCGCCCCGAGCCGCCCGCGCCGTGGGACGCCGCGGACGAGGCGCTCGTGGAGTACACCTCGGGCAGCACCGGCATGCCCAAGGGGGTGCGGCACGCCGCCGGGGCGGTGGAGGCGGTGCTGGACGGGTTCGGGCGGGTGGTGGGCCTCCGGCCCGACGACCGGGTGCTGACGACGCCGAGGTTGTCGTTCGGGTACGGCCTCGGCTGCTCCCTGCTGTTCCCGCTGGCCGCCGGGGCGCGCACGATCCTCCTGCGCGGGGCGATCGACGCCCAGGTCGTGCTGGCCGCCGTGGAGCGCCACCGGCCGACCGTCCTGTGCTCGGTGCCGAGGATGTACGTCCGCCTGCTGGACGCGGTCGGGCCCGAGCGCGACGGCGACGTGTTCGGCTCGATCCGCCTCTGCGTCACCGCGGGCGAGCGCTGCCCGGCGGAGCTGGGCGCGCGGATCAGGCGCCGGATCGGCGCCGGGCTCATCAACGGCCTGGGCAGCACGGAGGTGCTGCACATCGTGACGGCCACCCCGCCCGACGGCGGCATGGACGACTCGATCGGCGTCCCGGTGCCCGGGGTGGTGGCGACCGTCCGCGACGAGCGCGGCGCGGCCGTGCCGGACGGCGAGGTCGGACGCCTGCACATCGCCGGCCCGACCACGTCGATGGGCTACATCGGCCGCCCGGAGGCCGGCGCCCGGACGTTCCGCGACGGCGGCGTCTACACGGGCGACCTCGCGCGGCGCGCGCCCGACGGGTCGCTCTCGCTCCTCTGCCGGGCCGACGACGTGCTCAACCTCGGCGGATACAAGGTGGCGCCGGGGGAGATCGAGGCCGTCGCCGCGGGGATCGAGGGCGTGGCGGAGTGCGCCGTGGTCGGCACCGTGGACGCGCACGGCCTGGAGGAGGCGGTCCTCTACGTCGCCTGCGCCCCCGGGGCCGACCACACGGCGGTCCGGCGCTCCCTGGTCGGGGCGCTGCGGACCGACCTGTCGCCGTTCAAGCGGCCGGGCCGGATCGAGTTCCTGGACCGCCTCCCGGTGACCTCGACGGGCAAGGTCGCCCGGAACCGGCTCAGGGAGCTGGCACTCCGGCCGTGACCTGGGACATCACCGGCATGGGGGCCGTCGCCAACCTCGGCTCCAGCCCGCGCGAGATCTTCGACCGGCTGTGCATGGGCGTCGACGGCCGGTCCGAGCTGCAGTGCTTCCAGCTCGATCGCTACCGCATGCACCACGCCTACGAGATCCGGGACCGGCGGCGGCCGGGCGTGGACGAGCCGTTCCGCGCGACGCGGTGGCTCATCGCCGCCGTCCGCCAGGCGCTCGAGGACGCGTCGCTCCCGCCCGACCTCGCGGAGGTGCCGGTGCTCATCGGCACGACGATGCGGGAGCAGCGCACCACCGAGCTGTGGTGGCGTGAGGAGACGCCGCCGGCGCCGTCGCGGCAGCACTTCGGCCCCGCGCTGCGGGAGGCGTTCGGGTGCGCCGCCACCTACACGCTCGCCAACGCCTGCGCGGCGTCGGTCTATGCGCTCGGGCTGGGCGCGGATCTGCTGGACATGGGCGCCGCGGACACCGTCGTGATCGCGGGCACCGACTCGATGACCGAGAGCGCGTTCGGCATGCTCGACCGCGTGCAGGAGGGCACGCCGGACGGACTGCGACCGTTCGACGAGTCGCACCGCGGCGTGGTCATGGGCGAGGGCGCGGTCGCGGTCGTCCTCCAGCGCCGCGGCGCCGGCCGCCAGCTCCGCGCCCGGCTGCGGGCGGTGGCCATGAACTGCGACGCGCACCATGCGACGGCGCCGCACCGCGGCGGCATCCTCGCCGCGATCCGGGAGGCCCACCGGCGGGCGGGGATCGGGCCCGAGCACGTGGGGCTCGTCATGCTCCACGGCACGGCCACGCCGCTGAACGACGCGACGGAGGCGGCCGTGCTCACGGAGTGCTTCGGCGGCTGCCCGTCGCCGCCGGTGATGACGGCCATCAAGTCCATGACCGGGCACACGCTCGGCGGCTCCGGCCTGCTCAGCGTGGTGGTGGCGGTCCACTCCCTGGACACCGGCCGGGTGCCGCCGATCTGGGGCCTGCGGCAGCCGATCGCCGAGGCGCGCGGCCTCCGCCTGGCCAGGGGATGCGTCATCGAGCCGGGCCTGCGCCTCGCGCAGGTGGACTCGTTCGGCTTCGGCGGCATCAACGCCGTCGCGATCGTCGAGGCGGCGCCGTGAGGGTGCACATCCCGGACGCGCGCATCACCGGCGTCGGCCTGGCCATGAGCGGCGTCTCCGGCGTCGCCGACCTGCTGTCCGGCGCCGCGGACCGGGGCGGGGGCGGCGCCGCCCCGCCGCTGGAGCTGACCGGACGCGAGATGCGGAACAAGGACCGGGCGTCGCGGCTCGGGCTGCGCTGTGCCGAGGCCGCGCTGCGAGACGCCGGTCTGCTCGGCGTGGACGGCTTCCTGGGCCCGGCCGACCGAACCGCCGTGGTGGTCAGCTCCAACCTGGGGACCGTCAGCAGCGTCTGCGAGTTCACCGACGTGATCGCGCGGAAGACGGTGACGGGGCTGAGCGCGTTCGGCCTGCCCGAGACGGGCAGCAACGTGGTGGCCGGGTGGATCGCGATTCGCCACGGCCTCCGCGGCCCCAACCTCACCGTGTGCAACGGCGACGCCGGCGGGCTGGACGCGGTGTTCTGGGCCCAGAGCCTCCTGGCCTGCGGGCGCGCCGACGTCGCGCTGGTCGCCGGCGTGGAGCCGGCGGGCGGGGCGGTGTGGAAGCTCGTCGGCCGGCGGACGCGTGAGATGGGCGTGGCCATCGTCCTCGAACGCGGGGGCAGGTCGGCCGGCCGCGCGCGCGTCGGGCGGTACCGGCGAGCGGCGGACGGGAACGCGGCGGCGGCGGTCGCCCGCGAGGCGGCGACGGAGCCGATCGCGCTGTGGCTGACCGGCCAGCAGGTGGCCGGCGGCGTCGCGGGAGGCGAGATCGTCGACCTCGAAGGGCAGTTCGGGTACAGCTCGGGAGCGTTGGGGGTCCTCCAGTGCGCGGCCGGGGTCGCCCATCTGGACGGCGGCGGCGCCGGACCGGTCGTCGCGATCGCGGGCGGCGTCGACGGCGACGCGGCGTCCGTGCTGACCCTGCATCGGGCCACCAGAGGAGAAGACTGAGATCCCGGACCACCCTCCGTCTCCACCCGACGTCGAGTCGCTGCGGTCGCTGGTCGCGCGCGTGATCGAGCTGCCGGTCGAGGAGGTCAGCGTCGAGGCCGACCTGGTCGAGGACCTGGAGCTGGACTCGCTGGCGCGGATGGAGATCGCGGCCGCGCTCGAGGACCAGTACGCGATCAGGATCGAGGTCGTCGAGCTGGTCGGCGTCTCGACGCTGCCGGAGCTGTGCCGCTTC
>Ga0066903_100000292_pt1 | contig 29510 bp, 27 predicted proteins | sample PanSoiMetaGPlot1_FD_67491 | JGI IMG/M metagenome (GOLD analysis project Ga0066903, IMG submission 67491) | Tropical forest soil microbial communities from Panama analyzed to predict greenhouse gas emissions - Panama Soil - Plot 1 (version 2) | ecosystem: Environmental > Terrestrial > Soil >... | reverse complement strand
ATAGAGCGCGGCCCAAACGAGAATCACGATGAGGAGATTTGTCGTTCGATGCATCACGGGATCGATCGGTTGGAGGTCACATTAAAGAGCATTGTGTCGTGGCTGCGAAACGAATCTGTGTGAACGAGCAACGTAGGCTGCAGGTCATTCCATCGCGGGCGCGCCTCCATTTTAGACAAATCTCGAGATTGGATTAGAAAAAAACGCGCATTCTCCGGCAGCTCTTCGACCCTTGAACAGTAGCGTACCGGCATGCGTAGATAAAAAAGATACGGCGCGTATGGAAGATCAACCGCGTAAAGTGTTTCGTTTGCCGGAATTGCCGCCGCAATTTGCGCCCCGGTTGGCTTGAGGACATGATGGGTCCTCGCCTCCCTTGTCGCTCGGATTGGCAAAACAATAATCTCGGCAAGAATCGCGCACGTAACCACTAGTCTGATGGCTGGTTCGGAGAGTCGAACGTTTCCCAATCGCCATTCGAAACCGTCATTCGTTATGGCAAGACCGAGCAGATAGCACAACGGAGCGGCCAGCGGAAGGACATAACGCGGGACCGAACCGGGGAAAAGCAGCACGCTGATGAAAGGCAGCAGACTTCCCCAGAAAAGTCCCCGGGCGGCTTGCCGCTGAATCGGATTGTTGATCCTTCTGAAGCGGAGAAACGGCAAGAGCAAAATCCAGGGCAGAAAAAAAGCTATGCCGCGCGGAAAGTTAAGCGCCCAATTCTCCGATCTTCCTCTTTCTCCAAAGAAAATCGCCGTGAACTCGTGCCACCAAATCTGCCCGACCGCTTGGGAACGGAGCGCGAGAAAAAACGGAATTGCCCACGCCGCGAAGATCGACAGCATGATCCCGACTCCGATCCAGTGAGCAGGATGAAGAAGGTCGCGCAGCCGGCCGCTTTGCCAACAAACAGCAATGACATTGCAATAGAAAAAAAGGAGGAGGCCGGGGCCTTTGCTCAAAAAGCCCAAACCGAGAAAGATCCATGGAATTGTGAACGTGAGCCACGGAGATCGACCGCGTTGCCAAAAGGTTAGCCAGAGAATGAGCGCAAGCGCGAAAAACGCCGCGTTGATTGCATCCGTCTCAATCACGCGACCCTTGTCGACCACTTCCAACATCGTCAACCAGGAAACTGCGGCGATTGTCGAACCCGCGGCCCCGAGAACGTCTCGAGTGAATGAGACCATTAGAAGCGCGACGATCAGAACAAGAATCGCCGACGGCAGACGCGCAGCCCATTCGTTCCGAATTCCAAACGCGCGAAACGACGCGGCCACGAGCCAATTGATCAAAGGCGGTTTGTTCACGTACGGGCGGGCACCGAGGTAAGGAACGAGATAATTCCCATTATCGACCATCTGGGTAGCGGGCATGACTCGTTTGCCTTCTTCGCCGCGCAATTCCGAAGACCCGAGGAACGGGAGATAGAGTGCCGCCCAGAGCATGATCGCTAATAAGAAACTCGCAGCCCGTGACATCGGCGAGGCCAATGCTGGACGGTTCACGCGCCGCGTTCAACTCCGCACCTTGACGGTCTTTCGCGAGAAGGCTATTTTTAAGGCCTAGTCCGCGCTGGAAGGAGTGGGAAATGATGTCCCACTCCTTTTGGTCTGCGGACTGGATGTTTTATGAACGCGGAAATAGCGGCAATGCTGGATTACATGGAGCGGGAGCGCGGAATCAAACGCGAAACCCTCCTCGAGGCCCTTTCCACCGCGTTGCTCTCCGCATCGAAGAAAAGCGTGGGCGCGGCACGGGACCTAAGAATCGATATCGATCCCAAGACATGCGATATCCGCGCACTCGCGAATTTGATCGTGGTCGAAAACGTTTCCAATCCTCAGGACGAAATCGCTCTCACCCGGGCCCGTAAACTTAAACCGGAGGCTAAGATCGGCGACACGGTGGAAGTTGAAGTCACGCCCAAGAATTTCGGACGCATCGCCGCGCAGACGGCCAAGCAGGCGATGATGCAACGCATCCGCCAGGTCGAGAAGGAAATGATCTACGAGGAATTCAAAGATCGCGCAGGCGAGATCGTGAGCGGCACCGTTCGCCGCTTCGACCGTTCGGATGTGATCCTCGATCTTGGAAAATTTGAAGCCGTCATGCCGCAGCGGGAACGCGTTGTGGTTGAGGATTACAATGTCGGCGATCGCCTTCGCGCATACGTCGTCGCGGTTGAGAACGGGCTCCGCGGTCCTGAGATCATTGTTTCGCGTAGCCATCCGAATTTCGTTCGCCGTCTTTTTGAATTGGAAGTGAGCGAAATCGCCGACGGTACGGTGGAGATTCGTGGTATCGCGCGCGAAGCGGGTTATCGAACCAAGATCGCGGTCTGGAGCGCGAACGACAAAGTGGATCCGGTCGGCGCCTGTGTCGGCATGCGTGGCTCGCGTGTGAAAAATATTGTTCGCGAACTGAACAACGAAAAAGTCGACATCATCCGATGGAGCTCTGATCCGAAAGAATTCATTTTGGAGGCGCTCAAACCGGCGAAAGTGAAAAACATCACTTTCGACACGGAAAAGAAAGTCGCGCAGATTTCAGTGGACGAGGATCAGCTCTCACTAGCGATCGGCAAAAAAGGGCAAAACGCCCGGCTGACCTCGCGATTGACCGGTTGGGAAATCAATATCGACAAAGACACGTCCGCCACGACTGCGGTCGAACAGAAAGTTGCGCAGGCCGCGCAAACGCTGGCGGGCGCACTTCCGATTACCCAGGAGCAGGCGGTCACCCTGGTGAAATCCGGATTTACGAACCTGGAAGGCTTGCATGCGGCCGACGTTCAAGATTTGATAGACATCCTCGGCGTGGACGAGGCGAAAGCGCAGGAAATTCACGACGCGGTCCACAAGAAGGATGCAAAACAAGAAGCGGGCTCGGCTCAACAAGGTTGAGCCATGAATAATTTTCTGAAATGGCAACGAAATCAAAACCGGCGGCAAAGAAACCTGCAGCGCGCAAGCCTGCGCCCGCACACAAACACGCCGCCGCCAAAGGTGCCGTTTCTAGAAAGAAAGTAGAGCCACCCCACAAACCGGCGCACGCGCCAAAAGCGCCGCCCACACGCCCTGCCGAAGCCAAGTCGGCGTCAAAACCCGCGACTGTTCATCGCCCGCCGGTTGCGAGCGTTTCGCTCATCGACAAAAAGCAGCCGCAAAAAAAAGGACCTGACGGGGAAATCAAAAAGAAAACGACTGTCCTCCCGCCAATTTCTCGAATTCGTGAGTCGCTCGCCGGCGCTCCTGCGCCGGCAAAACCAAAAGCGCCGGAACCCGTCGCACCACCAGTAACGACCGAGAGCGCCGCACCCGCGGAAGCTGAAGCGCTTTCGCAAAAGGTCATTCACATCAAGCCGCCGATTATCGTCAAGCAACTCGCGATCGATCTTGGTTTGAAGCCGCACCAGCTCATCGCCGAGCTGATGAACTACAATATTTTCGCGAACATCAATCAGACGATCGAGCCCGACATCGCTTCAAAGATCGCGGAGAACCACGGATTCGTCTTGGAGAAGGAACGCCGGGAGAAAGGGGCTGGCGTGCACAAGGTCGAGGAGGTTGTAGTCGCGCCACCGAAGCCGGTCATTCAAAAGAAAGAAGAACTCAAACCGCGTCCGCCCGTCATCACGTTCATGGGGCATGTCGATCATGGGAAAACCTCCCTGATGGATGCGATCCGCAAGACGCGCGTCGCGGCGGGCGAAGCCGGCGGCATCACTCAGCACATTGGCGCCTACAGTGTGACCCACAAAGGGCAAAAGATCACTTTCATCGACACACCCGGCCATGCGGCCTTCACCGCAATGCGTGCGCGGGGAGCAAATGTGACTGACATCGTTGTGCTCGTGATCGCGGCCGATGACGGCGTCATGCCGCAGACGATCGAGGCCATCAATCACGCAAAAGCAGCGGCACACGTCGAGATCATGGTTGCGATCAACAAAATCGATTTGCCCGGTGCGAACATCGACAAAGTGAAGAAGCAGCTTCAAGAGCGCGATCTCACACCGGAAGACTGGGGCGGCAAGACTGTAGTATGTGAAGTCTCGGCGACGCGCGGGACGGGCATCGATCATTTGCTAGAGATGATGTCTTTGCAGGCGGAAGTCATGGACTTAAAAGCATCTCCCACCGCCACACCACGCGGTACGGTGATCGAAGCGCAAGTGGAACCGGGTCGCGGACCTACCGCGACCGTGATTGTGCAAATGGGCACACTCAAAGTCGGCGAGCCGTTTATCTGCGGTGATTTTTCCGGCAAAGTGAAATCGTTGGTCGATGACAACGCGAAGCCGATCAAAGATGCCGGACCCGCTTCCCCGGTCAAAGTTCTTGGATTTACCGGGCTGCCGAACGCAGGTGACGAGTTTCTCGTAATGGAATCGGACCGCGACGCGAAGATTTTGAGTGAGGAGCGTCTGGAATCGAAACGAGCGCAAAAGCTCACTGTGCCCCAGCGCGCGACTCTGGAAACGTTGCTCGAAGCCGCGGACGGCAAGAAGACGCTGCGCCTGGTTTTGAAATGCGACACACAGGGATCGGTCGAGGCAATCAGCGCTGGGCTCAATCAGATCGAGAGCAAGAAGATCGATCTCGAGATCATTCACGCTGCGGTCGGACCGATCTCGGAGTCAGACATTTTGCTGGCGAGCGCGTCAAACGCGGTCGTGGTTGGCTTCAACATCAAGGTTGAGAACATGGCGGTGACTGCCGCGAAACGCGAGGGCGTTCAGATCAAACTCTACAGCATCATTTACGAGTTGATCGACCAGATCAAAGACGCGATGGCCGGATTGCTCGAACCCGAATTCCGCGAAACCGTCCTCGGCCACGCGGAAGTGAAACAGGTTTTCGAATTGAGTCGAGGCATCGTCGCGGGTTGTTTGGTGACGGATGGACGAATCGCTCGCGTCGGCCGCGCCCGTGTGACGCGAAAACGGCAGCCGGTTTACGACGGGGGAATATCAACTCTCCGCCGCTTCCAGGACGATGTGAAAGAAGTCCGTTCAGGGCTCGAGTGCGGTATCAAACTTGGCGACTTCAGCGAATACCACGTCGGTGACATCATTGAGTGCTATCAACTCGAAGCGATGGCTCAAAAACTTTGACGGGAATGAGAAGGGCTTATGAAACATCGAATGCTGCGCGTCAACGAAGTTGTAAAGAGAGAATTGGGCGGAATCGTCGCACGCGAATTCAATTTTGAAGGCGCGCTCGTCAGCATCAATCACGTGGAGGTCGCATCCGATCTCAAGAATGCGCATGTTTTTGTCAGCGTGCTCGGGTCGCAAACCGGCGAGAGCGTGATGAACAAGCTGGAAGAACATCGCGCTGCCCTTCAAGCCGAGCTCGCAAAGCGCGTAACGATGAAATTCACGCCACATTTGCTTTTTCATCTCGACGAGTCAATCGCGCGCGGCTCTCGTGTCGTCGAAATCCTTCAGCAAATCGACGCCGACGACGAAAAACGCGAGTGAACAACTCCAAGTTCGAGCAAATCGGCCGGGTTTTGCGGGAGCACCAAAAGTTTGCCATCCTGAGCCACGTCCGGCCGGACGGTGACGCGCTCGGAAGTCAGCTTGCGCTCGGACTTTCGCTCAAAGCGCTCGGAAAAGAAGTGCGGCTTTGGAACGAAGACGGCATGCTCGAAAAATACAGTTTTCTTCCGCGGGCGGAGCTTCTGACCAAACCGCCCGCCGAGCCCGAAGAGTTCGACGTTATCGTCGCGCTCGACACCGCCATTCAAAATCGTCTGGGAACCGCGCTCCCAGCCGTCAAATCGAGCAAGCTCTGCGTCAACATTGACCATCATCCAAGCAATCCCAAATACGGCGATCTCGTTCACATCGATCCTCAAGCGCCCGCAACCGGGCAGATTTTGTTTGAACTGATCACGAGCGAAAAGTTGCCGTTCAGTCGCGAAATCGCAGAGAACCTTTACGTTGCCATCTCAACCGACACCGGTTCGTTCCAATATCCAAACACGACCGCGCGCACGTTTGAGATTGCGGCCGAGTTGGTGCGAGCCGGGGTCGAGATTGGCCGGGTCAGCCAGCTTACTTACGAGAGTTACCCGCGACGCCGCGTCGAATTGTTGCGGGATCTTCTCGGGACCATGCGCTTCGACGTTAACGACCGTGTCGCAAGTTTCAGTTTGAGTTTGGCTGCGGCGAACAAGCTTGGCGTCTTGCCGGAAGACAACGAAGGGTTAATCGATCACCTGCGCGCCATCCGCGGCGTCATCGTTGCGGTGTTCTTCGAAGAACTCGCCGACGGCAAAGTCCGCGTCAGTATGCGATCAAAGAATGAAAAGGTGAATGTGTGTGCGATCTGCGAGAAATTTGGCGGCGGTGGCCATGTCCTCGCTGCGGGAGCCCGTGTCCGCGGGTCGCTTAGCGAAGTGGAACAAAGAGTCCTGGAGGAAGTTCGCAATGTCGTCAGCCGCGGTTCCTGACGGCGTTCTGCTCATCGACAAAGCGGAAGGAATGACCTCGCACGACGTGGTCGCGCTCGTTCGACGCCAGCTCGGAGTAAAAAAGGTCGGTCACTGCGGAACACTCGATCCCATCGCGACCGGCCTACTCCTGTTGACGATCGGTCGCGGCACGAAGGTCCAGGACCTTCTGATGAGCGAAGACAAGGAATACGTGGGCACGCTTACCCTTGGCGTGACAACGAGCACGCAAGATCGGGAGGGTGAAGTCCTCGAAACGAAACCCGTTTCGGAATTGAGAGGGACCGATGTCCGAGCGGCCTTCGACAAATTCCGCGGCGATTTTTATCAAACGCCGCCAATGGTTTCGGCAAAAAAACATGGAGGCGTCCCGCTTTACAAACTCGCTCGACAGGGAAAAGTCGTGGAGCGCGACCCACGGTTCGTTCACGTCTATCGCTACAGTATTCATGCGATCGCGTTGCCGGATGTCGATTTCACTGTCTTATGCAGCAAAGGATTTTATGTCCGCACCTACGCTCATGATATCGGCCAAATTCTCGGTTGTGGCGGGCATTTGAAATCGTTGCGGCGTACAAAGTCCGGACGATTCGATGTGGCGGACGCCATCAGCGTGGACCAAATCAAGCACCTCCCGCGCGAAGAAATCGTCCAACGAATTCTGTCCCTCCCGCAAGTCTCCCGAATGCGGGGAGCGTGATTCGGCGATGCAGGTTCTCAGATCTATTTCCGAACTCGAGCAATTGAGGGGGCCTCTCTTTCTGGCAATTGGCGTTTTCGACGGCGTTCATCTCGGACACCAGGCCGTTATCTCCACGTCCGCCGAGCATGCGCGCGCCGCAAATGGAACTCCCGTCGTGGTCACTTTCGATCCTCATCCGGAGAAAATCCTGCGGCGTCAACGCGCGCCGCATCTCTTGACCGCCACGCAGCACAAGGTCGCCCTCATTCGCAACCTCGGCGTTCGCCATTTGCTGATCATCAATTTCGACAAACAATTTGCCGCCACCGAGCCGGAAAAGTTTGTTGAACAGCTGGTCAATCATTCCAAGCCGCTGCATGAGATCTGCGTAGGTCATGAGTGGGCCTTCGGCAAGAACCGGCGGGGTAATCTCGATTTATTAACGCAGCTCGGTGCGAACTTGGATTTCACGGTCGTTGGAATTCCTCCAGTCAAGATAAATGGGGCGGTCGTCAGCAGCACCGCCATTCGGGAGGCAATCGCAAAGGGCGATTTCGCAAAAGCGACCGAAATGCTTGGTCGGGAATACACGATTCTTGGCACCGTTGTTCATGGCGACAATCTTGGGAAAAAGATTGGCTTCGCGACCGCAAACTTAAGCGCACACAGTGAGCAGTTTCCGCCAAACGGTGTCTACGCAGCCGAAGCAAAGATCGACAATCAAGTCTATCGCGGGGTGATCAATCTGGGCGTTCGTCCCACCGTGAGCGGCGGAAAGTCAGAGCGGGTGCTCGAGATCCATCTCTTCGATTTCGACCGCGACCTTTATGGTCGCGACATCGAGGTTCGATTTCTCAGATTTCTTCGGTCAGAAAAGAAATTTGCGAACCTAGACGCGCTCGTCGAACAGATCCGCCGGGATTGCAACGAAGCCCGTGCCATTTAGTTATTTTCCGATTCGATATTTTGCGACACCGATTTTCTTGATCCCATTCACGCTTCGGCCGGTGCCATTGAACCAGACATACAGATTGGCGCTCGGTACTTTGAGTTTCTTGGAGAGCTCGCCGACGGTCGCGCCTTTTTTCCCCGCAGTTCGAAGGGTGCGAATTATTTTCTCCTTTAGCGCGCCCCTTTTGCTCCGCAGCCGAATCGGTCCGGTGCGGGTGCGTGACACCGTTAGCGGCGCGGCCTGATCGTCCCGTGATGGAATACCGAATCGGTCTTGAACACGCAGCATTTTGCGGTCGATCTCCTGGATTTGTGCCATCAAGGCCTCTTTGCGTTCGGAGAGACGGACCAATTGTTTAAGCGTCGAGCTTGGGATGTTTCTTAGCATCCGCTATCTTACAGCTAAGATCGATAATGCAACTCGTAGCTGACTCTAAGATTGAATCTGGCCTGCCTTAGACATTGCCGCAAGGATGCCGCCCGCCATAACTAACATTCCGCTCGCGAGGGCAAATACGACCACCCAAACTGTAGGAATGCTCGCCACTTTGAACATTTCCACAATGATAAAACGGCCGCCATCAGACAGGACGTAGGTCAATGCACTGGCCAGTGCGCTGGCTGCAACCAAGATAAATGGGCGCAGGAATTGGAGACGCGCCTGCGGCGGCGGCAATTGCTGGAGAAGGCGTGCCGTGAATCCGTCATCCGCAATATACGGCGCGGCCTCCTGCAGCTTTTTGTCCAACCAGTCCTGTTCCGTTTCCCCGTTCATTATTGAGCCCACGCCGCCAAAGTTTTCTTCAATTTCTCCCGCCCGCGCAAGACGTTTGTTTTGACCGTTCCAAGTGGAATATCGAGCACACGCGACGCTTCGTCATGCGATAAACCGTTCTGGCAGCAAAGCAATACCGCCGAGCGCTCATGGAGGGGTAGTAAGCTCAGCGCATGCATAAGATCATGCCTCAGACCTGGATCGACCGTCTGCGGGTCCTGTTCGGCCTGCCATTGCTCTTCATTAATCCCGACGAGCTCCTTTCGTTTCCGCGCGTCTTCGCGAAAACAATTATAGGCGATTCGATACAGCCACGTGGAAAATTTCGCTTCGCCACGGAAGGTTCTAATGTTCTTGTAAGCGCGGACAAAGGCGTCCTGCGCAAGGTCGTCAGCCAACGCGATGTCACCGCGAGTGAGTTGGCGCAACAGCCCGCGCACGCTCGATTGATGCCGACGGACCAGCTCGCCATAAGCGTGCTGGTCGTCATCAACGAGGACTCGAGCGACAAGGCCGGCATCGGTTAACTCCACATCAGGACGCTACGAGGTTGGAGGCGCAGGCGGAATCTCGTTCTTGTTTCCCCGTTCCAACTTCCAAACGAGTAAGTAGCCCAACCCGATCACGAATGGAATCACGCCGAGCGCCCAGGCGCCGCCCTCCCAGTCATTCCATGCGCCAAAGCAAACCATGACTCCCAGTCCCACCATCACAAGTACGATGCCACGTCGCATGTCGGAGCGCTGACGAACAGCCGGTGTCGGCGGCGCGAGCAACGCGGCCGGAATGGGCTGCCCTTTCTCGGCCAACATCCGAACCGTTCGATGCATCGCACGATTCTTGGAAAAGCCGAAATACATGATCAAAGCAACGATCAGCACCGGTGCACCGAAGAGTGTCATAAACACGATGGCTACAATCGGAATGACCATTTCCGGAATATCGTCCGGATTAATCTCACCTTTGTCAGAGTCTCCGCCATCGATCACGATTCCGTGACGGCCATGGAGTTTCTTGTCCAGCTTTTGATGCAGCTTGTCCGCGAGGGCCGAGCCAGGTGAAACGCTGACCGTCGCTGACGCTGAGGCCGCCGGCGACGGAGCTGCCGGGGGCGGAGGCGGCGGTTGGGCCTGAGCCACCACCGCGAGCGCGATTGAGCAAACAGTTAGAAGCAATGTTTTCATATTCATCCTTTGGTAGTGAGATGCAGTCCGGCGCGGTTTTGGATTCAAAATCTTTGCCTACTATCCCCCTGAGGGTAAAGCGATTTAAACCCTTGCGAATCGGTGCTAGCCGACCATTATTTCTACCCGCTTTAGAGGCGGGTGTAGCTCAGTGGTAGAGCACCTCCTTGCCAAGGAGGACGTCGCGAGTTCAAGTCTCGTCACCCGCTCCATGCCTTCTCTCGATATAACTCCATCGCGCGAAGAGTTTCACGAGCTCTCGAAACGCGGGAATCTCATCCCGGTAATCGTCGATCTTGTCGCAGACGTCGAAACACCGGTTTCGGCTTTTGCCAAGATCGACAACGGTGAGCCCTGTTTCCTTTTTGAATCGGCAGAGCGTAATGAAGAACTCGGTCGCTTTTCGTTCATCGGCTTCGATCCACTCCTGGTTTTAAACAGTGCGGAGTGCAAAACCGATCCATTGACCGAACTGCAGCGTGCCCTTGCCCGCTATCAGTTTGTTCCCCCCAACGATGTTCCTCATTTCATCGGCGGCGCCGTAGGTTACATCGGCTACGACATTGTTCGATTCTTCGAGCCGACCGTGCCTGTTCATTCGCGGGACGATCTCAGGATTCCCGAAATGATTTTCATGATCCCGGGAATGCTGCTGGTATTCGACCATCGCTTTCGAAAACTTCAGCTGGTCTGCAACGCGTTCATCAAGGACAAGGCTTCGGCCGACGAAGCTTACGGGCGTGCGGTCGCGGCGTTGCATATAGCAATGGCGAAATTGTCGGCGCAACGAGCCCTTCAACCAATCGATGCGAAGCCTGCATCGAAACTCCCCTCTCCCACGAGCAATACCACTCGCGAAGAATTTGAATCGATGGTCGTCAAAGCCAAAGAGCTCATCACGGCTGGCGACATTTTTCAGGTTGTGCTGTCGCAACGATTCGAAACAGAGTTCAAGGGCGAGCCGCTCGATCTTTATCGCGCATTGCGGTTCGGGAACCCGTCGCCTTACATGTTCTGTTTGCGATTCGAGCCGGACTTCGCCGTTCTCGGCAGCTCACCCGAGGTTCATTTGCGCGTGCGCGAACGGATCGCAGAACTGCGGCCAATTGCGGGAACTTATCCGCGCGGCAAAGACTCGGCTGAAGATGAGCGGCTCGCGCGCGAGTTGATTTCCGACCCGAAAGAACGCGCCGAGCACGTAATGCTGATCGATCTCGGGCGAAACGATCTTGGCCGCGTCGCAGAATTCGGCAGCGTCAAAGTCACTGAGCAAATGATCATCGAACGCTATAGTCACGTGATGCACATTGTTTCGCACATCATCGCGCGGTTAAGGGGCGGCAAAAGTGTCTTCGACGCGATTCGCGCGACGTTTCCCGCCGGAACGGTTTCAGGCGCGCCAAAGATTCGAGCGATGCAAATCATCGCTGATCTGGAGAAAGCGAAACGCGGATTTTACGCGGGCATTGTGGGTTACTTTGGATTCGATGGATCACACGATAGTTGTATCGCGATCCGGTCAATCGTTTTGAAGAACGGAAAGGCATATTTGCAGACCGGGGCCGGCATTGTAGCCGACTCGAATCCGGCGCGGGAGTTTGACGAGTGCATGAATAAAGCCAAAGCGATGCTGGCCGCGATCGCCCGGGCCACGAAGCGAGAAGATTAAGAAGAAGCGGAAGCCTAGGATGAAATTGCTAGTCATCGATAATTACGATTCATTCACCTACAACCTCGTCCAACTCTTTGGTGAAATGGATGGGGTCGAGCTTGTTGTGAGGAGAAACAACGAAATTTCGATCGATGACGTTCGAAAACTTAAACCGAACCGAATCATCATCTCGCCCGGGCCGGGCCGCCCCGAAAATGCGGGAGTTAGCTTGGAATTAATTCGTGAGCTCGGGCAAACGATTCCCGTTCTCGGGGTTTGCCTCGGGCACCAGTGCATCGCGCAGGTTTTCGGCGCTGAAATTGTGCGTGCCCAAAAACTAATGCACGGCAAGACGTCACAAATACGTCACCATCATCGCGGCGTTTTTGAGAACCTATCCGACCCGCTTGAGGCCACGCGCTATCACTCGTTGATCGTAAAACGCGAATCAGTTCCCGACTCGCTCGAGATCACTGCCGAAACCGATGCCGGCGAGATTATGGGGCTGCAGCATCGACAATTTCCGATTCACGGCGTGCAATTTCATCCGGAATCGATCCTTACGGCCGAAGGCCGCAAGCTGCTCGCGAATTTTTTGCGGGTCTAGATGGCGCCGTTGCGCGAAATGACGTCGTGGATTTGGCGAACTTCGCGCACCATTTGTTCGTACTCGTCGAACTTCAAGCACTGCACCCCGTCCGAAAGCGCTTCTTCCGGGCGGCCGTGCACTTCGATCATTAATCCGTCAGCGCCGACGGCAATGCCGGCGCGCGCGAGCGGCGTTACCATGTAGCTGCGACCAGTCCCGTGCGCGGCATCAACGATAACCGGCAAATGCGAAATTTTTCGGACCGCTGGAACGGCCGCGAGGTCCAACGTATTCCGCGTGTGTTGGGCGAATGTCCGAACTCCGCGCTCGCAAAGCACGATGTTGTAATTGCCTTCCGCCATGATGTATTCGGCGGCGAGCAGCCATTCCTCCAAGGTCGCGGCCATTCCGCGTTTCAAGAGAACCGGCAATTTTGAGCGGCCAACGCGACGGAGGAGCGTGAAGTTTTGCATATTACGCGCGCCGATTTGAATCATGTCGGCATATTTCTCGACAAGATCGACATTTCCTTCGTCCAGCGCCTCGCTCACTATTTTCAAACCAAATTCCTTTCGAATGTCGGCCAGAATTTTCAATCCGGCTTCTCCCAAGCCGGAAAATGCGTAGGGCGACGTGCGTGGCTTGAATGCACCACCTCGGAAAAATCTCGCCCCGCTGCGTTGAACAACGTCGGCAATCGCAAACGCCTGCTTGCTGTTTTCAATCGCGCACGGTCCGGCAATGATCGCGAGCGAGCCGTCACCAAATCTCGCGCCGTCGCCAAGATCGACAACGGTGCGCTCGGGCCGCAGGTCGAGCGTGATCAATTTGTAGGGCTTGGTAACCCGGATCGCCTCAGAAACGCCGGGGAGATTTTCGAAATGGGAGAGATCGACCGCGCCCTGATTGCCGGTAACGCCGATGGCGGTGCGGTTCGCGCCAGGCATGACATGCGCGCGGAAACCGAGTGCCTCGACGACGCGCACGACGTTGTCGACCTCGGCTTTGCCCGCATGGGCGTTCATTACAATGAGCATGGAAGGCGATTACTTACCGGAAATTATAGTCTATGGTCAAATTTAACCGGCGTCGCGATTTTTTGGTCCAAGCAAAATCGGGGGTAGCGCCCGCTCGATCTCGGCCCGGTGCCGCTCGTACTGGGGCGGCAATTTCAATGTTTCCCCCAGACGCGCCGCGGATTCGTCCGCGGTAAATCCCGGGCCCTCAGTAGCGATTTCGAATAAAATGCCGCTCGGCTCCCGGAAGTAGATGGAATGAAAGTAAAAACGGTCAATCACCGGCGTCACATGAAGGCCGAGACCGGTAATTTCTTTGCGCCATTTAAGTTGCTCCTTTTCGTTCGCGCAGCGGAAAGCAATGTGATGCACGGTCCCTGCGGAATTGATACCGAATTGGCCATCCGGGCGCTCGACCAGGTCAACACTGCCGCTGGTCGACTTCGGATTGACCGAAAATCGTTTTCGCGAGCCGTCCTGGTCGAGCAACTCGAAACCGAGCTCCTTCAATACTTTCTCAGTCTTTTTCGCGCAATTCACTTCGAGCGTCGGCGCGTGAAATCCATGGATCGAATATTTTTTCGGCACTTCGTTGTCGTACTTTAAATCGACGTCATCGAGTTGCGCCGATTCGATCAACTCGAGCATCAAGCCGTCAGGATCCATAAAACGAACCGCCGAGGCTCCGAAGCGCGCCGGGATTGATTCACTGAAGACGTGATGTTCGTTTAAACGCCCTTTCCAATATTCGAGCGAGGTTTTCGGAATGGCGAAGCTGGCGGCGACCACCTGCCCTGTCCCACGCGTCCCGCGGCGTGCACCGGGCCAGGCGAAAAATGTCATCGCCGTGCCCGGACGACCCGTTCGATCACCGTAATAAACATGATAAGTCGATGGATCGTCGAAGTTCACCGTGCGCTTGGCGAAGCGAAGCCCCAGAACCCGCGTATAAAAATCCACATTCATCTGCGGCTCGCTCGCGATGGCGGTGATATGATGAATGCCGCGCAGTTTCATGGAGCGCGAGATTAACAAGTTTTCTCCCGGCAACTCAACGCATGTATTTGTGGCGAAGATCAGCGACTCGAACGTGGTGGAATGATCACGGATTGAGCTTGCGCATGGTTGTTGGCGAAGATCTCGCGATTATCGACCAGCCGAATCGAAAACGATTACAGCTCGAAGTCGCGTCGAAATCGCGACCGCAATTAGAAAATCTGGGAAAAAAGTTCGGCGGACGAATTGAAAAACTGCCCGGCGATTGGCTAAAGCGTTCGCTCAATCAAAAAACGAAACCAATCCAAGTAGGGGGCAAGCGGCTGGTTATTCCCGCGGGCGCGGCGTTCGGGACGGGCGAACACCCAACGACTGCGATGTCATTGCGGTTACTCGAGAAGCTGTCCCGAAGCTGCAAGGACAATTGGTCGATGCTCGATCTTGGAACCGGCAGTGGTGTTCTCGCGCTCGCGGCGAAACTTCTTGGCGCGACGCCCGTGATTGCAATCGATAACGATCCCGTCGCGATCTCGACCGCAAAACAAAACGCACGCTTAAACAGAATCCGCGGCGCCCAATTTCGCGTCGCCGACGTTCGCAAATGGAAATCTTCCAAATCGCTCGATGTCCTCACCGCAAACCTTTGCAGCGAACTGCTGATTGAAATTCTGCCGAAGTTAAAGGCCGCGCGGTCGCTGATTTTGTCCGGGTTTCTGCGCACCCAAGAGCGCGATGTGAGGCGTGCTCTGGCACTTAAAAAGATCGATGTTGTCGAGGCGCGGCGTCGCGGAAAGTGGGTTGCGGTGCTGGCACGCTGCAGGTAGGTTCGGCGACCCTTAGCGGCTACGGTTTTCTGCACCCACGCGGTTTAAATCTTAAGCCGCGGGCAAAACGAACATGCAGACCGAACAACTTTCCTACGCGCTGATCACGCCCCATTCGATGCGCAAATCGCGCACCGGCGGGATCATCGCTCGTCTGATTTCGCGCACTGGCCTCGATCTCGTAGCGGCGCGCATGTTCGCTCCAAGCGCGGACCTGGCCAAACGATATGCCGAAAAAATCGTCACTGAAAGCGAACCAAAGCATCGCGCGACCCAGGAATTGATCCGCGATTACGTCCTCAAAAACTTCACCGGTGAAAAACAAGGACAACGCGCGCGCGTTTTGTGTCTGGTCTTTCGCGGCACCGACGCCGCGGAGAGAATGCGGAACACTGTTGGTCATATTTCTCATGACGAAACCGCCGGCGAAACAATCCGCGACACATTTGGCGACTACATCACGGATGATTCGGGCAAAGTCACTTACTTCGAGCCTGCTGTAGTCGCGGCGTTCGATCCGAAAGCAATTGAGCGTGATCTAAAGTTATGGGCCGAATTCTCGGACCGTGATGGCGGCATTCTCGATGCAGCGATCCAATTTCCAGGGGCGGCAAAGGTCGAAAAGACCCTCGTTCTGATCAAGCCTGACAACTTCAAGTTTCCGAACGTCCGTCCGGGAGGTGTGATCGAAATTTTTTCGCGGACCGGCCTCTACATCGTCGGTTTCAAGGTTCACCGAATGAGCGTCGCGCAGGCGGAGCAATTTTACGGACCGGTTTTGCCGGTGCTGCAGGAAAAACTCGGCCGTGCGAAAGGCCGGGACGCCTGGGAAGAGATCGTGCAATTCATGGCCGGCGCGCGCCCAAGCGACACTCTGCCGGAAAGACGCGACGAGCCTGGCAGCGAAAAATGCATCGCGCTCGTTTATCAGGGCGAGAATGCCGTCAGCAAAATCCGTGACGTGCTCGGACCGACCGATCCCGCGAAGGCACCGCCCGGTTCGATTCGAAAAGAATTTGGCCAGACGATCATGATTAACGCGGCGCACGCCTCCGATTCAGTTGAAAATGCGCAACGCGAAATGGGGATCGTGCGGCCGGACGAGAATAATTTTAAAGCTTTGATTGAAAATTTTTACAGCCGCAAATAGCTTGAGCGTTCGCCTCATTAAATAGACGAAATCGACAATGGAAATTTCCGAACGCGCGGCCCAATTGACACCGTCGCTCACGCTATCGATCGACAGCAAAGCGAAAGCGATGAAGGCCGAAGGTATCGATGTATGCGGTTTCGGCGCAGGCGAACCTGATTTTGACACGCCCGAGCACATCAAACAGGCGGCAATTGACGCGTTGCAGGCCGGCTTCACCAAATATACGCCAAGCGCGGGAATTCCCGAGCTCCGCGCTGCGATTGCGGAGAAATTGGCGGCCGATAATGGACTGACTTATCGCCCCAGTCAGATCATCGTGAATAACGGCGCAAAGCATTCCTGCTACAACGCAATCCTCGCAACCTGTCAGCCGGGCGATGAGGTGGTTATTCCCGCTCCTTACTGGGTCAGTTATCCCGACATGGTACGACTAGCCGGTGCAGAACCCGTGATTGTTCCAACCACCGAGAAAAATAATTGGAAGCTGCGTGCGGAAGATTTCGAAAATGCGATGACCCCGCGCACGAAAATGTTAATCATCAATAGTCCAGGCAATCCGACGGGCACGGTTTACACAAAAGAGGAATTGGAAGCGCTCGTTGAGATTGCGAGCGGCGAGGACATATACATTTTGTCGGACGAGATTTACGAGAAACTCGTTTACGACGATGCCAAACATGTGAGCGTCGGTTCGATTTCGAAAGAAGCGTACGATCTGACGATCACGGTGAACGGCTTCAGCAAATCGTACGCGATGACGGGTTGGAGGCTTGGATATCTCGCCGCGCCCGAAGCGGTCGCGAAAGCGGTCGATTCGATTCAAAGCCATAGCACGTCGAACCCGTGCTCGTTCGGGCAACGAGGCGCGCTCGCGGCGCTGAAGGGCGATCAGCAATCGGTCGCTGACATGCGCGAAGAATTCGATATGCGCCGCAATTACATGATCGATCGGCTCTCCAAAATTCCGAACATCAGCGCGGTCAAGCCGCAGGGCGCCTTTTACGTCCTTGTGAATATCAGCCAGCTCGGATTGACCTCGCAGAATTTCGCGGATCGATTGCTCAGCAAATCGAATGTGGCGGTAGTTCCAGGAGCGGCCTTCGGGGACGATCGCACGATTCGTTTCAGTTACGCGACGAGCATCGATATTATCAAAAAAGGTCTCGACCGGTTTCAGGATTTTTGCCGGACACTCTAAATTGTCATCCCGAGCGAGAGCGAGGGATCTCACAGTCGAAGCGAAAGGTCACACAAGATGTTCAGAGTGGTCGATCACCTTTTGAGAGATTCCTCGCTTCGCTCGGAATGACGCGTTACTTGTTTTTGAATGCACAAGGACGTTTCGTCCAACAAAGCGGCAGTCATTTCGCGCATTAAATCGGAAGGCGCCGTCGCAGTCATTCGAACGGATTCAGTTGAGCGGGCCTTGGCCGCCGCACATGCGGTCATCGCCGCCGGGTTTCGCGCAATCGAAATCACTTTCAGTTTTCGTGAAGCCTCGCGCGCGATTGCGAGCCTCGCCGAAAAGAACACGGATGACGTACTGATCGGTGCTGGAACAATCCTGACTCCCGCACAGGTGAATGAAGCTGTCGAAGCCGGCGCGCGATTTCTGGTCAGCCCGTGCGTGTTGCCGGAAGTGATCGACGCGGCCCAGGACCTTCATGTCGTCATGATTCCTGGGGCGTTCACGCCGACGGAAATTTATACCGCGCATTCCCTCGGGGCGGACATTGTGAAGATTTTCCCCGCAGTAAAATTCGGGCCGGACTACTTGCGAGCTGTGCGCGGTCCGCTGCCGCAGATTCCAATCATGCCCACGAGCGGCGTCGATGCTGGAAATGTAGCCGAATGGTTTCGCGCTGGCGCGGTCGCGGTCGGCGCGGTGAGCAGCGTTCTCGATCCAGTGTTGATTCAAAAAGGCGATTGGGACGAACTAACCAAACGCGCGCGCTCCTTCATGGACGCGGTTCGTGCTGCGCGGTCATCCTGAGCAAACCGAAGGCTCTCACAGTCGAAGCGAGCGTTACACCAGTTAAAGAGTGTGATCCATCATCTTCTGGGAGATTCCTCGCTCCGCTCGGAATGACACGTTAAATGTTAGCAATGGCTGGCCATCTCGCGCTTATTCTCCACGCGCACCTGCCCTTCGTCAGGCATCCCGAGCACGAGCATTTCCTCGAAGAAGACTGGTTCTTCGAAGCAATCACCGAAACTTACATCCCACTGCTCCAAATAATGCAGCGGTTGGTGAACGACAACGTCCCGTTCAAGGTCACGATGTCACTTACGCCCACGCTGTGTGCCATGTTGCAGGATCAACTTCTGCGCGAGCGTTATGTGCGACAGCTCGATCTTCTGATTGACCTTGCCTCGCGCGAGAGAAAACGAAACCAAGATCAAGCGAAGCTGTCGGAACTCTCGCAATTCTACTTCGAACTTTTTACCGGAAGCCGCCGCTTCTTTGTCGATCAATGGAAATGCGATCTGCTCGCTGCGTTTCGGCAATTGCGTGACATCGGCGCGCTGGAACTCATTGGTTGCGCGGCAACGCACGGATTGCTGCCGCTGCTACAACAGCAAACTCACCCCGCCGCGCGCGGGCAGGTGCTGATCGGGCGCGACGCACACATCGATCTTTTCGGGGCTGCACCGGCCGGATTTTGGCTACCCGAATGCGCTTACTCGGCTGGCCTCGATCCAATTTTGCAGGAAGCCAATCTTCGTTGGTTCGTCCTCGACGCGCCCGGTTTGCTATTTGGCAGGCCTCAACCAAGACGTGCGATTTACTCGCCGTGTTTCACGCCTGCCGGACCGGCGGCTTTTGCCCGCGACCGCGATTCAAGTCGACAGGTTTGGAGCGCGGACGAAGGTTATCCGGGGGATCCGGCCTATCGCGAATTTTATCGCGACGTCGGTTTTGATTTGCCGGTCGAACATCTCGGTCCGATCGCGCGCGGTGTTCGAAAATTTTCAGGCGTGAAATATCACCGCATCACCGGCGGTAAAAAAGACAAAGAACTTTACGACCGTGCTGAAGCGGAAAAAGCGGCTGATGCGCACGCCGCGCATTTTTTAGAGCAGCGGCGCACCCAGTTTCAACAGATCGCCGGGTCTGATCCCGAGCCGATTGTGGTTGTGCCGTTTGACGCCGAGTTGTTCGGTCACTGGTGGTTTGAAGGACCGTACTTTCTTGAACGATTTATCCGCAAGGTCTCGCTCGAACAAAGGGAGTTCCGTCTCACGACGCCCAGCGAATATTTGGCCGCCCATCCGACCCAACAGACAATCGAACCAGCCGCATCAACCTGGGGCGACAAAGGGCATCTAGAGGTTTGGATCGACAAGAACAATTCGTGGATTTATTCGCACCTACATGCGGCGGCATTGCGGATGAGTGCTCTGGCAACGGCGCACCTGAACAAGGTCACGGAACTTGCCGATCGCGTGCTGAAACAGCTCGGACGCGAATTATTGCTCGCGCAGGCAAGCGACTGGGCGTTTCTCATGCGCACCGGCACGGCGCGCGAGTATGCGACCAGGCGCACGCTTGATCATCTCGAACGATTCAACAAACTGCACGACCAATTCACGAACGAGAGGGTCGACGAAAAATTCCTCGCCGACTGCGAATGGCGCGACAATCTTTTCCCGAACCTCAACTGGCGCCATTATGTTTGACTTTCTGTCATGTCGAGCGAAGTCGAGACATCTCACAGTATTTCAGAAATAGTTAGAGATTCCTCGACTCCGCTCGGAATGACAAAAACTGTTAGTTTTGCGATTCTAACGACCTTTGTGGCAGCTCTTGGCTTATTCGCACAACAATCCCCCTCTCCATCACTAACTGAATCTCCTGCGACTTCGCCAACTGCAACCGCTTCTGCCCCCGCAACGCGTAGCGTTCCGCTTCGTTTTGTCCCGCCGCCAATGGACGGCACGATCAGCCTCGGGATCTGGGATGCGAATGACCATCTCATTCGCCGGCTTCATCGCGAAGCGAAGACGGACAATTTCACAATCGACGAAAACGCATTGAAGACGACATGGGACGGCAAGAACGACGCTGGCGAAGATTTACCGGCCGGAACATATCGCGCGCGCGGCTATCTGGTTGGAAAGCTAAGAGTCGACGACCTTGGAAAAGGAATATCAGTTCCGGACAGCGCCACTGACCGGATTTCGGTAAAATTGGTAATCAATCCTTTGAACAGCGACGCTCGCGCAGTCATGGAAATTGCCGTCGCGTTCGATGCCGCCGGAAGCTTTTTCAAAACGACCGATGGGCTGCCACTCGCGACCCTGCGCGAAGAAGCGAATCTCACGCGCGTAGCGTTGGAAAAAAATGCGGAAAAAGCAGCCGACGTATGGCTTAATGGCGCATCGGGAGTGGAGCACCTGCGCGTCTCGAATATCGACAAAATTATGGCGTTCGATTGCGGATATTTTGAGCTTAAGTAGCGGCGATTGACTTCAATCGGTCCGAGCCGGACTGGCATTTGGCGGTTCGTGAACCGCCGCTACCTACTCGACAGGGAGAGGCACCTACAGTTTAGTTAGGGCCCATGGCTGCTGCGCCTGAAGCTCAACACACGCTTGGCAAACCCGCCGGATTTAGCGGAACGTCGCTTCATACTGGTGAGAAAGTTTCGCTAAAGCTGCATCCTGCGCCCGAGAATCATGGGATTAAGTTCAAGCGGAAGGATCTGCAGGACGAGCCGACAATTGACGCGAAAATCGAGAATCTAAAAATGGTCGAGCGCGCGACCACCATTGGTGAGGGCTCGATTCGGGTTCACACCGTCGAACACGTGTTGTCGGCCTTGTCGGCGATGGGCATCGACAACGCGGTCGTCGAGATGGACGCCAACGAGCCGCCAATCGGCGATGGCAGCGCGAAACCGTACGTCGATGTGATCAAACGGGCTGGGGTCAGCGCCCAGGAAGCACCGCGCAGGTTCTTCCACGTCCGCGAGCCGATGCACATCGAAACGAAAAGCGGCTCAATGCTAATCCTGCTACCCGACGATAACGGCTTTCGCGTGTCGTGTACCCAAGCCGGACCGAACAATCGCTTCACGCAGTTCATGTCCACCGACATCGTGCCCGACATTTTCGAGCGGGAAATCGCGCCGGCGCGCACATTTGTTTATTACGAAGATGTTGAGCCATTGATGGAAAAAAACCTGATCAAGGGCGGTAGCTTGGAAAATGCCGTCGTTGTTCGCGGCGACGCGGTCCTAAGCAAAGAGCCGCTGCGGTTCCCGGATGAATTCGTTCGGCACAAGATCCTCGACATTATCGGCGACCTCGCGCTTATCGGTTGCCACATTCGCGGCCATCTCATCGCAGTAAAACCCGGTCATGCCGCAAACGCCGAGCTCGCACGAGCGATCGCCAAGGAACAATCCCGTCGCGAAGCGCTGGCGGTTCCACGCGTGGTCCCGAAAGGCGACGGCGGACTCGACAGCGACGAGATCATTCAAATTTTACCGCACCGTTATCCGTTTTTGATGGTCGATCGCATCATCAGTTTCGACGAAGGCGGAACGAAGTGTATCGGAGTGAAAACAGTCACGATCAATGAACCGTTTTTTCAGGGACATTTTCCAGGGCACCCGGTCATGCCGGGCGTGATGCAAGTGGAGGCAATGGCGCAGGTCGCGAGTCTCCTGCTTTTCAAGCTCGCAAAGACCAGCAGCCGGATCGGTTATTTTATGAGCGCCGACGGTGTGAAATTTCGCAAGCCGGTGATGCCGGGCGACACGATTTTCATTCACGCGGAGTTAACGAAAGCGCGCGGCGAACGGTTGGCGAAAGCGAAATGTCACTGCGTCGTGAACGACGCGATCGTTTCCGAAGGCGAGTTAATGTTCACGTTTCTCGATAAATGAATGCTGTAGCGGCGGTGTCTCACCGCCGAGATTGGCTAATACAACGTGCGACGGTCAGAGACCGCCGCTACAATGCCGATAAATGAGTGACGTGCAGATTCATCAAACGGCGATTGTCGATCCGAAAGCGGAACTCGGCGCGGGAACAATCGTCGGTGCCTATTGCGTAATCGGTCAGAACGTCGCGGTTGGCGAGAATTGTTGGCTGCAACATCACGTCACATTGCAGGGACCAATGCGGGCGGGCGCAAAAAATAAATTTTACGCCTACTGTTCGATCGGTCAGCAAACGCAGGATCTGAAATACGCGGGCGAGCCAACTTATTTGGAGATCGGCGATGAAAATACCTTCCGCGAATTCGTAACGGTCAATCGCAGCACGGCGGCCAGCGGCAAAACGCGCGTTGGCAGTCGCGGAAATTTTCTAGCTTACAGTCACATCGGCCACGATTGCACGGTTGGAAATGAAGTTGTCTTTTCGAACAACGGGACGCTCGCCGGTCACGTCTTCGTTGGCGACAACGCCGTAATGGGTGGTCTTACCGCGGTCCATCAATTTTGCCGGATCGGCCGCTTCGCCATTACCGGCGGTTGCTCAAAAATCGTGCAGGATGTTCCCCCATTTATGATCGCGGATGGCAATCCGGCGGAAATCCGCGGCGTGAATTTAATTGGCTTGGAGAGAAAAAATTATCCGGCCGACAGAGTGAAACTAATCAAAGAGGCGTTTCGGCTAATTTATCGCTCCAAGTATAATAGGGCGCAGGCGCTGGAAGCGATTCAGAAAGAACTTCAACAAACTGACGAAGTGCGCGAAATCGTAGAATTCATCAAGACGACCGAGCGCGGAATCATTCGCTAGAACCTTACGCGCACGCGCGGGGTGCCGGTTGGATTCGCGGCCGGCGCTAATGAACGGCGGAGTTCCTCTTCTTTATTTCGCAAAACCGCCGCAGCCGGAGCGTTTCCGCTGACACGGAGCGCCGTTCGTATCAGATCCAGACCGCGTCTCGGTTTCTTTAAGGCGTTCCAGGCGTCGGCTTCCTCCAAAATAACCCGAAGAATATCGTCGCGCGTCGAATAGCAACTGTGCGCCTGCCCGAGATAACTCGCAGCCTTGGCAAAATTACCGTCCGCAGCTTCCATCAAACCGAGGTCTTCCAGCATCGGACAATTCCGCGCGCGGAGGGCGGCCTGTTTTGCGAGCGAGCGATACTGCGCGGCCGAGTCAGAAAAGTTCTGAATCGCAAAGTCGTGATATATCTTCCATGCGTCGCTTTTTCCCGAATTGCTCGCCGCGTCGATCTGCAACCACGCTGCGTACGGTCGATAGAGCGGATCCCCTACCATGACCGACATCCACGACAGCACCTCGATCGAGGAATACGCGCTTTCGGCAAACGTCAAGCCGTGGAGCAAATGATCACTAAAAATGTCGAGATGCGAGGTCATTTGTAGATACGGTTCGTAAACATTTCCGAGCGCCGCTGCGGCGCCATGTGCAATGAGCGGCGCAACCCAAAACGAATTTGGATCGCGCACGGTGTATCCACTGAACGAATGAATGTGAACGGCAATAGCTCCGGGGATGAACCGAAAATCAGGCTGATTAAAGGGCCCGGTCACTTTTTCCGATCGCCATCCGAAATAGAGCGCGCAATCGGTCATCGGATAGCCCTCCGGGAATAACTGTGGCGTGTTATCGTAAACAACCGGCACACCGACCTTGTGAAGCTGTTTGGGGATTTGGCTCAACCACTGGTCGCCAAGTTGGTAGCCGCCGGAGGTTTCGCGGGCACCATCAACATATGCGCGACCCCAAAGACCGCGCTTTTCGGTTGTGATTGAATCCGCGATCATGCGGCGCACCGTTGCAGTGCTGGGCCCGTCGAGTCGGCAAACCAAGAGCAAGCTTGGCTCCGCCACTTCTGTAATCGTTTTAAAGCTTTGGAAGTACGGATTGTGTAGCGCCCCAGAGATCTGCCGCGAAAACGCACCCAGCACCGAAAGCTCGGAATCGACCGAGGCTTCATTGTGACCACCCACCGGACCGCCGGCCGACTGGTCACCGTCGTATGGCGTATCGTGCGGTTTGATTTTCAACGGCACGCCTTTGATCACGGCGACGAAACGAATCGATGTTGTCACGACTGTTGTTTTTCCTTCGGCCGTGTCTCGCAGCGTCCACCAGCCGCGCTCCTTGAAGACCTCGCGCAACGGCACCGCGATGTTCATGTCGTATTCTTCGCGCGTAATCTCTTCGTCGACCGAGCTCGTAATTCCGATGACGTGGTCGGAGGCGATGCCGCGTTGCTGCGCGTAGAATCTAGCGAGCTCCGCCGAGTCAGGCGCCGCTTTGTTGTAGATAATGACGGTTGCGGCCGCGAGAGGCTGCTCCGCGCGAAGAACCGGCGCCAGCAGGAAAAACAACAGGAGACAAGAGCGACAACCTCTCATTAAGACTCTTCAGTTTTCGGATTGAAAGTTAGTGAGCGAATGTTTGAATTCGTGAAGCGCGCCGCATTCTCAACCTTCATCCTTCATCCCTCAACCCTAACGTGAAACGTCCAGCATTAATAAGCGAGCGAATTGGCGCGAGCGTGGGTGAGTGTTGGTGCAGACCTAAATTTTCAAGATGCCAGCCGTTCTAAATTTACTCCGAATTAAGAACCTCGCGCTCGTGGAGGAGCTCGAGTGGCAGATCGCGCACGGTTTTACCGCGATCACAGGCGAAACCGGTGCCGGCAAATCAATCATCATCGGCGCGCTCCAACTTTTGCTCGGCGAACGCGCCGACAAATCTCTCATTCGAACCGGCGCCGACACCTGCACCGCGGAGGCCGTTTTCACCGGCAGGGAATTGCAGAAATTGAACCCGCAGCTCGTCGAAGCCGGAGTCGAGCCGTCCGATGAAGATCTCATTCTGAAACGAACGCTTTCCGGCACCGGCACCAATCGCCAGTTCATCAATGGTTCGCCCACGACGTTGTCGATCTTGAAAAGTATTGGTGACGCGCTTGTCGACCTTCACGGCCCGCACGATCATCAATCACTGCTTTCCCCGGAGAAGCAGCTCGATTTATTGGATTCATTCGCGCGCGCGGAAGAACAACTTGCCGAATATCAAAGACATTTTCGTGAACTCCAGACGCTCACCGCGGAGAACGCGGCGCTCAACACCGCGGAGACTGCACGCGAACAAGAACTCGACCTGCTTCGTCATCAAACCACCGAAATCAACTCGGCCCATCTCGTCGCCGGGGAGGAAGAAGAGATCGAAAAGCGCTACAAACTTAGCAGCAGCAGCAAACGCTTGATTGAATTGGCGAGCGCGGTCGCGAACAAACTCTCCGAGGCGGACGATTCTGTTCTCTCTCAACTTGGCGAGACACAGCGGTTGATTCGCGAGCTGGAGAAGGTCGACCCTTCCACCGGGCAACTTGCATCAGAACACGCCGCCGCCGTGGTTCAGCTTTCCGAAATCGCGCGCTCGCTTTCGAATTATGCTGAGAGACTCGATCTGGATCCGGAGCAACTCGCTGGCTTGGAGCAACGCGTCTCGCTCTTCGAAACTCTCAAGCGCAAATACGGCGGCTCGATCGCCGACGTAATTACGTTTGGCGAGAAAGCCGCGGAACGAATGCGAAAAATCGAAGGCCGCGATGAAGAGCTCGCAAGGCTAAGTGGAGAAATTGAGAAAGTGCGCGGTCAAATGAATCGCGCGGGCGATGCGTTGCGCAAACTGCGCGCAAGAGCCGCGCCGAAGCTTTCAGACACGATCCGCAAGAACCTGCGCGACCTCGGATTCAAGCAATCGGAGTTCGAAGCGAAGCTGACCGCGGTCGATGAACCGACCGCAAGCGGGTTCGATTTCGTCGAGCTGCTTTTCTCCGCTAATCCCGGCGAACCACTCAAACCACTACGCGTGGTTGCATCCAGCGGAGAAATTTCGCGCTTGATGTTGGCGATTAAGTCCGCGCTCGCCGCGCACGACTCGATTCCCCTGTTAATTTTTGATGAGATCGATACCAACGTTGGCGGAGAAATCGCGCATGCAGTTGGCGCGAAAATGCGAGCGCTCGCCGACGATCATCAATTGATCAGTATCACGCATCTAGCGCCCGTCGCGGCTTGCGCGTCCTCGCATTTCGTCGTGACAAAAGAGGTTTCACGCGGCCGAACATTCTCGAATCTGTGCGAAGTCACCGGCAAAGCGCGCCAGGAAGAAATTGCGCGCATGCTTGGCGGGAAAAGTGATTCCGCGATGCAGTTAGCTGCAAGTTTGTTGAGGGAACACCATTAACCACCACGACGTTGTAGCTGCCGATGTCCTCATCGGCAGATCTGCCGCCAGAGACGGCGGCAGCTACAACCCACGCGATTACTTAACCGGGCCGAGTGAGAGAAGCGTTTTGCCGTAGAGTTCGTTCAAGACCTGAGCAAGGCCGGTGTAAATGGCTGAGAAACCGCAGATGATTCCTTCCCAACCGGTGAAATGCTTGAAGCCAGGACTCGCGTTCGCGAAATCGCCGTAGGCCAACAGGAAAAATAAAACGGTAAGCGAAAGGAAGACGAATTGGAGCGCGCGATTAAGACGGAGCGTGCCGATGAACATGACGAGGGTAAACAATCCCCACATGAAAAGATACGCAGCCATCGATTTCTCGTCCGATTTCACGGCCCAACCAAGTTTCGTCATCACGATCAACGCCACGAGCGAGAGCCAGAAGAGCCCGTAGGAAATGAACGCGGTCGTGGCGAAGGTGTTGCCTTTTCGCCATTCCATGATGCCAGCGATTATCTGCGCAATACCACCGTAACAAACCCCCATTGCCAGAATCATCGTGTTGAGCTCGTAGAAACCGGCGTTGTGAAAATTCAGCAGGACAGTTGTCAGTCCGAAACCGAGAAGACCGAGCGGAGCGGGATTGCCAGTTGTATCGCGGGTGTCGTTCATGGGCCCAGTTTGTCGAACCCCAGATCGACAATGCAATCACAAATCGGCTGGAAGTTCGTTAGTCCACATGATTAAAACGAACACGTGCTGAATTATATTTGGCTCGCCCTGGTGTTGCTCGCGGTTGCGATCGGCGGATGGAACGATCGCTTCAAGGACGTGACCGGCGGCGCACTTGATGGCGCGAAAACGGCGGTGACGATCGCGCTGGGCTTGTGGGGTGTGATGGCGCTGTGGCTAGGCGTGATGCGATTGGCGGAGCGCGCCGGTCTCGTCCAACGGATTGCCTATGGATTGCGGCCGTTGATGCGGCGATTGTTTCCCGAAGTTCCCGCAGATCATCCCGCAATGGGTTCGATGTTGATGAACATGGCGGCCAACATGCTTGGACTTGGCAACGCCGCCACGCCGCTTGGACTTCGCGCAATGCGCGACCTCGAGTCGTTGAACCCACGGCCGGGCGTCGCCTCCAATGCGATGTGCACCTTTCTCGCGATCAATACCAGCTCGGTGCAATTGATCCCGGCAACTGCGATCGCGATTCTAGCGGCGGCGGGATCGGCGCGACCAACCGTGATCGTGGGCACCGCATTTTTCGCAACGTTATGCGCGGCGACGGTAGCTGTGGTGTCCGCGAAACTGTTTGAGCGGCTGGCTTTTTTTCAACCAAGGCGAGAAGCCCCTAAAGAAACGAAGCCTGACTCGAAGCGCCCATCCTCGACCGCGGCTGAGGCGTTCGACGATGAAACGCTCGCGGCACCGCCACTTTCGCGTCCGGCGCCGTGGGGAATGGTCGCGCTCGTGTTGCTCGCAGTTTTTTTCTTGATGCTTTTCACGCGAATGGTGATGCCTGACCTCTTTCGGTTGCCGATGCCGACAGATCCCGCGTTACAAAACGCATTTGCGCGAATGGTAAACGCGTTGTCGATCCTGGCGATTCCGTTCCTCCTCAGCTTTTTTCCGGTCTACGCGTTCGCGCGCGGGATCAAGGTCTATGACGAATTCGTCGAAGGCGCGAGGGAAGCGTTCAACGTCATTATGCGGATCATTCCATTTCTAGTGACGATGCTGGTCGCGATCGGAATGTTCAAAGGCGCGGGCGGAATCGATATCTTGACGAAGTTGCTCAGCCCGCTCCTGACGCCGCTGAATTTTCCGACCGATCTGGTGCCGTTGGCGTTGATGCGACCCCTGAGTGGAAGCGCAACACTGGCGCTGCTGACCGATATTGTGCACCGGCTCGGCCCAGACCACATCACTAGCTTGATGGCGGCAACGATTTACGGAAGCACCGAGACGACCTTCTATGTGGCGGCGGTTTATTTCGGTTCGGTTGGAATCAAGCAAACCCGCCATGCAATTCCGGCCGGACTACTGGCCGATCTGACGGGCGTAATTGCGTCCGTAATTATCTGTCGCGCGGTGCTTTAACACCGGCTTTTACCCGGGCGAAATCATTTTTCCCTCGCCATTTCGCGCGCGAATTCTTTATCGTCTCCCTTCCACATGATCCAGCGCGATTACCTAGTCTTGGGCAGCGGTATCGGGGGTGCAAGCGCATGCGAAGGCGTTCGCAAGCACGACAAGCGCGGAAGCATCGCCATTGTCGGGGCCGAGATCATGCCGCCCTACAATCGCTGGATGCTCTCAAAAGATTTCCTGCGCGACAAAGCGCCGCCTTACAAAAAACTGGCGCATTTCGATCAGCACTGGTTCGATTCCCACAAAATCGAGACCCGGTTCGCCACGATAGTGAAGCAATTCAACATCGAACGGCGTTTGGCCGTGCTGGGCAACGGCGAAAGCATTGAGTTCAACAAAGCCTGCCTGGCAATGGGGAGCCGGCCGATTCGACCACCAGTCGCCGGCGTGAATCTCGGCAACGTAATTTACCTGCGCACCGTCCGGGACGCGCTTGCACTGCGTGAAATGGCCGACTTGGAGAAGACCGTGATCGTGGTGGGCGGAGGCCTGCTCGCTTGCGAAGTCGCGGCCAGTTTGCGGACGCTGAAACTGAAAGTCAGTATGATGCATCGCAATGCGTATCTGCTGAATCGATATCTGGATTCACAAAGCGGGCCCTGGTTGACCGATTACTTCGCGAAACACGGAATCACCATGTTGATCGGCGAAAGTCTGAACGGATTCGAAGGTAAGACCGTTTTGCGAAATATTCAGACCAAAAGTGGCAATCGCGTGCCTGCTGGATTAGCCGTGGTGTGCTGCGGCGCAGAACCCAATCTCGATCTCGTGCGAAACACGCCGTTGTCCGGGCCGCATGGCTCGCCGGTCACAGAATATCTCGAGACTGAAGAAAAAGGCATCTTTGCGGTCGGCGATCTCGCATTTTATCCAGACCGAATTATGGGC
>Ga0066903_100000291_pt1 | contig 29526 bp, 23 predicted proteins | sample PanSoiMetaGPlot1_FD_67491 | JGI IMG/M metagenome (GOLD analysis project Ga0066903, IMG submission 67491) | Tropical forest soil microbial communities from Panama analyzed to predict greenhouse gas emissions - Panama Soil - Plot 1 (version 2) | ecosystem: Environmental > Terrestrial > Soil >... | reverse complement strand
CCGGTCGAGAGCCTCATCAACAACACCAAGTGGAACGGCAACATCGAAGGGACGACCACGGTCGTGCCGGGCTCGGTCTCCAACGGCCGCGGCCTGAGCGCGACCGAGGTGCCGCGCGAGGGCTCGACCGAGATCTGGGAGGTCGCCAACCTGACCGGTGACGCCCACCCGATCCACATCCACCTCATCCAGTTCCAGGTCATCTCGCGCCAGCAGTTCGACGTGAACGGGTACACCGCGGACTGGGTCGCGGCGTTCCCGGGTGGCACGTTCAACGGCTTCACGTTCCCGCCCGGCATCTACATCCCGGGCTTCGGGCCACCGCTCAACTACACGACCCGCAACTCGGCGGGCGCGCTGGGCGGCAACCTGAACTTCGACGCGGCGAAGTACCTGTCGCAAGGCGAGTGCGCGGGCGGCGCCTGTCCGTCGCGAGCGCCGGACGGGATCGACTCGGGTTGGAAGGACACCATCAAGATGTTCCCCGCCGAGATCACGCGGCTCGCCATCCGCTGGGCGCCGCAAGGCGTGGCGGCCAACGGCTCCAGCCCGGGCCAGGACCTGTTCGCGTTCGACCCGACCAACGCGCCCGGGTACATCGAGCACTGCCACATCCTCGATCACGAAGACAACGAGTTCATGCGGCCATACCTCGTCGCGAAATAAGGAGGCGACGAGGCTCTGGTGGCCGACGACGAGCGACGAGGGGATGCGTCCGGCGGTGAGGCCGCCGCCGGATCGCGATCGCTCATCGTCGGCCTTCGCGTCTTCCTGCTGATCGCCGCTGCCGCCGCGGTCGTGGTCGCGGTCGGCATCGCGGCGCGCGGCCGGGCTGGCGACAGCACGGTTCGCTACGCGTGTCCGATGCACGCGGACGTGCGATCGGCGACCCCCGGCGAGTGTCCGATCTGCCGCATGTCCCTGGAGCGCGTCGGCTTCGTGCCCGGCAAACAGCGCTACGTGGAATCGGCGGGCACGATCGACCTGCACGCCATCGACAACGTCAAGAAGCACAACATCATCGACTTCGTCCGCCGGCACGCGCTGCTCCCCGTGCTGCGCGACCTGCGCGGCCCGGCCTGGGTCGACGACGACGGGAGCCTCTGGGCGATCTTCTACAACGATCAGATCGCGGCGCTGGCGAGCGACGAGGAGGCCACGTTCACGCCCGGCGACGCGACCGGCGGCACCCTGGCGGTGCGCCGGACCGCGGACGCGCCGGTGGTGGTGGATCGCTCGACGTCGCGCGTCCACTTCCGGGCGGAGAAGCGGGCGGCCCGGCCCGCGGTCGTCGGCCAGACGGGGTGGCTGGAGGCGGCCCCGCGCCCGCGGACGGTGGTCGCCGTGGCGGCGTCGGCGGTGCTGCAGTCGCCGGACGGACCGTACGTCCTCGCCTGGACCGGCCACGACTACACCTTCGTCAAGCGCCCGATCGAAATCGGTGAGACCTTTTACAAGCAGGGGATGGCGGTGGTGCTGTCCGGCCTGGTACCGAACGATCGGGTGATCGCGCGCGCCACCTTCTTCGTCGACGCGGACCGGCGGCTCGACGGCAACGACGGCGAGATCGGTCTGGGGGCGCCGCCACAATGATCGCCCGGCTCGTCGCCTGGTCCGCCCAGCATCACTGGACGGTCATCATCGTGGCGCTGGCCGCCGCCGTGGGCGGCGATCTCGCGCGCCGCGGTCTGGCGCGTGACGTGGTCCCCGACCTGGCCGACCCTCAGATCGCGCTGGTGGCGGACTGGATGGGGCACCCCGCGCCCGAGGTGGCGGCCGCCGTGGCCAAGCCGCTGACCACGGCGCTGGCCGACGTGCCCGGGGCGAAGGCGATCCGCGCGTCGACGATGACGGGGATGGCGTACGTCGACGTGGTGTTCGCGTCGGCGGACGGCCTCGATGCCGCGCACCGCGAGATTGAGGCGCGGGTGGAGCGCACGCGCGCGTCGCTGCCGGCGAACGTCCGCATCTATCTCGGGCCGACCGCCTCGACGACCGGCTGGGTGTTCGAGTACGCGCTGACCGATCGGGCGCGCGTCTCGTCGTCGCTCGAGATGCGCCGCTTTCAGGAAGACGTGCTCAAGCCCGCGATCGCCGCGATCCCCGGCGTCGCCGAGGTGGCGTCGGTCGGCGGCGATCTGCGGCAGGTGCGCATCGACCTCAAGCCGCGCGAGATACGCGACCGGGGGCTGGCGTTCACCGACGTGACGGCCGCGCTGCGGCCGGTGTTCGCCGCTTCGGGACCGGGCCTCGCCAAGGGCGTGGCGCGGGCTTCGATCGCCGATCTCGAAGCCCTGCCGATCGCGGGCGCGGCGGCGACCGCCTCTCCGGTGCACCTGCGCGACGTCGCGCTCGTGCGCGAGGTGGAGGACATGCAGACCGGCCTCGCGGACATGGGCGGCGTGCGCGCGGTCGGCGGCATCGTCATCGCGAAGCGCGACGCCAACGTCACGGCGCTGACCGACGAGGTCAAGCGCGTGATCGCGCGCGAGGCCCGCAAGCTGCCGCACCGCGAAGCCGATCCCGAGCGCCTCGACTCGGGCGTCGCCGCCGACGTGCACGTCTCGACGGCGTACGATCGCTCGGACCTGGCGGGCCGCGTGAAGAAGACGCTGCTGCGGGCGTTGGGCGAAGAGGTCGGCGTCGTCGTGCTGATCATCCTCCTCTTCCTGCTGCACGTGCGCAGCGCGCTGGTCCCGCTCGCGACCCTGCCGGTGGTGCTGCTGCTGACGTTCGGCGCGATGTGGGCGCTGGGCGTGCCGGCGACCATCATGAGCCTGGGCGGGATCGGCATCGCGCTCGGGATGGCGGTCGACGCCGACATCGTGGCGCTGGAAGCCTCACACCGGCGGCTCGAGACGCTGCCGCCGCGCGCGGCGCCCGACGACCGGCGCGCCAAGATGCTGGCCGCCGCGCAGGCGTTCGCGCCGGCGATCCTGACGTCGCTGGTGATCACGGCGCTGTCGTTCCTGCCCGTGTTCGCCTTCTCCGGCGAGACCGGCCGGCTCCTTCGCCCCCTGGCGCTGACGAAGACGCTGGTCGTGGCGTCGGCGGCGATCGTGACCCTGACGCTGGCGCCCGCGCTGCGCGATCGGCTGCTGCGCGGCCGCGTGATCCCGGAGTTCGACAACCCGCTGACGCGCAGCCTGGTCCGGATCTACCGCCCGTTCGTCCGCTTCGCGCTCAACCGGCCGACGCTGACGCTGGCGACGGCGGGTCTGGCGCTGGTGTCGTGCCTGCCGATCGCCGGCCGCCTGGGCGGCGAGTTCCTGCCCCGCGTCGACGAGGGCGATCTGCTTTACATGCCGACCACCCGCCCCGGCGTGCCGGCCGAACAGGCGGCCCTGCAGCTGTTCTGGCAGGACTTCGCTATGAGCAAGTTCGGCGAGGTCGCGACGGTGTTCGGCAAGGTCGGCCGCGCCGACACCGGCACCGATCCCGCCCCGTACTCGATGGCGGAGACCACGCTGCGCCTGCGCCCGCGCGACGAGTGGCCGACGATTCCGCGCCACCGCTGGTACTCCGGCTGGGCGCCCGGCCCGCTGAAGAAGGTGCTGCGGCTGGTCTGGCCCGACGCCACGCCGCGCACGAACGCCGAGCTGATCGAAGAGCTGGACAAGGTCGCCAGCCTCCCCGGTTGGCGCAGCGCCTGGACGGCGCCGGCCCGCGCGCGCATGGACATGATGGCCACCGGCGTACGGACGCCGGTCGGCATCCGCGTGATCTCGCCCGATCCGGAGCGGCTCGAAACGATCGGCACGGCCGTGCGCGGCGTCGTGGGCGCGATGCCCGGCACGCGCAGCGCGGTGTTCGAAGCGACAGGCGGCGAGAACTGGCTGTCGTTCGAGGCCGACCAGTCGGCGCTCGCGCGCTTCGCCGTCGATCCCGCGTCTGTGCGCGAGGTCGTCAATCTGTTCTCGACGGGCGGGCAGCTGGGCGAGATCCAGGACGAGCACGGGCGGCTGCTCCGCGTCCGCATCGCGCCCGATCTGCCCGACCTGCGCCCGCGCGGGCCCGCCGATCAGCTGCGCGAGATGACCGTGCGGTCGATGGCGACGGGCGGGAAGGCCAGCCAGCCGGTGCCGCTGGCGCTGGTCGGCAAGCCCACGTACGCGCTGCGTCCGGCGGCGCTGCGCACCGAGCACGGCGACCTATGCGCGTACGTGTACGTCGACCTGGCCGACGGCACCGACGTCCAGCGCTACGTCGAGCGCGCGCGCAGCGAGGTGGACGCCGCGGTCGCCGCCGGGCAGGTGCGCCTGCAGCCGGGCGAGCGGATCGAATGGACCGGCCAGTACGGGCTGCTGATCGCGGGGCAGAAGCGACTCGCCTGGATCGTGCCGCTCGTCCTGCTGTCGATGCTGGGCCTGCTGCTGTGGCAGTTCCGCAGCCTGACGGAGGCGCTGCTGGTGCTGGCGTCCGTTCCGTTCGCGCTGGTGGGCAGCGTCTGGACGCTGTACCTGCTGCACTACCCGATGTCGGCGCCCGTCTGGGTGGGCCTGCTCTCCGTCGTCGGCCTGGCGATGCAAACCGGCGTCGTCATGGTCGTCTACATCGACGAGGCCTTCTACCGGCGCGTGCGCGAGGGCCGCCTCAAGAGCCGCGACGACATCGTCGCCGCGCACGCCGAGGGGACCGTGCAGCGGCTGCGGCCGAAGATCATGACCATCACGACGATGGCGGTCAGCCTGCTGCCGCTTCTCTGGGCCGACGGCGCCGGCTCCGACATCATGCGCCGGGTGGCGGCGCCGATGCTGGGCGGCCTGGCCACCAGCGCCTTCCTGACCCTCGAGGTGCTGCCGGTGCTCTACACCATCTGGCGCCACCGCCAGCTCCGGCGCGCGATCGCGCTCGGCGTCCCGATCGCGTCGATCGTCGGCACCGCGCGCGTCGGCCTGCCGCGCAACGGCCACAACGGGGCGACCGCCAGCGGCACCATCGAGATCCCGCCGCTCGACCGCCCCGCCGCGCCGCCGCCCCAGGCCCGCGCCTAGCGGTTCGCGCCCCGACAGACTGCGTGACGATCAGACAGATCGCCCAGCATTGAACGGATTGATCGCTCCGCGCTCGCCCAGGAACGCGCGAATCGAGCGGTGAGCCCTGGAACGACGTTTGCTGACGTCGTCGGCAGATCCCCTCTCGAACCGCACACCAGGAGACTGCTATGCGCGATCAACGAGTCGAATGCTCATGGACTGACAGGAAAGCGTGGTCGGCTTTGGCGGTGGCGGCGCTCAGCGCCGTCGCCGCTTGCGAGAGCCAGCCTGCGACCGAAGGCGCCCCCGGCGCGCAATCCGGCACCACGTATTCGATCGGCCTCGTGGCGAGCACGGTCGCGGCCCTGCCGAAGTGCACCTCATCGATCGCCGGGACGACGGCGTACGTCGAGTCCCCGGTCAGCTTGTATTCCTGCCAGGGGCAGACCTGGGCGCCGATCCCGTGCAACCAAGGGCAGTCGGGGGCGGTCGCCTTTGCGAGCGCGACGCAGACGCTGCTCGCGTGCGTCTCCGGAAGTTGGACGGTGGTGCAGCTGCCGCCGGGTCCGCAAGGACCGGTCGGGCCGACCGGGCCGCAGGGCCCGCAGGGCGACGCCGGCGCCGTGTCGCTGGTCGTCCAGGTGCCCGTCGCGGCGGGGACGCCGTGCGAATTCGGCGGCACGATGATCGAGAGCGGCGTCGACATCAACGGCGACGGCCAGCTCGAGGGCGGCGCGGCCGGCGAGATCACCTCGATCTCGTACGTCTGCAACGGCGCGCCGGGCGACGCCGGTCCCCAGGGACCCGCCGGCCCCCAGGGACCCGTCGGCCCGCAGGGGCCACCGGCGTCGCAGCCGCCGCCGGCGCCGCCTCTCGGTGGGGTGAAGGCTGGTTTCATGAGGATCCCGGGCGTCAATGGCGGCGCCTCGACCGCTTCGCCCTTCCCGGGAGCGTTCCTGCTTTCTCAATTCGGGCTATCGGTCGCCGCCCAAGAGGGCGGCAACCTGACATGGACGCTCGGGGTCGCCCTCCCGAGCGCGATTGGGCCCGGGACGATCGATATTTACGAGCTCGCCGCGAAGCACACGACGATACCAACTCTGCAGATCGCGCTTCAAGTCAGGAGCTCGTCGACGTCCGTCCCAACGACAGCCATCACCTATTTCAAAGTCGTCCTCAATGACGCGATCATCTCGAACGCCACCACTGGATCAGCGATGTCCGGCAGCTCGTCGAGCGACGATCTCTCCCTGGCGTTCACGTTCTCGTCGCTGACCATCGACGTGTCAGACGTGTCGCTGACCACCGCCCAGGTGGTGAGCACCTCGACCTTTTCATGGGACCTTTCGACAAACAGCGGCACCCAGGCGAGCCCACCGAGCACGCTCAACTACATCTTGGGCACAGGTACTGGCGGACTGATCGCGGAGAGCTTCGTGGCTCCGGCGGAGACGCAATCGGGCCTCGGTCCGGCAGCCATCCAACTCGGCTTCCCCGTCAGCCACGGCGCCCTAGCCCGCGACATCGTCACCGCGCTCATGCTCGTCGCCAATCGAGGCGTCGTGCCGAGCACGCGCGTCGATGTGTTCGACAACCAGGACAGGCTGCACACGCTCGCCGGTGAGTACGCCTTCGCAGACGTAACCTTGCAGTCCCTCAGCCTCTCGGGAGACATCTCTGCGGGCGCGACGACGAGGACAAACTCAGTGGGTGGTCTGACGGAGGCCATGACTTTCACGGCCGACGTGCTGTCATGGAAGTTCGACAAGCAAACAGGACAGTTCGGCGCATCTTGCAGGACGGACAGCGACTGCCCCTCGGGGGCGTGTCTCGGCGGCCGTTGCTGCGACTCGCAGTGTGCTTCGTCCGATTCGAGCTGCGCGGCCACGACCTGCGATACGCACGGGAAATGCGTTTACCCGAACAGCGCGACGGACTGCGGAACGCCGAGCTGCAGCGGCTCGACGCTGACGACGGGCGCGTGCGACGGCGCCGGAAGCTGCAACGTCTCCAGCGCGGCCTGCCCGGGGCAGCTCGCCTGCGATCCGACGACGACCGACGCCTGCCTCGACGCGTGCGTCGCGGATGCCGACTGCGCGGCCGGCACGTCGTGCTTCACGCCGGCGGGAGGGGATGCCATCTGCACGCAGTGGACGCCGAGCGGCGCCATGGCGCTCTGCAACCAGGCGGCCGACGCTGCCAACGCCAACCCGCCGGGGAATGTCTCGCCCTTCTATACGTGCGTCGACACGGGCGTCGCGGCCGAGATGCAGGACCCCGGCGGCCTTTGCGGGAGCGACCAGGGCGCCGGGCCGTTCAATGGCTGGTTCTACGCCGGCCCGATGAGCGGGCAGGTCTGGTCGCTCGGCGACGGTTCGCCGGGCGCTCTCTGTTCGCCGAATGCTCAGATCGGCAGCTGGTAACCGTCGTCCGACTGCCTCGTCACCACCGAGGTCGCCTCAGCGCATCGCGCCGATGGTGATCTCGGTGGCGGCGGCGGCGGTGGTGCCGTTGACGGCGCGCGCTTCGAGGCGGACGTAGCGGGCGGCGGCGGGGCCGAAGGTGGCGATCTTCATCTTTCCGTCGGCGGCCCAGGTCCCCGACGTCGCCTGTGTGAACGTCGTTCCGTCGGTGCTGACCAGAATCCCGTACGACGTGATCGCGCCCGTGGTCAGCGCGGCGTTGTTCATGTACTCGGGGACGTAGCCGAGCATGCCGACGTCGGGCTTCATGGCGCCGAGATCGATCGTGATCGACTGCGGCAGCGCCCCCGACGTCCGCCAGATCGTGTTCGGCCGCGACGTGTAGTTGTCGTTGATGCCGTCGATGGCGTTGGCGGCGGTGCCGCTGGTCGCGGTCGCGCTGGCGGGCGTGTAGGGGTATTCGATCTGCGGCCCTTGCGCAGGCAGCGCCGCGCGCGACGCGTTCGCGCTCCACGCCGCGCCGACCTCGCCCAGCCGGCTGACGATCGCCGCGTCCAGCAGCCCCTGGCGGTTGGGCGGGCAGTTGAGGAGGAAGTTCGTCCACCGCGGCTCCAGCACCTTGAGGTGCTGATCGACGATCGCGCTGACGCTCATGAGGCTGCCGATGTCGGGCGCCCAGAACCAGTCGTTGCCGCCGCTGGCGTTGATCTTCTGCTCCTGGTTGCCGGGATAGGTGTTGCCCGCGGGCGAGAAGCTGCCGGCCGGCTCCTCGAAGTTCACGATGTCGACGTCCCACGGATCGTTGAGGTGCGTGTGATCGGTCAGCAGGCAGTTCGGTTGCAGCGACTTCACGAGGTTCCGGATCTGCTCGTAGGCGACGGCCTTGTGGCCCATCCGCCACGAGTAGCCGTCGAGGATCAGGATCGGAATCTGCCCGTAGTTCGTCAGCAGCTCGGTGATCTGGGTGGTGATGTAGCTCATCTGGGCGCTGGTGATCGTGCCGTTGCCGATCCCTTCGGTGTTGTCCCAGATCGAATAGTAGAGGCCCGGCGCCAGCCCCTTGGCGCGGAACGCGTCGACGTACGCGCGCACGACGTCGCCCTGCCCGTTCATCCACGAGATGTTGCTGACGTTGAAGTTGCCGACCTTGCTGGGCCACAGCGCGAAGCCGTCGTGGTGGCGCGTGGTCAGTACGCCGTAGGTCATGTGCGCCGACGCGGCCGCCGTCGCCCACTGCGACGGATCGAGCCCCGTCGGGTTGAACATGTTGATCGGCAGGTTCGCCTGCGACCACATGCCCGTGTAGGTCAGGATCCCGAAGTGGATGAACATGCCGAAGCGCAGGTCGACGTAATTGCGCTGCAGCGTCTCGAGCGGCGTCGCCGTCGCGCCGCCCGTCCCGCCGCCTCCGCCCGTGCCCGCGCCGCCGCCGGAGCCCGATCCACCTCCGCGCCCGGCCGCACCGCCCGCGCCGGAGCTGCCACCCCGCCCGGCTGCGCCGCCCGCGCCCGCGCCGCCGCCCGTCCCGGCCGTCGATCCTCCGGTCGCACCCGCCGCGCCGCCGCGACCGCCGGCGCCGCCCGAAGTGCCACTGCTGCCGCCGGCGCCGCCGCCGGTGCCGCCGCTGCCTGCCGCGCCGCCCACTCCGGACGCTCCCGCGCTTCCGCCGCCGCCGCCGGCTCCCCCGCTCGCGGTCGTGCCGCCGCCGCCCCCGCTGCCGGTCGTGCCGCTGGCGCCCGCGTTGCCGCCGGCGCCCACGCTGCCGCCGCCCGAGCCGCCCGTCCCGGTTCCGCTCGCGCCGCCACCGCAACCCGCGCCGATCAGCACTGCGAGCACGCACGGTCCGAACCTGACCGGGAACCGCATGTCCCGAGTCTATACAGCGCAGCGGCGTTTGGTGAGGAATCTTAACGAACCCCGCCGCTCCCCGGGGCTATGATTCCCGCCGTTGTCATCCCCTTCCCCACCCGAAGCCGCGCTCGCCCGCCTGCTCGCCTCGCATCGCCCGGCGATCGTCTTCACCGGCGCAGGCATGAGCACCGAATCGGGGCTGCCCGATTTTCGCTCCAACGGCGGGCTCTGGAAGCAGAGCCGCCGCTTCGAGGAGCTGGCCTCGCGCGACGCCCTCGAGACGGACTACGACGAGCACGTCGCGTTCTACCGCTGGCGGATCGAGATGCTGGCCAAGCACGCGCCCAACGACGGCCACCGCGTCGTCGCCGACTGGCAGCGGCGCGGGCTGGTCTCGACGATCGTCACGCAGAACGTCGACGGCTTTCACACCCGCGCCGGCGCGCACGGCGTGCTGGAGCTGCACGGCACGCTGGCGAACGTGCGCTGCGATCGCTGCGGCGGCGAGCGCCCGACCGTCGAGTTCCTGGAGGCCGCCGGGCTGGCCTGCGCGTGCGGCGGCAAGCGCCGGCCCGGCGTGGTGCTGTTCGGCGAGGCGCTGCCCGAGGCGACGCTGCGGACGGCCTGGCTGGCGGCCGAGCGCGCGACGCTGTTCATCGTGCTCGGGTCGTCGCTGGCGGTCGCGCCCGCGAACCTCTTGCCCAAGGCGGCGGCCGCGGCGGGCGCGCCGCTGGTGATCGTCAACCGCGATCCGACGCCCCTGGATAGCACCGCGAAGTTGGTCATCAACGCGTCGATTGGCGAGACGCTGCGAGCGGTGGATCGCCTGCTGCCGGCGGCGTAGCGGGCGTCAGCATCACGACGTCGCGCACGATCGGCGGTGGACGCAGGTTGCGGTGGACGCGCACGTGCACGCTGTCGATCGGGCCGGGCGGCAGCGGCACGACGATCGTGTCGCCGCCCACGCGCTTGTGCAGCAGCGTCGCGTGCGTGCGGGGGCCGTCCGCGAACCCCTCGACCCGCGCGCCGTCGAGCGGCTCGCGAAAGCGCAGCTCGACGCTGTCGGCGTTGACCGTCCCCTCGGGCAGCGGCACGCGGAAGGCGATCACGCCGAAGGACGGCTCGGTCGTCGTGACCGTATCGGCGCCGATCGCCGTCGTCACCAGCGGCCCGCGCGGCGCGGTGCGGGCGTGCGCGAAGGGATCCAGATGCGCCCGGCCGTGGAGGACGGCGGCCACCACCAGCACGACCGCCGCGAGGATCCCCAGCACCGTCGGGCGCATCAGGCGTGCTCCCGACGGGCGATGATCCGTGCGCCCGCCAGCAACAGCGCGCCGACCGCGGCGAACACCGTCACGCGCAGCGGCCCCTGCAGATGCGTCGAATCGTAGACCAGCGCCTTCAGCACGGCGATCGCGACGAACCCGATCGCGACGCGGCCAGGCGCGGCGTCCCGGTTGGGCGCCGCGATCCAGAGCGCCAGGCCGATGGCCAGCCACGAGATGGTCGGGATCAGTCGGCGCGCCGGCGATTCGTCCGCGAAGCCGAGGGTGAAGAAATGGACGTAGAACGCGCCGCTCGCGACGAGAAACGCCGCGCCGGCCGCGTACCACGCCAGCCGGCGCGCCAGGTCGGACGACGGCGCCTGCGCGGCCCGTCGTTCGTGCATCGCGACCGACGCGATCGATCCGACCGCGACGACGCCCAGCCCGGGGAGCAACGCCGGCGACGCCACGGCCAGGAACCAGCCTCCACCGACGACGGCCACCGCCAGCAGCGCGGCCGGCCCGATCCAGGGCAGGCGGCGCGGCGGCCGCAACAGCGCCAGGACGACCGCCAGCACCGCCGCGGCGCCCAGCAGGGTTTCTGGCGGCAGGGCGAGATCGCGAACCAGGAAGACGGCGGCCAGGACCAGAAACCCGGCCCCACCGGCGGCGAGGATCGGGGACGAACTCTTGCTCGTGACGTCGTTCATGAATTCCTCCACGACGCAGGCTACGGGGCAGCGGCGGCGATCGCGGGGACGGGCGATGAATGAATTGTGAACGGATGGTGTCCGCGCAGCGGTTGCAGGCATTGCGGGGCCGCGCGCAGTTCATGCAGATCCGCGAGCGTTTGAGATCGCAACGGCGGCATCACGCGCAGGCACGCCTCGTGCTGCCACCGCCAGCATGTCACCCAGGTATTTGTTACGAATCGGTTTCGGAATCGTGGCGCTCGGTTCGCTCGCGGCGCGAGCGGGCCGAGCCGAAACGGTCAGCGTTCCGGCGGCGCACGACACGACCATCTACAGCAACGATTCAGCGTCCAGCAACGGCGCCGGCGATTACATCTTCGCGGGCGTCAACGCCGAGAATGAAAAGCGGCGCGCGCTGATCGCGTTCGACGTCGCGCGCAGCGTGCCGCCCGGAAGCATCATCACCTCGGCGACTCTCGTGCTCGACCTGACGCGCACGCACCCGCAGTCGAGTCGCGTCGAGGTTCACCGCCTGACCGCGGCCTGGGGCGAGGCGAGCTCCAACGGCCCGGGCCAGGAGGGAGATGGCGCCCCGGCCGCCGAGGGGGACGCGACCTGGTCGTACAGGTTCTCGCCCAGCCAATCCTGGACGACGGAGGGCGGCGACTTTCAGGCGGCGGCCAGCGCCACCACGACCGTCGATGACGCGGGGCGGACCTACTCATGGTCGTCGGCGGCGCTGACGGCCGACGTCCAGGGGTGGCTCGCCGACCCGTCTTCCAACTTTGGCTGGATCCTGATCGCCGAACAGCCAGGCGCGGACACGGCCAAGCGATTCGGCTCGCGCGACGGAGGCCGCGGCTTCCGACCGGCGCTGGTCGTGACATTCGACCCACCGGCGGCCACCATCGGCGCCTGCTGCGCGAGCGACGCCACCTGCGGATACGTGCTGGATCCGGGCGCCGCGTGCGGCGGCGTCTATCAGGGCGCGCGCACCAGCTGCGATCCGCAGCCGTGCCCGCCCCCGACGGCAGCTTGCTGCACGCCGGACGTCAGCGCGGCCTGCGCCGTCCAGACCGAGGCGGTCTGCACCGCCGCGGGCGGACAGTGGATGGAGATGCACCCGAGCTGCGCGGACGACCCCTGCTCGGTGGTGCTGACACCGTTCGTCGACGAGCTGCCGTTACCGGCGGTCGCGACTCCGCTGGACACGTCGCCGGCGGGCGCGGCCCATTATCGGCTGGCGATGGTCGAGCTGCAGCAGCGGCTTCACCGCGACCTGCCTCCCACGACCGTCTGGGGCTTCGACGACGGAACGCACGGTCCGAGCTACCCCGGCCCGACGATCGAAGCGCAGACCGAGGTGCTGACGCGCGTGACATGGGCGAACGATCTGCGCGACTCCACCGGCGCGCTGCGGGCGCATCACTACTTGCCCGTCGACAGCTGCGTCGACGGCGCCGAGACCGATACGGCGCGAACCGTGATCCACCTTCACGGAGGCCACGTCCCCGCGGAGTTCGACGGCTATCCCGAGAGCACGCTCCTGCCCGGCCAGGATGCGACCTACGAGTACCCGAACCACCAGGGCGCGGCGACGCTCTGGTACCACGATCACGCGATGGGCATCACCCGGCTCAACGTGATCATGGGACTGGCCGGTTTCTACATCCTGCGCGACGACGCCGAACAGGCGCTGGGCCTGCCGTCCGGCAAGTATGACGTCCCCCTCGTCATTCAGGATCGATCGTTTCATCCCGACGGCACGCTGAAGTATCCGGCCGCGTGGCAAGAGCACTTCTTCGGCGACACGATCCTCGTCAACGGCAAGGTGTGGCCCTTCATGCGCGTGGACCGCGGGCGCTACCGGTTCCGCATGCTGAACGGATCGACGTCACGGACGTACAAGCTGTCCATGTCGCCGCAGCTGCCCTTCGTGCACATCGGCAGCGACGGCGGCCTGCTGCCTTCCGGGATCGCGACCAACTGGATCACCATTTCTCCGGGCGAGCGGGCGGAGTTCACCCTGGATTTCGGCGCTTCTGCGCCGGCCACCGAGTACAAGCTGATGAACGTCGCGCCCGCCCCGTTTCCCAACGGCGATCCCGAACATCAGGTCGCGAACGTGATGAAGTTCGTGGTGACGTCCGACGTCGGCGACACCCGGCCGGCCCCGGTTCACCTGCGGACGATCGAGCGCATCGATCCGGACAGCGCCACGCTGACGCGCGACCTGACTCTCAAGCTTTCCACGGACAACGAATCCTGCGGCGGCTCTGCGTGGCGGATCAACGCGCTCGGATGGAAGGACATCACCGAGAATCCGCGTCTCGGCACGACCGAGATCTGGAGGTTCATCAATCGATCGGGCGTCGCACACCCGATGCACATGCACCTCGTGATGTTCCAGGTTCTGGATCGGCAACCGTTCGCGCTGCAAGGCGACGACGTGGTTCCGACTGCGGACGCGACGCCGCCCGACGACGTCGAGGCCGGCTGGAAGGACACCGTGCTGGTCGGCCCGTTCGAGATCGTCCGGGTGATCGCGCGCTTCGAGGATTACGTCGGCCGCTTCCCCTACCACTGCCACATGCTCGAGCACGAGGATCACGCGATGATGCGGCAGTTCGAGACGCTGCCCGCGTGCGGCGACGGCGGCTGCCCGGATGCCGCCGATGCCGCCACCGCCACCGGTACATCGGGGTCGGCGGGCTGCTCGTGCGCGCTGGATGCGGGAGCGCCCGGGCAGGGCGTGATCGCCGTGATTTGTCTGTCGGTGTGGTTCGCGTGCCGAAGAGGACGTCGCATGAGCCGACGCGTGCGCCCATGACGCGCGCATCCGCCGTGTTCGCCTCCGTGGCGCTGGCGCTGCTTGGATGTTCCTCAGATGGCGGCCGCAGCGCCCCCGATGCGGGAGCGGCGACCGACACTGCCGATGCCGCCGAGGAAACGACCGCCGCCGACGCGGCCGATGCCGCCGGGGAAACGGCCGCAGCCGACGCCGACCAGCAGGAAAGGGGAGGCGATGCGCAGCCGAACGTGGACGCCGCCCTGGAAAGCGGAACCGACGGTGCCGCCGACGCCTCGGACCAGGGCGACGCGTGCAGCGAGGCAGGCTGTGGCGTCCTCCTCCCCTTCGGCGCCACCTGCACCGACGACGCCCAGTGCGCGACGTCGGTCTGCTTTTCGTTCGGCGACGGAACCCGCCACTGCTCGCAGGCCTGCACCGACAGCAGCAGCTGTCCGCTGGGACAGCACGGGACCAGATGCAATGGCAAGGGCTTCTGCGCCTACTGATTTCGAGACCACCCGGCCGCGGCAGGCCGTATCCTGTGGTCGGAGCTTCCGCCCATGCGCCCCGTCGGATCCGACCGCATCGCCGGCTTCGGCACGTCGATCTTCACCGAGATCACGGCGCTGGCCGTCAAGCACGAGGCAGTGAACCTCGGTCAGGGCTTCCCCGACTTCGCGGCGCCCGACTTCGTCAAGCAGGCGGCGGCGCGCCACATCCGCGACGACCGCAACCAGTACGCCGCCAGCCCGGGCGTGCCGCGGCTGCGCGCGGCGCTGGCGGACGACTGGCGCCGGCTGTACCCGCACGCGCGGGCCGTCGATCCGACGACTGAAATCACCGTCGGCAGCGGCGCCACCGAGATGCTGCACGACGCGGTGCTGGCCACCGTCGACCCCGCCGACGAGGTGATCGTGTTCGAGCCGGCCTACGACGCGTACGCGCCCGACGTCCTGATGGCGGGCGGCATCGTCCGCGCGGTCCCGCTGATGCCGCCCGACTGGCGCTTCGATCCCGAACGGCTGGCGGCGGCGTTCGGGCCACGCACGCGCGCGCTGATCCTGAACACGCCCCACAACCCGACCGGCAAGGTGTTCTCGGCCGCGGAGCTGGAGGTGATCGCCGCCCTGTGCCGCCGTCACGACGTGCTGGTGATCAGCGACGAGGTCTACTGCGAGATTCTGTTCGATGAGGCCGCGCACGTTCCGATCGCGACGCTGCCCGAGATGTTCGACCGCACCATCACGATCGGCAGCATGGGCAAGACGTTCAGCGTCACCGGCTGGAAGGTCGGCTGGGCGGTCGCGCCCGCGCCGCTGTCGGCCGCGGTGCGCGCGGTGCACCAGTTCGTCACGTTCACCAACTCGGCGCCGTTCCAGGAGGCGCTCGCCGACGTGCTGCCGGCGGCGGCCGGCAACGGCTACTACCCGCAGCTGCGCGCCGACTACACGCGGCGCCGCGACCTGCTCGCCGGCGTGCTGCGGGGCGCGGGCCTCGAGCCGCTGCCGATCGGCGGCGCGTACTTCCTGCTGACCGACGTCGGCCGGCTCGGCTTCGGCGACGACGGCGACTTCTGCCGCAAGCTGGTCACCGAGATCGGCGTGGCCGCGATCCCGACGTCGGTCTTCTACGCGCGCCCGGAGTCGGCGGCCCCCGTCGCCCGATTCTGCTTCGCGAAGCGCGACGAGACGATCCTGGCGGCGGCGCCGCGCCTGGCGAAGCTGCGCGTGCCCGCGCCTTAGTCGGGACGCGGGCGGCCCTTGAACATCCCGGGCGGCGGCGGCGGAATGCGCCCCATGGCGGGCAGCGGCTCGTGCGCGTCGAATCCCGGGTGCGCCGCGGCGTAGTCGCGGTACGCCTTCGACCACACCTCCGCGCTGGCGCAGTCGGGGACGCAATGAATGTTCACGGCGGCGGCGAAATCCGGGAAGCGCCGGATCTTCCGGTTGATGGCCGACAGCACGTACACGCCCTGGCCGCCCGTGCCGCAGACGACCGTGTCGGGATAGCGACACGCCGCCTCTTCATTTCCGCGCGGTGGCTCGACGGCGATGCCCAGGTCCTGCGATTCGCTGTTCCAACGCTCGCGCGCCGTCTGGTCGGATCGACGCTGCGGGGCCACGAAGTCGTCGATCGACGCATAGGGCCCGCGGGCACCGACGATCGCCTCGTACGCCGCCAGCGGGACCGGAAACCCGATCCCGACCGCGCCCAGATCCGGCCACCCGGCGGTCGTCTTCGCGGTCACGATCTCGATGCTGGGCAGCGCCGCCGTCGGCGTGCCCGCAACGCCCTTGAGGTGCAGCCGGTAGACGGCGTTCGGCACGGGCGTCCACGCGAAGCGCAAACCGACCTCGGCGACCGTTTCGTAGGTCGGCGCCGTGAACTCGGGCGGGCTGGGCAGCGGGAGGTCGGTCTGGCTGGCGGGATCCACGCCGCATACGGTCCGGCCGCTGCGAACGTACGGGTTCCACTGGAACCCGTAGCCGCAAAGCTGCAACCCGAAGGGGCGCAGGTCGGGGATGTCGTACGTCTGCCCCATCCGGCCCGCGGCGTTGACGGCCAGGCCCGCCCCGGGAAGGCGGTATTCCTCGGTGTAGTTCGGCGCGAAGCCGGGATTTTCCTTGGGGAGGATCACCCGCGGGCGCGGCCGCCGCACGACGCTGACCCGGGCCGGCGCGAGATCGATCGTCGCCCGCTGCCCGTCGCGCAGGGTGATCGTCTGCTGCGCGAACAGCGCGAGCGGGATGTCCGTCCTCTGAAGGCGCATCGCGAACGCCAGCACCGTCCCGGCGATCGTGTCGGCGCCGTCCCAGCTCACCGCCAGCCACGCGGCGCTTTCGAGCTTGCCGCCCGCGTCCGTCCAGGCGCTCTTGTTGGGGATCGCGGCAAACGCGAGCGGCGACACGAAGCGCACCTGCCACCTGTCCGCGGCGGCCTGGACCGCGTCGCCTCCGGACAGGGTCACGACGATCTGCGCGTTGTGCGCGGGTGCGCCCGGGTGCGGGCCCTTGTGCACGACGACGGGATCGCGCCGGCCGAGGCCCTGGTAGACCGTCGCCTGGCTGCGGTCCGGGCTGGCGATCACCAGGTCGTACCCGACCGGGATCCTCGAAAACGAGAAGTGCCCGTCCCCATCGCTGGTGATCTTCTCGGCGCCGATCGCGACGATCTGTCCCGGCAGCGGCCGCCCGTTTCCGTCCAGCACGGTGCCCGTGATCGGCCCGGGCTCCGGCGGCGGCGGCGACGCCGGCATCGGCACGTAGTTCGCCTGCCCCGTGCAGCCGGCGGCGACCGCCACCGTTCCGAGGCGGACCAGCCGCAGAACCGACCGTCGGCGCATCACAGGGACACCCCGCGCGCAGTATCGCTCTCAATCAACGATCACCACTGTCGAAGTGGGTGGGAAAAACGGACGCCCGCCATCACCCGGAGCTCGGGCCGCGGCAGATCCGGCGCCGTATCGGCGGTCGCGACCGCGAACAGCGCCAGCGGCCGATCATTGGCGGCCAGCGGCGTCACCTCGGCGTCCGCGTCGACGCGATAGGCGCGCTCCCAGCCGCGCACGCTCGACCAGCGGTGCGACGCCTCCGCCCGCAGACCGCCGGCGGCGAGGCCATCGGCGCGCTCGCTGTGCAGCGCGACCGCCACCGTCGTCATCGGCGAGACGCGGTGGTCCAGATGAAGCGCCTCCGCCGGATCGCGCTGCATGCCGACCTCGTATCGGCCACCGACGCCGACGGTGAGCCAGCGTCCGGGTTGGCGCGATCGCCAGAAATCGGCCAGCACCTCGCCGTGAAAAACGCCGGCGTCGACCGGCGGACCACCCGCCTCGGGCCACAGCGCGCCGTGCAGGTGCCCGACCTCGACCAGCACACCGACGTCGAACGGCAGCGACAGCGCGACCGGCGGCGTCAGCGGCAGGGTCAGCGTCCCCTCGCGCGACTGGCGCAGGAAGATGCCGCGGTAGAGCGCACCTTCGACGGCGGCGCCGCCCGCCCCCACCGTCGGATGCAGGCGCAGGTGGGCGATCTCGTGGTTTTGCTTCCAGTGCACGTCCCAGCCGGGCGCGGGCCGCTCGTCGCGCAACAGAAGACCGAACTCGACCGCGAACCCGGGCGTGGCGGTCAAGCCGGCGGTGTCGCCGGCCAGCGTCTCGGCACCCGCGGCCAGGATCAACCGCTCGCCGGGATCGAAACGGACGCGGTAGCGTTCGCCGGCCGCGTTCGTGATCCAGACCGGAGGTGGACTTCCGGCCTCCTGGTCGGCCGCCGCCCGCCGCGCCGGGGCGCACAGCGCGGCCACCAGCAGCAGGCCCAGCGGCGCGGCGCGGGCGAACGTCGTCACGTCCGGTCGCTCCGCTACTTCAGAAACGCGGGCGGAACCGGGGGCGAGAAGAACGCCATCCGTATGCCGGCGGTTCCCGTCCAGGCCAGCACGCGCGAGCTGGGCAGACCCGCGACGATCTGCCGCGTGTCGTCGCGCAGGTACGCGCTGGCCGCCACCCGGAACGACACCGGCTGATCGTTGATCGCGATCAAGATCCGCTCGAAGGCGGCATCCGCGGTCGCCGTCCAGTCGCCCGGCAGCGGCTCGGCGTGCCATGTCGCCGACCGCAACAGGTCACCGCGCAACCGGAAGTTCAGCCGCTGCATCGCGCGCGCACCGATGACGAAATTCCCCTCGAGCGTCCCTTCAGGCAGCATCCCGACATAGCGGGTCTCGTCGCCCCACGGCCCCATCCGCATCTCGATGCCGGGGCCGGCGCGCAGGCGCACGTACGATCGCAGGTCTTCCGACTGCCACAGGTCCAGCGTCGCCTGCAGAGTCCCGAGCGTCAGCGCCTCCTCGCCGTCGATCCCGCGCGGCGCCACCTCGTAGTGCAGCGCCTCCGTGTAGAGACCGACGTTCAAGAAGATATCGTGCCGCTCCGGCTCCCTGACGAACGTCGTGATGCGCAGGATCGGATGGTTGTAGCGGTGCGACAGGTCGTAGCGGAAACCGGTGACGTCCAGCCCGAACGAATTGAGGCGCACCTGTCCGTCGAGGATCGTGTAGCGCTCGCGCGTGCGTCCGTCCTCGGACAGCGAGTCGTAGCTGACGCCGAAGTCGAATGCGGCCGGCGCGATCTCGGTGTTGCCGGCCGGCGTCCGGTGCGGCGCGTACCCGACGCCCAGCCACAACCGCCGGCCGAAATCGAACGACACCTGCATCACCCGTCCCTGCTGGTCTCGGTAGAAACCCCACGGCACGGCGCGGCCGAAGCCGTCCTCCGGGCGAGGCGCGGTGATCACCTCCGCGGCCGGCCCTGGCCTGCCGTTCGCCTTCGCTGCGCCGTCGGCGTGCAGCGTCAGATCCGGCGCGTCATCGTCCTGCGCGCGCGCGAACCGCCCCGGAATCACCACTGCCGCGAAGGCCGTCATGGAGACAGCGATCGCGGAGACCGCTTTTCGTGAATGAGTCATCGCGGCCCCGTGTCAGCAATGACGGTGCCGCGCCGGCACGCGACACGGATCTCACATCCGAGGTTAGAAACGTGAGTGCCCGCACGCGCCTGTGCCGGCGCCGCACACGACTGCGTTCAAACGAACGCAATCTACTTGCGAAGCGACGGGCGCACCGGCAGCGCGAGGCGCTCGGAGCCGCGGACCACGATCAGCGTCGTCTCCTTGTCTGCCTGGTCCTCGGTCAGGAGCCGGTGCAGATCGTCGATGCCCGCCACCGGCTTGCCGCAGAAACCGACGAGCAGATCGCCGTCGCGCAGGCCGGCAGCCGCGCCCGGGCTTCCGGGTTCGACCGACACGACGAAGACCGCGCTCTCCAGTGGCAGGTCGTGATAGCGGACGACCCGTCGGTGAAGCGGAACGTTCTGTCCGGCCACGCCGAGGTACGACCGGCGGATCCGCCCCTCGTGAATCAGCTTGCCGACCACGAAGCTGGCCGTGTTCACGGCGATGGCGAAGCAGATCCCCTGCGCCGGCAGAATCATCGCGGTGTTGACGCCGATGACGCGCCCGTTCGAATCGAGCAGCGGACCGCCCGAGTTACCGGGGTTCAGCGCCGCATCGGTCTGGATGACGTCGTCGACCAGCCGGCCCGACTGGGTGCGCAGCGAGCGCCCGAGCGCGCTGACGACCCCGGCGGTCACCGTGCAGTCGAAGCCGAACGGGTTGCCGACCGCCACCGCGATCTGTCCCACGCGCAGCGCCGACGAATCGCCGAGCGCGACCGGGGTCAGCGGCGCCAGATCGTCCGCGTGCAGGCGCACGACGGCGAGGTCCGTGTCCGGATCGTCGCCGACGAGGTGCCCGGGCAGCTTGCGCCCGTCCAGCAGCGTCACGGTGATGCGCCTGGCGCCATTGACGACGTGGCTATTCGTCAGAACGTAGCCGTCCGGCGTGAACACGAAACCGGATCCGCTGCCGACCCCTTCGTTGGGGGGGCGCGGGCGTCCCGGGCGCGGCTGGGCCTTCACGCCTTCCACATCGATGCGGACGACGGATGGGCTGACCGCGCGCGCGACGGCCGTCACCGTGCGCGAATAGCTGTCGAGCAGCGCGCCGTCCTCGGACCCCCGGCCGGCAGCAGGCTCGACCGCGTTCGTTGCGTTCAACATCGGGTCATCTCCTTTCGCCGAGGCTGTCGCGCCCGGCGGGTTTGCCGTGGGCATTTCGCCTCACGGGATTCGAGGACAAATAACCGCCGCGGCCGGACCGTCAAGCGGCCGGCGCGGTCACCGGCAGCTCGAGCGTGAGGAGCGCGCCGCCGCCTGGGCGGTTGGATGCCTCGGCGCGGCCGCCGTGAGCGACGGCGATCCGCCGGACCAGCGCCAGGCCCAGCCCGAGCGAACCGTGGGAACCGGCATCCTTGCCGCCGCGATAGAAGCGATCGAAAACGCGCTGCTCGTCGCCGGGCGCGAAGCCCGTGCCGCGGTCGCTGACCTCGAACACGACCGTCGGTTCACTTGCGCTTCCGCCCGCGCGCACGGCAACGCCGTCCAGCCCGCCGCCGTGCTTGCGCGCGTTGTCGATCAGGTTGGCGAGCGCGCGCGCCATCAGCGTCGGATCCGCGACGAACGGCAGCGCCGCCGCCGGCGCCAGCTTTGCCATGTCCTCGCCCGCGCGCTCGAGCGCGCGCCGCGCGACCTCGCCCGCCTCCAGCGGCTTGCGCGTGACGGCCTGGAACTCCAGGCGCGCGCTCGCGAGCAGCTCGCCCACCAGCGTGTCGATCTCGATCGCCTCGCGTTCGATGTCGTCGAGCGTGGCCGGCGTGACGGTCGCCTGCCGGGCGATCTCGACCAGCAAGCGGATGCGCGCCAGCGGCGTCCGCAGCTCGTGCGACACCGCCGCCAGCAGCTCGCGCTGCTCGGTCAACTGCTGTTCCAGCCGGACCGCCATGTCGTTGAACGCCGACGACAGGACCGCGATCTCGCCGACGCTGCGCTGCCCGAGCGGCGCGCGCGCGGCGAAATTTCCCTGCCCCAGCTCCTGCGCGGCCCGCGTCAGCTCGTAGATCGGCCGCGAGATCCGGCGCGCGATCCGCCCCGCCGCGATCCACAAACAGAGCGCCGGGATCCCGAACAGAAAGACGGCGCGCCCCGGGTGGGCGGTCAGCCACGCGCGGCCCAGGTGCGACGCGACGATCGTCACGCCGACGCTGAGGAAGATCGCCACGCCGAACCACCGGAACAGACGGTGGTGCAGGTGCGCCCCGTAGTGCAGCCGCATCTCCTGGCGGATCCGCCACTGCCAGCCGGGCTTGCGCTCGCGCGCCTCGCTGATCACCCGGTCCCAGGGGAACGGCGCGCCGCCCGGGAAGTAGCCGCGCCAGTAAGGAGGCCCGCAATCGGGACCGTGGGCGTGCTCGTGACCGTGGTGGTGATGGCGGTGCCGATGGCGGTGTCCGTGCCAGCTCACGCGCCCTCCTCGCCCTGCGCCTGCGCCGGCGCGCCGTCGGCCGCCGCCATCACGTAGCCGACGCCCCGCACCGTCTTGATGAGGCGCGGCGCTTTCGGATCGTCGCCCAGCTTCTTGCGCAGGTGCGAGACATGGACGTCGACGGTGCGGTCGTTGACGGTGACGTCGTTGCGGCCCGCCTCCGCCATCAGCGTCTCCCGCGGCACCACCCGCCCCGGCCGCCGCGCCAGCGCGAGCAGGATGTCGAACTCCAGTCCGGTCAGCTCGGCCGGCTCGCCGGCGACGCGTACGCGCCGCGCCCCGACCTCGATGGCGACGCGACCGACGACGATCTCAGCCTCGACGGCCTGCGGCTGCGATCGCCGCAGGACCGCCCGCAGCCGCGCCAGCAGCTCGCGCGGCGAAAACGGCTTGGGCACGTAGTCGTCGGCGCCCAGCTCCAGCCCGACCACCCGATCGGCCTCGTCACCGCGCGCGGTCAGCATGATGACCGGAACTTGCTTCGTCTGGCGGATGCGCCGGCAGACCTCCAGCCCGTCCATCCCCGGCATCATCACGTCCAGAAGCACCGCATCGAAGACGTCCCGCTCGAGCGCCGCCAGCCCCTTCGCCCCGTCCGTCGCGTGAACCAGGGTCACGCCGTTGGGAGCGAAGTAGCTGGCCAGCAGCTCGAACAGGCGACGATCGTCGTCGATGCAGAGGACGCGCACGGATGGATCCTAGCGCGACATTGGTCTCGGGAACCCTAAGAGGGTTCCCGAACCCTCCCCCGGTGGTACGCGGCGAGCAAAGCTCGCCGGCTCCCCACGCGTCATTGCCACCACCCGAAGCGCGGCCCGCGTTCGACCAGCGAGGCCAGCCGCGTGCGCTGATCCGGCTCGAGCGCGTCGTGTACCCGCGCGACCAGCCCGACGAACGCCTTGCGCGCGCCCTCGATCACCGTGTCGTGCCGCGCGAACTGCTCGCCCAGCACGACGCCGTCGAAGGTCGGGCGGCGCAGCGCGTCCGCGAGCTCCTGCCGGCTGCGCCGGGCCTCGCCGCCGCCCAGCTTCCGGAGGTCGTCGCGGAACTCATCGAGCGCCCCGCCGATGGCGCGCTCCTGGGCGGGCGTCGCGTTCACGCGCGATAGGACGGAACGGATGAAATGACGTTTCCCGCGAACGCCCGCCCCCCAGCCGTCCGACCCACCCTCGTCCCGCAGCGACGCGCCCCAGTCGTCATCGTCCAGCCCGTAGCCGCCCCAGCCCCGCCGCCCCGGAAAATGCCCCCACGGGCCGCCGTGCCAGCCGCCATGACGCGAATGGCAACCGCCCCACCCGTGATGGCCGTAATACCAGCGACGGGCATGAAACAGCCGACTGAGCGCGAATACCACCAGGCCTCCTGCAATCAAGCATCCGATCATCTCTTCATCTCCTTTGCGGAGCTCGTTTGCTCCGTGGGGAGACTCTGAACACCGATCGTTAAGGACGTTCGCGCGGGACTGTTAAGAAATGTGAACGGTGGCAAAATGAGGGTCTGGCAATGACGCAGGCCTCCCCAAGGCCCCTGCATCGTCTGACACCGTTGCTGGACGATCCGCTGGTGGCATGGCTCACCCCGCCCCAGCGCCTGCGGGTCGCGATGACCGGCTGGGTGAGGTGGGGAGCCTTCGGCGTGCTGTGGCTGTTCATCTGGTACGCCTGCCTGGTCCTGCTGCCCGGCCTGATCATTCCGACCGTCATCGCCCTGTCCATCGGGGCGGCGCTGGCCTTGCCCTGGCGGCGCATGATCCTCCGGACCCAGGCCGAACGAGCCACCGAATTGATCCGGACCAGCGCGCCCGCCGAGGCGAGGGCCGTCGACGATCTCGCCGCGCTCGGCGAACAACCCGACGGAACCATCGTGTCGCTGGTGGGCTGGGTCCAGGCGGGCGCGCAGCTCGCCGAGCCTGTCGGCGGCGAGCCGGCCATCGGCCTCGCGATGGCCTGTCACCAGAAATATCCGGGTGTGCTCGAGACGTTGAATGATTTCGAGCTGGTGGACGAGGCCGGAAACGTCGCCCGCGTTCAGGTCGCCGGTGCCCGCATGCTGGGCGAGAGCAACGTGAATCTGACCGACGCCCACGCGCGCCGGATGCTGGTGGCGTCGCTGGATCTGCCGGTCGGCGCGGTGGCGACCGGCTGGGATGCCTTCGTGCTGCGGAACGGCGATCCCGTGATGGTGATCGGCTTCAAGCAGACCGCGCTCGATCCGACCCGATCGGGCGTGCGCGCGACACCCACCAGCGCGGCCGTCAGCTCCTTGGCGCCGAAACCGTTGCTGATTTTCCCGATCGCGGCCGAGCGGCGCGGTCAGGCGCCGACCATGTTCAATATTTCCTGAGCTGCCACCGGTTGCGGCGCGCGCAACCGCATCGCAAAGTTGAGCATGGCTTCCACCAACGCCGCCGGCCCGCCCCGTCGATCGCGCGGCCCCGGGCGTTTCCTGCTTCTGGTGCTGGTGCTCGCGGTCGGACTGCAGATTCCGTTGGTGGCTGCGCTCGCCCACCTGAGCGGGCGCGTCGCCCCCATCGTCGCTCTTCCCGCGCTGCTGACGATCGGGTTCGTTGCCGGCCTGCTCCGCGGGCGGACGGCGTGGGCGACGCCCGGTCCGCTGCGTCTCTACCTGGTGCTGTGGCCGTTCTTCATCTGGTGGACGGTGGCGCTGCTGTTCAGTTTCGCAGCGCCGATCGCGATCGCGCTCGCGTCGCTGTTCCGCGCGCCCCCCGACACCGGCGTCGTCGTTGCGCTCGCCGCGGCGGTCGGCGGCGCCGCGCTGTCGCTGCACCAGCGGCCGCGCGTCCGCCGCCGCGACGTCGACATCGAGGGGCTGCCCGAGGCGTTCGATGGCTACCGGATCGTCCAGATCTCCGACCTGCACTGCGGTCCGTTCGCGAGCGCGCGCCGGGTCGCGGGGTGGGTCACCGCCGCCAACCGGCTGGAAGCCGATCTGGTGGCGGTGACGGGCGACCTGATCGCGAGCGGCTCGGCGTACGTCGACGTGGTCGCGCGCGCTCTCGGCGGCCTGCGCGCCCGGGACGGCGCGTTCGCCAGCATGGGCAACCACGACTACTTCGGCGACGGCGAGGCGATGGTCGGCGCGCTGGAGTCAGCCGGCCTGACGGTGCTGCGCAACCGCGGCCTCCAGCTGCGGCGCGACGGCGCGGCGATCTGGCTGGCGGGCGTCGACGACACCTGGACGCGGCGGCACGATCTCGGGCGCGCACTGGCGGAGCGGCCGCCCGGAATGCCGGCCGTCCTGCTGGCCCATGATCCAGCGCTGTTTCCCGACGCCGCCGAACGCGGCGTCGACCTCGTGTTGTCCGGGCACACGCACGGCGGTCAGGTGGCGGTCCCGCTGCTCGCGCGCAAGCTGAACCTCGCGCGGCTGATCACGCGGTTCACGAACGGCGTCTACCGATCGGGCGCCTCGACCCTGTACGTGAACCGCGGGCTCGGCACGACCGGACCGCCCGTTCGGCTGGCGGTCGCGCCCGAGATCGCGGTGTTGACGCTGCGCCGTGCCCGCGGGGCGCAGGCTCGAGCATTCGAACCAGGCTCCGAACCTCTTGCGCTTCACGCGCCGCCGATTACATCTGAGATGTGAGTGGGGGAATCGAGGACACACTTTTTGGTGTCCTCAGGGCGCGGCGAGAGCTGGTCGTCGCCTGCTGGAACACGAAGATTCGTGCCGCGGTCGGCGCGTCGCTGTCGAACGCCGAGCTGCTCGACCGGATACCGGATTTCGTGGACGAGATCATCGCCGCCCTCTATCCCGACGCGATCCCGCTCCCAAGCACGAGCGGCAACGCGGAGGAGCACGGCGCCCAGCGCCTGCGCCTGCACTTCGACGTCGCCGAGGTCGTGCGCGAATACGGCCTCCTGCACGAATGCATCATCGAGATCGCGCGCGACGCGGGCGCCGAGATCAGCCTGGGCGAGCAGCAGGTGATCTCGCGCTGGCTCAACAATGGAATCGCGGACGCGCTCGCCCAGTACGTCAAGCGCCGCGACCAGGAGCAGGAGCGCCAGCGGTCGGAGCATCTGGGCTTCATCGCGCACGAGCTGCGCAACCCGCTGTCCGCAGCCCGCGCGGCGCTGCAGCGGCTGCGCAGTCAGCAACTGGCGGCCGGTGGCCGGGCCGCCGATCTGCTCGAGCGAAGCCTGCGCCGGACGGCCGACATGATCGACAACGCCCTGTCGCATGCATCGCTCGCCCTCGGCGTCGATCCGCGACTCGAGCCGGTGGTCCTCTCGGACATGCTGCACGACATCGATCTGGACGCGGGCATCGATGCCCAGGACCGCGAGGTCGGCCTGCGCTTCGTGATCGAGGGCGACGCGGTGATCGCCGCCGACCCGCGCCTGCTGCGATCGGCGGTGTTCAACCTGGTTCAAAACGCGCTGAAGTTCAGCCGGGCGGGTTCGTTGGTGACGGTGACGGCGCGGGGCGCGTCCGATCGGGTGACGATCGATGTCGCGGACCACTGCGGCGGCCTTCCGCCGGGCAGGGTCGAGGATCTGTTCGCGCCCCTGGTCCAGCGCGGCGAAAACCGCACCGGCTTCGGCCTGGGCCTGGCGATCGCGCGGCAGGCCGTCGAGGCTCAGGGTGGCACCGTCGCCGTGCACGACATGCCGGGCACCGGCTGCGTGTTCACCATCCAGTTGCCGCGGTCGAGCGGCGCCGGTAACCCGGAGCCGCCGGCGCGCATCGAATCCTGATCATGGCAACCAACACGGGCGTTCGGGAGGTCGAAAAGATCGTCACGGCTCACAAGCAGCGCGAGGGCGGCGGCTTCATCGTGCGCCGTCCGTTCCCGGGGCTGGGAATGACGGCCGTCGATCCGTTCCTGCTGCTGGACGAGATGGGACCGGTCGAGTACGGCCCCGGGGAGGCGGTGGGCGCGCCCGATCACCCCCACCGTGGCTTCGAGACCGTCACCTACGTGCTCGAGGGCGAGATGGAGCACGAGGACTCCGCCGGCCACCGCGGGTCGCTGCGCGCCGGCGACGTGCAGTGGATGACCGCCGGCGCGGGCATCATCCACGCCGAGATGCCGTCGCGCGCGCTGCGCGAGCGGGGCGGGCGGGTCCACGGGTTCCAGGTCTGGGTCAACCTGCCCGCGCGCCTGAAGCTGACCACGCCGCGTTACCAGGAGATCGCCGCCGGCGCGATTCCGACCGCCGAGACAGCGGACGGGCGCGCGCGCGTCCGGGTCGTGGCGGGCGAGGCGCTCGGCGTGCGCGCCGTGATCGACACGCACACCCCCATCGTCTATCAGGACTGGTCGATCGCGCCCGAGGGCGACGTGACGATCGGCCTGGCGCGCGAGCACCAGGCGCTCGCGTACGTGTTCGAGGGGAGCGTGCGGATCGGCGAACGGGACGGCGGGGGCGCCGTCGCCGACGGGCAGATGGCGCTGCTCGGCGCGGGCGACAGCGTCCGTCTGCGGGGCGCGCCGGGCGGCGGGCGGCTGTTGCTGCTCGCGGGCGTGCCTCTCGGCGAGCCGATCGCGCGCTACGGTCCGTTCGTGATGAACAACGACGCGGAGCTGGTGGCGGCCTTTCAGGATTTTCAGAGCGGCCGCATGGGCGAGATCACCCGGACGGCGAAGGTCGGCTGACCGGTCAGAACGGGAAGGCGAGCAGCGGCACGCTCGCCGCCGGCGCCGCGCGCCCGCCCGACGTCCGCCGCCAGGCGAGCTCCAGCCAACGCCGGCTTTCGAGGCCCGGGGCGGCCGGCGGCGCGCCCAGATTCGACCAGAGGCTTCGCTCCTCCTTCTCGAGGTGCCAGGCGATCGTCGCCCCCACGGCCGCCCCGACCGCGTAGCCGATCGCGTAGCCGATCGCGGCGCCGGAGGTGAAGTTCGCGTTCCCCTCCTCGTCGTGAAAGCTGCCGCCCGCCGCCGAGCCGATCAAGGTGAACGGGACGACCGCGAGCGCGCCCAGATAGGCGCCGAGCACGACGGGGCCGCAGCCCCCCGTGTAGTGCTTGCTGGTGTGGCCAAACGTGCAGACCATGCCGCCCACCGCGGCGGGACCGGCGACCTGGGCCGCCCACGCGACGGTCTCGAACGGGGTGTTGTTACCGAAGACCGGCAGGACGACGAAGACCGACGCGGTCAGGGTCCCGATTAGCAGTTGCCCGGCGGCGATGCCGGTCTCGGGCGGATAGTCGCCGGCCGCCGCCGGACGGACCGGCCCGACGAAGACCGAGGCGACCGCCAGCACGACGCCGACCAGAAACGCCCGCATTCCCGCAGGCTACAACGACGCGGTCGATCGATCACCCTCCGTCGAGGCCAACGGACCGAATGGCGTACGACATGGTGGCGCGAAAAATAACGTGCCTTATCATTCAGCGCAGATCCGGATCGGAGGCGGCCATGAAAATCGGAATCATCGGCTCGGGCGTCGTCGCCCAGACTCTGGGCGCGAAGCTCGTCGAGCTCGGACACGACGTCGTCCTCGGAACGCGAGACGCGTCCAAGCTCGACGACAAGAAGAACATGGCGGGCACGCTGCGCGAGTGGCTGGCGGCGGTCGCCAAGGTCGCGAGGGGTGAAGCAAAGGGCCGGGTCGTCACCTTCGTCGAAGCGGCGGCGCACGGCGACCTTCTGATCAACGCGACTCACGGACAGGCGTCGGTCGACGCGCTGAAGCTGGCCCGCGCCGACAAGGTCGGCCCCAAGGTGCTGATCGATACCGCCAACGAGCTCGACTTCAGCAAGGGGATGCCGCCCGGCGTGCTCGCCAGCTGGAGCAACTGCCTGGCGGAACGAATTCAGGCCGCATTTCCGAACCTGAAGGTCGTGAAGTCGCTGAACACGGTCGGGGCGCCGGTCATGGTGGCGCCGCAGGCGCTGGCCGGCGGCGAGCACACGATCTTCGTGTCGGGCAACGACGCGGCGGCCAAGGCCGCGGCCGCCGAGTTGCTCAAGTCGTTCGGCTGGAAGGACGTGCTCGACCTGGGTGACATCGCCACGGCGCGCGCCCCCGAGATGCTGATGGCGATGTGGCTGCACATGTGGCGGGCGACCGGGACCGGGATCGTCAACGTCAAGGTCGTTCGCTGATCGGGCCGTGAGCGTGGCGTCCGACGATCTCGACAGCCTGTTCGCCGCGCCGCCGGCCGGCTTCATCGAGGAACGCAAGCGCATCGTCGCGGCGCTGAAGAGCGCCGGGCGGAAGGATGAAGCGAAGGCGGTCGAGAAGATTCCGCGCCCGTCGCTGGCTCTCTGGACGGTCAACCAGATCGCGCGTCGCGACCCGGAGCTGGTCCGGCGCCTGGCCGAGATCACGGAGCGCCTGCAGACGGCGCCCGCGACGGAGTACGCGGCGGCGGCCGTCGAGCATCGCCAGGTTTTGCACCAGCTTCGCGACCGGGCCAGTGAGATCCTCGCCGGGGCCGGCCACGAGATCACGCCGCAGGTCATCCTGCGCGCGATCGCCATCTTGCGCGCGGCGGCGGCGAGCCCCGACAACCGCGCGACGCTCGAGCAGGGGCGCATCGTGCGCGACCTCGCCGAACAGGCGAGCGAGAATCTGTTCGGCACGGCGGCCGCGGCGTCGCCGCCGGCGGACGGAACGAC
>Ga0066903_100000289_pt1 | contig 29570 bp, 28 predicted proteins | sample PanSoiMetaGPlot1_FD_67491 | JGI IMG/M metagenome (GOLD analysis project Ga0066903, IMG submission 67491) | Tropical forest soil microbial communities from Panama analyzed to predict greenhouse gas emissions - Panama Soil - Plot 1 (version 2) | ecosystem: Environmental > Terrestrial > Soil >... | reverse complement strand
ACTCAAGATCGTCGGCGCGATCTACTCGGTCGACAGCGGCAAGGTGGAGTGGCTGCCGGCGAAGTAACGCACGTCACTCAGGCAGCCGGATAACGCTCGCAGCGCCTGTCACGCACGCACTCTCGCAGAGGACGCGGAGCGCGCAGAGATGATTGGTTTCTCCGGGTGCTCTGATGCGACACCGAACCTGCGTCATGTTCGTTTCGTGTGGTCCGACTCAGCGGCGGCCCGTCGGAAATCGGCGAGGGCTGACCGGATCTAGAACTGAGTCTTGAAGAGTTCAATCGTGCGACCGACCTCCGCCTCAAGCTTGCGCAGCGTGCGCATCACGGATGTTTGTCCTAACTTTGGAAGCGCTATCGCGATGGTTTCGTGTCCGTCCAGCTTCACGTTAAACCGATGGAAACGCGGGCCGTCTGGTGTCATCTCGAAGTCCTTCCCTTCGAACTCGCCGTCTGGCGTCCAAAACATTTCGTACTGGATCTGCCTTCCCCGCGTGATCAACACGGACAAATGGCGGTGCTTGTCGGGGTTGGAAATGTCGCGGAGCGTTTCCGACCACTGCACGCCGCGGTACGGTTGAAGGTCCTCAATCATGGCGATATGGGTTGTACTCAAACCTTTCAGGCACCGTTTGCTCCGTGCGTCGAAGCCGCGTCGAGGATCGGCCGGATCGCTTTTGACGTTTTCGATCAGGAACTGCGTGCCGTCCTGCGGGCTACCCGAATCCTTGATCGCGAGTTCATAGACAATGTAGTCGAGTGCGGCACGCAGGTTGTGGACTACGTCGCTGACAACTACGGGCAGCGTGGCGGGAACCGGCGGCCATCCGTGCAAGAAGCGGTACTCTCCGTCGTGATCTCGGACGAGCGCCTTCTTGCAGTTCTCTGCCCAGTCGACGACTAACTTGCTGGCCTCGGCCAGATGTATGTCAGCGCGTGTCCACCGGAGGATTGCGCCGTCTAGTTGATGGTTACCGACTATATGGGCTTTGGTCACTTCTCATCCTGATTTGGCGCGTCAGGCACTTCTCGCAGAGCGCGCAGAGATAATTGGTTTCTCCGCGTGCTCTGCGATCTCCGCGTAAGGTACGTGCGTGACCGTCGCCACAAGCATCCAACGACACAGCGAATTCAGTCTTCCGGCCTCTCCCCGCCAGGGGCCATCTTCACGAGCCGGGGCTCGAACGTCGCGAGCGGCTCGACGAGATCCGCCTGCGCCGCCATCACGGCATCGATGTCCTTGTAGGCCATCGGCACTTCGTCCAGACCCGCGGAAATCAGGGTCACGCCGCGCGCCTTCAGGAACGCCTCGGCGTCCTCCCACGTGAACAGCGCCTTCGCCTTCGTGCGGCTCATGCGCCGGCCCGCGCCGTGCGACGCGGAGTTCAGCGACGCCGCCACGCCTTTGCCGCGGACGACGTAGCCGGGCGTGCCCATCGAGCCGGGGATGATGCCGAGCACACCCGCGCCGGCGGGCGTCGCGCCCTTGCGGTGCACGATGACCTCCGCCTCGGTGCCGTCGGGCAGCGCGTGCCGCTCGCGCCACGCGAAGTTGTGATGGTTCTCGACGTCGAGCATGACCTCGACGCCGAGGTTGCTCGCGATGTGCGCGTGGATCAGCGCGTGGTTCGCGGCTGCGTAGCGCCCCATCAGCTCCATCGCGCCCCAGTATTCCTGGCCCGCCTCCGACGCAAGATCGAGCCACGCGAGCTGCGCCAGCTCCGACGGCAGCTCCGGGTGCAGCCGCTTCGCGAGCTTGCTGTAGTGATCGGCGACCTGCGCGCCCGTGCCGCGGCTCCCCGAATGACTGAGGAGCGCGAGGTACTCGCCCGCCGGCAGGCCGACGCCGGCGTCGGTGACCGTCAGCCGGCCGAACTCGACGAAGTGATTGCCGCTGCCGCTCGTGCCGAGCTGCGACCACGCGCGATCCTTCATGCGCGCGGTGACGGGCGACACGGTCCAGTCGGCGTCCAGGACGTCGTGCACGCGCTTCGAGCGGAACGTGCCGCCGGTGCCGAAGCAGGTCTCGCGATCGATCGCGCTCTTCAGCCGCGACGGCTGGTCGTCGAGCGTCGCGAGCGGCAGATCGAGCACGGTCATCTTCATCCGGCACGCGATGTCGACGCCGACCGCGTACGGAATGACCGCGTCCTTCGTCGCGAGCACGCCGCCGATCGGCAGCCCGTAGCCGACGTGCGCGTCGGGCATGAGCGCGCCCGACACCGTCACCGGCAGCCGGCAGGCGTTGTCCATCTGCCGCACGGCGTCGGGCTCGAGATCGGTTCCCCAGATGCGATAGGCCTTCATGACACCCTTCCCTGCGTGCCGATCGACACGCGATACACCTTGTCGGTCTCCCGATCGAACGCGATCGGCACGTCGATGAACTGCCGGATCACGCTCGCATTCGTCACCGTATGGCGGCTCGGCTCGAGCGTGCGGAAGACGCCGCCGCCCGCGAGCGCCATCGGAATCAACAACTGGTCGGCGAGGTGCGACCCCACCGGCACGCCCGCGTCCAGCAGCACGCGCGCTTCGCCGCACGCGCGCATCGCCACCTGTTCGGCCGAGACCTGCTTTTCGCCGAACCCCGTCACGATCTCCGTCACCGGCTCCCCCTCGATCGCAATCAGGAGGATGTTGCCGGGGCCGATCGACGAGCCGACGGTCTCGACGCGGCAGCTCTCGCGATCGAGACGGAGCCGCTGCCGCACGATCGTCAGCTCCCGCTTTGCGATCCCTTCCGGGAGTGCGGCCACGAGCGCACGCGCCTGCACGCGGATCTCGCCGCGCTCCAGCAGCGCGATCGGCTGGAGCGCCGAGGCCGGCGTGATCGAGACGCGATAGCAGCCGCCGCCCGCGGGATAGAACCCGTACCGCTCGAGCGTCGTGTCGATCGACGCGCCCATGCGCCGGAGCGCCGGCACGAACGTGCGCGCGAGAAAGTCGTACGGCGGCGCGAACGGGTTGTGCGTGCCGCCTTCGAGCGTCAGCGTCGACGGTGTCTTCGCGACGATCAGCGCGGGCAGCACGGCCTGCAGCACGAGCGTCGCGCTCCCGGCCGTCCCCACCGTCCAGCGGTACTCGCCGCCCTCGATCGCCGTCGGCTCGAACGTGAGCGTGGTGGATCCCAGCTCGTCGCCCTTCACCGCCGCGCGGCCCACCGCCGCCGCCGCGTGGACCGCGGTCAAATGCTGACGGAGCAGTCCGGGCTTCTCGCGGCCGGCGCGAATCCGCTCGATCCGGAACGGGTGGCCGGTGACGAGCGACAACGCCAGCGCCGTGCGCAGCATCTGTCCTCCGCCTTCTCCGGCCGATCCCTCGATCGTGAGCATCTTCTTAACCGAGGGGCTTTCGCCCCTCGGACTCCCCTACACGCGCTCTCGCGCGCCGCTTCGTCGGCGCGCTCCGATCGCGTGGCTCGTTCGCTGCGCTCACTCGCGTCGTCACACGCGGTGACATTCTCGTGCTAGGCACACTCAAAAAAGAACGCCGGCCAACGTTGAACGAAACACATCCCGGTGCTCTGACGAGCCGGTCGGGGTAAATGTAGTTCCGTTCGCATCCGGCGTTGCGGTGACAACAGGTCGCGAGAGCGTCGTGAGCGGCGGAGCCGCCTGGGATTCGAACCCAACGACACACCATGTACTCCCGCGAAGCATTCACCGCTCAGTTCACTTCACGTCTATCGCGTCGATCGCCTCCACCCAGTGGTCGCCGTGCAGGCGGCCGCCGGCAAACGCCGAGACGACGTCGAACACCTGATCCGAGAACCCGCCGACGTTCAGGATATCCTCCCGTTCGACGGCCTGGGTCGTCGGGTACGGCTGCAGGTCGATCAGCACCAGCCGCGCTCGGCGGTTCCGCGCACGGAACGCGTTCCACTCGCGCATTGTCGCCGTCCCGCGCGCGCCGTTCGCGTCGACCCACGACTCGTTGTCGGACACGACGATGACGAGATCGCCCTTCGCCTGTCGACGGTTCAACAGCGCGAGCGGCGCACTGACCGCGGTGCCTCCAGCGGGGAGGTTCGCCAGGCGCTCCGCGTTCGTCAGCACGCTGTCGCGTGCCGAGAGGCGGAGATCGACGACGTCGTCGCTGAACGGCAGCACGTCAGCCGTCGCGTTGCGGCGCAGGACTGCCGCCGCCGTCAACGCCGCGACGTCCACGCACCGGACGGCCGTCGTCGCACCCGTGCGGCGGCCGGTGATCGGCGAGCGCATCGATCCCGAGACGTCGGGACAGACGTACACCTGGCCGTCACACGCCGGCACGTTGGCGAGCGCGAGCTCCATCGCGTCCTCGAGCGCGCCGAACACTGCGCGCGGTACCGAGGCGCCGGCCGAGCGAACCGCGGCCAGCAGCTGGTATGGGAAGACGCGGGCGCGCGCGATCTCCGACGCGTCGCGCAGGCGGGCGGCGACGGTCTCGGTCATGCCGGGCTCGTCGAACACGCCGTGACGCGCGAACGTGTTCAGGTTCATCCTCGTCGCCTGCCACGACGCGCGGCGCGCGATCGCGGCCCACTCGCGGCGGCCGAGCGGCAGTGCCGTCAGCATCTGGAACGGGACGTCGGGCACGACCGCGCGGTCGCCGGCCTTGAACGCCTCGCACTGCCGCACATCGTCTGGCAGCAGTTCGAGCGCTGCCGGACGGCCGAGCAGATAGCGGTAGAGCGCTTCGCGCTCCCGCGTCCCGGGCTTCGGGTGCACCATCCTAATCACGTCGGCGAGCGACGGCGCGTTCCCGACCGACGCGGCGAAGAGTGCCGCGTCGGTCCGCTGGATCAACCAGCGACGCACGCACCGCTTGGGCGCGCTGCCGAGCGACTTGCGGCCCGTCGCGCCCGAGCGCACGATCTGCACGAACGTCCGCAGCATCCGCGGCGAGTCGATCACGCGGTCGAACGTGCGATCGAAGAGCGCCGGGTCGCGGCGCGACAGCGCGGCCAGGAGCAGCGCGGGCATGTCCTTCATGAACCCGCGCTCGCGGGCGTAGATCGCGGTCTTCGCCACGAACGGCGCGTCGACCCGCGCGCACAGCGCCAGCACGCGATCGAGCTGCGTGTCGGCGCTCGCATAAAACGTCGCGTTCAGGCAGCCGGTCGCGGCGTACTGCGCCAGCGCCTGCCGCGGCGTCCGCTCGTAGGCCGGGGCGCCTTCCTCGTTGCGGCTGTCGGCCGCCGGGAAGAGCACGCCGAACAGCGATCGAAACAGCTCCGTGTTGGCCATCGTGAATCTCCGCGGCGGCACCATTGCAGCGGGAGTGCCAGGACGAGCTGAGGCTGGATGGATCGCAGTAAGCGATTCACGCGACTGAAGTTAATCGCCGTGAGCCGTTGAGGGCCTCGTCACGAGGTAGAGGTAATTACTATCTTTGCGGCTACGATTTATACTATTAGCTATGCGGCGGCGGACCGTCGTCATCGGCCTGCTGGGGACCACCCTGGATCGCGGCATCGGCCCGGCACGATGGGAACGCTGGCGGCCGACCGTGGCGGCCTGCCAGCACGAGGATCTGATCGTCGATCGCTTCGTGCTGCTGCATCCGCGCACGGCCACGTCGCTCGCCGCGACCGTGCGCGACGACATCCGTCACGTCTCGCCCGAGACGAACGTGGAGCTGGCCGTCGACGAGGCCAGCGATCCCTGGGACTTCGAGGCGGTCTACGGCACGCTGCACGACTTCGCGCGGGGCTTCACGTTCGACACCGATCGCGAGGACTATCTCGTCCACATCACGACCGGCTCCCACGTCGCGCAGATCTGCCTGTTCCTGCTGACCGAGTCGCGCCACATTCCCGCGAGGCTGCTGCAGACGAGTCCCCCGGGCCGCACGCGCGGCATCGAGCCGGGGACGTTCAGCATCATCGATCTCGATCTCTCGAAGTACGACCGGATCGCGATGCGCTTCGAGCGCGACGCGCTCGACGAGCGTTCGCTCCTGACGTCGGGCATCGCGACGCGCAACGCGTCGTTCAACGAGATCGTCGAGCGGCTCGATCGCGTCGCGGTGCGGTCGACCGCGCCGATCCTCCTGCTCGGCCCGACAGGCGCCGGTAAATCGCTGCTGGCGCGCCGCCTGTACGAGCTGAAGCACGCGCGGCGGCTCGTGAAGGGACCGTTCGTCGACGTGAACTGCGCCACGATCCGCGGCGACGCCGCGATGTCGGCGCTCTTCGGCCACGTGAAGGGAGCGTTCACCGGCGCGGTGCGCGATCGTCCCGGCCTGCTGCTCAGCGCCGACGGCGGCCTGCTGTTTCTCGACGAAGTCGGCGAGCTGGGGCTCGACGAGCAGGCGATGCTGCTGCGCGCGCTCGAGGAGAAGCGCTTCCTGCCGCTCGGCAGCGACCGCGAGGTGACGAGCGACTTTCAGCTGATCGCCGGCACGAACCGCGATCTCGCCGAGGCGGTGAGGGACGGGCGGTTCCGCGACGATCTCCTCGCGCGCATCAATCTCTGGACGTTCAGCCTTCCGGCGCTCAGCGATCGGCGCGAAGACATTCCGCCGAACGTGGACTACGAGCTCGATCAGTTCCGCCGGCGCACCGGCACGGCCGTCACGTTCAGCAAGGAGGCGCGCGCGCGGTTCCTCTCGTTCGCGATGAGTCCCGGCGCGCGATGGCCCGGCAACTTCCGGGACCTGAACGCGGCGATCACGCGCCTGGCGACGCTCGCGCCGTCGGGACGCATCGGCGTCGGCCAGGTCGACGCGGAGATCGCGCACCTGACCTCGACCTGGTCGGAGGCGCCGGCGGGCGACGAGAGGTTCGCGGCGCTCGTTCTGTCACCTGCACTGGCTCGCGATCTCGATCGTTTCGATCGCGTCCAGCTCGAAGAGGTCCTGCGCGTCTGCGCGGCGGCGCCGTCGCTCTCGGCAGCCGGCCGTGTTCTCTTCGATCGCTCGCGCGAGCGCAAGCGTGTCGCCAACGACGCGGACCGCCTCCGCAAGTATCTCGCGCGCTTCGGCCTCGACTGGAACGGCGTGCAGGAACGGCTCCGCAAGGCCACATGATCGCGAGCCCGTGCGGCCGCGCGGGACCGCTCGCAAACGCCGTGTTGAAGTCGAGATCGAACCGCCAGTCGATCGACATGTTCGTGTCGGTGACGTCGATCGCGTGGACCTTGTGATCTTCGAACGCTCGTCCGGCGTGCGGGCCGCGAAGACTGGCCGGACATCGAGGCCAGGGTCTTCGGCGCGCCATGGGCGCCGCGATAGGCGCGCCCTGCGTCCGGCTAAGGAACGATCGCCTTATAGATTCCCGAGCCGTACGCGGCCGCGTAGATCCGCGTCGACGTGGCGTTCAGCGCGATGTCGGCGATCGTCACGCCGTCGAGGCCGACCGGGGAGAAATGCAGGCCCGCGTCGCCGGACCTGAAGATGCCGCCCGTCAGCAGGCCCAGCTTCTGTCGTCCCGCATAAAGACGCGGCGGCGTGCTCGGATCCATCTCGAGCGCGACGCCGAGACCGAGCGATGACACCGGAGGCTGCCAGTTGTTGCCCTGGTTCGCGGAACCGTACACGCCGTAGCCCTGGGTGAGCGCGTACAGGTGGCCGTCGCCGGGCCGAACGGCCGTGTCGACGACGTGCCACGGCAGCGACGCGGCGACGTTCGTCCACGTCATGGCGTTGTTGGGCGAACGGAAGAACGGCGGGTGGTACGGCTGCGGGTGATCGAAGATCTCGGTGCCAGCGTAGATCACGCCACTGAGCGGATCGCGCGAGAGCGTCCATACGATCAACCCCGTGTGTCCGGGTCCGAACGGGTGAAACGTCGTCGGGCTGCCGCCGAGACCCGATACGTAGATGCCGCTCGGATCGACGTGGTTGTCCCAGGACAGGCCGACGTACACCGTGCTGTCCGCCACGAGGATCGCCGAGACCGGTTTGGCGAAGACGTGGATGATCGTCCAGTTCTGGCCGCTGTCTTTCGATTGATAGAGCCTCGTGCCAACGCCGGCGTACACCAGATTCGGCTGACCGGCCACGACGAGCAGCGCAGAAACATTCCCGCTGACCGGTTTGGTCCAGGTCGTCCCGCCATTCTTCGTCATGTACACGCCGTTGGGGCCGCCGGCGTACCAGGCGAGTTCGTTCGTCGGGTCGACTTCGATCTTCGAGATGCACGCGTCGCCCAACGGCAGGATGACGGGGCCCCAATTGAAGCCGGCCACCTGCTGCGGCGGAAGCGTGACGATCGGAACGTTGCCCGGACAGGTCGCCGCCGCGGCCGGTCCGGCGATGGCCAGTCCGACGAGGAACAGGAGCAACCGCTTCATCATCGCGTCTACCTCACGGTCGCCGTCATCGACGCGCGGCGGCCGGTGACGGTGGCGAAATAGTCGATCCACGCCGCGCGGATGCCGTTGCCGCGCTCGATCAGCTCGGCGCTCGGCGTCTTCCCGTGCTCGACCATGACGACGATGCCGGTGTTGAACTGCTTCTGCGCGTGATCGACGTCGGGCTGGCGCGGCCCCTCGGCCGCGATGACGTCCTGGATGGTGACCTTCGTTCGGTCCGCCTTGACGATCGCGCGATCGCTCGCGTCGCGGCCCGCCGGCGCGACATTCCTGAGGATGAAGAAGTCCGGCACTTCCGACGAAGTGATGAGACCCATCAGATACAGATCGAGATACGAGTAGCCCGTCGCCGGCACGTAGTAGTCGTCGTCGAGCTGCGTGAACGTGCCGTCGAAGTTGTCCTGCCAGACGCCGCCACCCATCGCCGACGCTTCGGTCGGCCGCTGGAACGCGAACGGCACGGGCGCGTGGAGACCGCGCGCCCAGTGCGTCGGACCGAGCGGGATCGTCTCGCCGTTCACGCGCGCCGACACGAACGCGCTCCACCGGTGGCCCATCTCGTGGCCGATCTGCGACAGCGCGTAGTCGTACGCCGGAATCCGCCCGTCGGGCGTGCGTTCGCCGAGCTGGTGCAGGTAGGAGCCGATGTTGCGCGTGTTCGTATCGGCAAAGTCGGCGGGCGGATAGGCCTGCATCTGATTCGCGCCGACGTACACGGGCTGAATGAACTGCCACTGGAACCGCCCGGCCGTGCAGTACGACGCGAGATTCTTCTGCTCCGCGCCGATGCCCGTGACCGCGCCGCCGTTCGGCCCGCCGCCGAGCGGGCCGTTGCTCGGCGTGCCGGCCTCCTGGTTGTCGACGCGGAAGTCGGCGTAGTACGCGAGGAAGTCGAACTTGTCGCCGAGCGCCTGCAGGACCGTGCACGTGAGATCGCGATGGTTGGGCAGCGCGAGATAGTGAAACGCCTCGTAGACGGTCGTGAACGGTCCCTCGTCCGGCTTCGCCGCCGAGAGATCCACGGCGGCAACGACGCTGGGCGACGGACCGGCGCCGGCCGACTGATACACGCCGACGATCGCGTCCTTGGCGGCGACCTCGTCGTACGACATCTGAATCGTGCCGTCTTTCGCGAGCACCGCCTGGAACCGGTTCACGGTCGGGGTCCACGTGAAGTCCTGGATGCCGCCCGCCGGCTCGGTCAGCGTCCAGGTGACGACGACGCGATCGGCGAGCTCTTTGACGAAATGCGGGCCCGACATGCGGGGTTTCATGAAGACGCAGATCGACGGAGCCTTGTTCACGAGCGCCTGCGCGGCGGTCTGCAGCTGATCGAACCGTCCGATCGTCACGCCGCCGCCAAGGCCAATCGACCCCGTCGTATCGACGTTGAGCGTGTCCCACGTGCGGCCGGCGAACGGAAACGAGAAGTTGCGGAGCGGCACGGGCGTCCGCGGCGGCGCCTGGCTGCCGAACTCCGCGTCCCAGGTGAACGCCGGATGCTCGACGCGATAGCCGCCGGCGTCGGGCCTGAAGCGCAGCGTCTGCTTGCCGAGATCGAAGAGATTCGCGCGGCCGAGCGCGTTCTCGTCGAGCGTGAAGACGATGAGATCGCCTCTCGTCGAAATCGATCCGATCGGCCTGCCGGGCGCTGCCAGCCGGTTTTGCGCGACGGCAGCCGCGGCCGCGACCGTCATGCCGGCGGCCAGCGCGATGAGACCGGGCACGAGGCGCGTCACGCCGCCGAGTGTATGTCGTCTCGCGCCGATCCGCCTATGGAATCGTGGACACGTAGATCCCCGATCCGTACGCCGCCGCGTAGATGCGCGTGACCGCGCCGTTCAGCGCGACGTCGCCGATCGTCACGCCGTCGAGGCCGATCGACGAGAAGTGCAGGCCCGCGTCGGTCGAGAGAAAGATGCCGCCCGTCAGCGTGCTGACCTTCTGTCGCCCGGCATAGAGCCGCATCGGCGTGGCGGGATCCATCTTCAGCGCGATGCCGAGTCCCGGCGACACGACCGGAGGATGCCAGGTGCTGCCCTGATTCGCCGATCCGTAGACGCCCTTGCCCTCGGTCAGGGCGTAGACGAAGCCGTCGGCCGGCCGCACGGCGGAGTCCACGACGTGCCAGGGCAGCGTGCCCGCGACGTTGGTCCACGTGACGGCGTTGTTCGGGGATCGGAAGAACGGCGGATGGTACGGCTGCGGATGATCGAAGATCTCGGTGCCGGCATAGATCAGGCCGCTCAGCGGATCCCGCGAGAGGGTCCACACGATGAGTCCCGTCTGTCCAGGTCCGAAGGGATGGAAGACCATGCCGCCGCCGCCAAGGTTCGAGGCGAAGACGCCGCTCTTCGCGACGTGATTGTCCCACGCGAGACCGACGAACAGCGTGCCGCCGTGGACGAGCAGCGAGTACACGGGTTTGGCGAACGCGTGGATCACCGTCCACGTCTTGCCGCTGTCGCGCGAGAGATACAGCTTCGTGTCGACGCCCGCGTACACGAGTTGCGGCGCGCCGGGGGAAATCAGGATCGCGTGCACGTGCCCGCTCACCGGCTTCTTCCACGTCACGCCGGCGTCCTTGGTCATGTAGAGGCCGGCGGGGCCGCCCGCGTACCAGTTGTGGTCGTTCGCCGGATCGACGTCGAGCTTCTCGATGCAGGCGTCGCCGAGCGGCCGGATCACGGCTCCCCAGCTGTAGCCAGCCACCGTCTGCGGCGGCAGCGTCACGACGGGAACGCCGATCGGACACGTCGCCGCCCGGACCGGGCCGGCGGCGACCGCGAGGGCGAACAGCATGATGACGAAGCCGAGCGGGCGGTTCATTCGCATCTCGTACGTTAGACAACCCTGCGCGGGGGGTTTTCGCCTACCATCAGGCGGAACGGATGACGGACTTCTTCCACGACCATTCCTGGGTCGCGGCACTCGTGTTTGGCGTGCTGTACATCTCGGACCACACGATGACGTTCGTCTGCGCGCGCCTCTACCAGACGCGCGTGCGCGAGAAGATGGCGTTCGAGGGCAGCTACGAGATCACGCCGTTCCACCAGCGCGACGTCGACGCGCTCCGGCGCGTGAGTCCGCGCTTCGTGATCGTGCTCGTGGCGGGCGTCGCCGTGGTGTGGCTGTTCGGATGGACGTGGGCGGACTCGTCGCCGGAGCTGTTCGCGTTCCTGCTCGGCGGCTTGATCGTCGTGCAGCTCACGATTCACGTGCGGCACGTACGCAACTACGTGATGTTCCGGGCGATGTTGACCGACGCGGTTCGCGGGCGCGTCGAGTACACGCGGCCGATGCTGCTGAAAGCGTCGGCGGTCGAGATCTTCGCGTTCGCGGCGCTGTATGCAGTACTGTTCGTCTTTACCGGAAGCCTGTTCGTGCTGGGCGGCGTGTTGGGGTGCGTCGTGCTCGCCACGCAGCACTGGACCCTGATGCGCCGGGCACGGAGCGCCGCTCCACTGGGGTACCGATGATTGCGATCATGTGGAAGTTCGACGTCAAGGAAGGGTGCGAGGACCAGTTCGAGCAGTTCTACGGAGCCGACGGAGAATGGACCGCCCTGAACCGCCACTCGCGATCGTATCTGGGCAGCTCCTTCCTTCGCGATCAGAACCGCGCCTCGCGGTACATCGTGATCGAGTACTGGAGCGAGATGCTCGTCTACGAGCAGCACCGGGGCTATCGCCCCGATGCCTTCTCGTCGCTGGAAGAGCGCCGGACCGCGCTCGTGGCCTCCGTCGAGCCGATGGGCATCTTCACCGCTCTCGACGTGCCGGATCGGTGGGGGCCGACCTGGTCGCAGCGGGACGGTGACTGACCCTGCCGGCTACGTCACGCTCGTGGGCTTGACGTCGATCGTCACGCCATCATCGCCGCCGTGATCGATCGGAGGAGGCTGCTTCTTCCGCATCGCGATCACGAGCGCCACGCATCCGGTCCACGTCGGCAGCACGTCCACGATCGGGATGAACTCCAGCAGGAACGTCGGCAGCAGCAGCGGATGGAATCCGACGATCCTCGTGATCGCGATCAATGCGGCGACGTCGAGAATCTCGTCGGCGAACGTCCAGCCGAACGGCCCGAGCGCGAACTGCACGGCGTCGGTCGCGATCGCGATCGTGTAGGCGGCCTTGATGCGCGACCGCGTCAACACCAGCTCGCTGCCCGAGGGGCCGAGGAGCCGCTCGCGCCAGATGCTCCAGTCCATGGGATCCAGTCTACGCCTGACGACCGCGTGAGGGGAGCCCGGCCGCACAGGGACAATCGTTACGGCTGAGATGAGCGGCCGGCCGCTGTGTTCCTGCTGCTACGGACGTCTGCGACCGTCTCGTATGACGTACCAGGTCCAGATGCCGGCGCAGGCACAACAGACGGCGCCCACAATCATGGCCTGCGCGCCGGTCATGGGGCCGTGCTTGGTCGTCTGCGCGAAACCCCGTCCGGTCTGCTGCGCCTGATAGCCGCTCACGATCCAGGACAGGCCGACGGCTCCGCAGAGGATCGGAAAGAAGAAATCGCGCCAGGATCTTGGGGATGGTGTCGTCATCGGCGAGCCAACGCGATCACAATACCGCACGGCGAACCTCGTGCCGCGGCGCGGCGATCAACCATCCGAGCAGTGCGCCTGCGAGAAGGTACGGGAAAGCGGCTGATGCCAGCGCGACGGGATCGTGAAGCAGCAACCGCGTGATCGCGTCCAGCCGTCCCTGCAGGAGCGGGAACGCCAGCATCGGGATCGGAAAGAGGAACGCTCCGACGACGGCCAACGGCGCTCTCGAACGTCGATGAAGCGCCCGTCGCGACAGTACGAGGACGGGCAGATAGATGACGAGCGCGACCAGGACGAAGAAGAAGCCCAGGAACACACTCCAACTGACCGTAGCCAGGACGCCGAACCCGCCCGCGGGATGGTGACGCAAGAGCCCAATCAGGCTGTAACACATCACGAACGCCGCGGCACTCGCGATCACGTCGAGCAACGTCCCTCGGACGTTGCGTGCGTCTGCAGGTTCGGGACTCGCGGTCACCATCGCGATGATCGCGCTGGCCAGCGCGACACATCCGAGCACGAACAGCAGTCCCGGGAGGTACGCGTACCACGGCGAGTGGCCGGGGTTCTTCACGATGGCGAACCAGCCGAAGAACACGACGCTCATCACCGCGCCGACGGCCGCGCAGTTCACGAACATTCTGCGCCGCGTGTTCACGCCGGCCACCAATCGCATGACCAGGGGCGTCAGCACGGTCATGAGGAAGAACGGACTGATTTGCGCTGGTCCGATCGTCGTCACGGAAAAGGTCTCGACGAGGAGCGCGGCGCCCGCGACTCCTAACAGGACGACGGTCAGTGCTGAGCGCATCGAAGATCTCCAGAGCAGACCGTGCCAGAGGAGCACGCGCCCAAGCGCCACGTAGCCGCGCGCAAGCGCAAGACGCCGGCGCCACGGGTTTCCGGTGTGTTGGACTTCGTACTGAAGATCAGCGACGGTCGGCGCAACGATGGACTCGAGTCGATCGGCGTCCACATATCGGGCGAGGACAGCGAACAGTGCGGATCCGGGGGATGTCATGACGTCTCCTGGTTCCACGCAAGCGCGCGGGCGAGCGTCGTCCACGCGCGGAGCACGCGCTTCCCCAGCGCCGTCGGCCGGTACAGCGGCCGCGGCAAGCCCGTTTCACCCGGCGCCCGCGGGCCCGGCTCGGACTCGACGAACCCTTTCTCCACCATGCGGCTGAGCGTCACGTACACGCTGCCGCGCTTGAGCCGGCGGCGGGACGCGGCGACGAGCTGCAGGCCATAGAGATCCCCGTGTTCGACCAGCAGCTCGAGAATCAGCCGCTCCTTGTCGGACAGGCGAGGCGGCGGTGACTGGGCCACGTATAATCTTACAAAGTGTAAGACTCGATTGGCAACATGAGCCGTCTCATCATGCGTAGACGCACCGGTAGGCGTCCTGGCTCGTCGTCATGTTTGCGCGAATCTGAACGACGCGCCGGCGCGCGTACGCGGCATCCGGCGAATTCGGCGCGAGTCGGATGACCGTCTCGTACAGCTCGATGGCCCTGAGGCGCGCCGACTCCTGATCTGGAGTGGCGCGCCGGGCGTTCTCTCGCGGATCCGCGGTGAACGACCCGATGAGCGCCCATTTCGTTTCATACGCGCGTGCTACCGCTGTCATGACGGCCCTACGCCACGGCGAGTCCGGGTGCGATTGGAGCCAGGCGTCGCCCCGACGGATGACGTTCGCGTACGCAGTGCCGTCGCACGTGTCGTTGGTCCATCCGCCGTATAAATGCGTGACAAACGCGATCTGCCCCCACGGCGTCTCCTGCCAGCGGCGGAGAACGATCCTCACCAACGTGCCGTCGTAGATCCATAGTTCGCTGTACGGGTCACGGACGAACCCCACGCCCCGACGCAGCAGCGGCGCAAGCTCACGATGCGCGGATGGAACGGGCGGCTCAACCCAGAGTTTGCGCGCGAGCCGATCCGCGGCGAATGTCAGCAGAGGCTGGCTCTCCGGCGTCGCGCCGGCACGCGCGTCGAGCACGTCGATCAACGCACGTCGGATCTCAGCTTGATGCTCGGGGTAAAGGAAAGGGTACCGAATCGCCGCCGCCGCATTGGGTAGCCGCTCGCGCAGAACGTCAGCAAGCCGCCGTTCGGCTTCTCCGGCGACGTCGGTCGGTGCGGCCCCGTATTCCGATTCGGCTTCGGGCGTCAGACGCGAACTGCGTGACGCAAATCCGACCACCCGAGCCGCCCGAAACAGGAAGACATCGCGCTGATCCTCGTGCCACGCGAGTCCTTGTTGCCAATGGGCGACTCCCGGGGGGTAACCGCTGCCGTAAGGGTATGGCGTGTCGGCGACCGGATCCACGGACCGGGCCGGTATGCCCAGTCTCTGCGTAATCGCATCGGACAGATCTCCGAACAGGCTCGCAGCCGCACGATCTGTCGCGCGACGAACGACGCCTTGCACGAGCTCGATTCGGCACGCCGCAGGCTCCGCGTCGCGCAGTGCAAAGAAGACCGCGACTCGCTCGACGTCGTCCCGGTAATCGGTCGCGACGGCGCACCAGAACCCAGTTGGCTCAACACCTCGATGCCAGGAGTCGGAATCAAGAATCTGCTCGGCAGTGCCGCGATATCGCTGCCACGTCGCGCCCGGGGTGTGGGCTTTCCAGTCCGAAACAGAGGTGCCGGCGACGGTGTCTAAGAAGAGCGCCGAGATGCTGTCGGCTCGGGATCGTCGCTGCGCCGACGCCGGATTCGTCGGCGCCAGCGCCGCAGCGAGGACGACGAACCCGCAGAGGATCAGCCGCACGATTGCTTAGACACCGGACGTCGAGGTTGTCAGTGCTTTGCGTTGCAGAGTAAAATGACCGTCGACCGATGCCTGCACACAACCGCCTGACGTTTGACGGCCGGATCCGCAGCATAAGGTTCGCGCTTCGGGGCATCCGCACGATGGTGGCGTCGCAGCACAACGCGTGGATCCATGCAGGCGCCACCCTGGTCGTGGTTGCAGCTGGACTGACGGTCAGGTTGCCCACATCGTCATGGGCCTGGATTGTCCTCGCGATCGGCTCGGTGTGGATCGCGGAAGCGCTCAACACCGCGTTCGAGTTTCTGACCGACGTCGCGTCACCTGATTTCCATCCGCTCGCCGAAAAGGCCAAGGATGTCGCGGCGGGAGCCGTGCTCCTCGCGGCAGTCGGCGCCGTCGTGATCGGGGCGCTCGTGCTTGGGCCGGCGATCGTCGGTCTGCTCGAGTGACGCCTCGATCGATCAGGCGCCCTGGCTACCCGAGCCGATCTGGCCCCGGCCTGCGGCGTAGTTCTCCAGAATCTCGGCAGGTGTGAGGACACGCGGATAGATCGCGACGTCGTCCAGTCCTCCCGTCAAATAGCTCACCGCGCCGCCGCCTGTCACCGCGGCATCGCGTGTGCCGAGCCGGAGCGGCATCGTCCCGTGCACGGGAGCGATGCTGAAGGTGCGATACAGCGTTCCAGGCGACGGAGGGCCGAGCCGGTGGACGCCGTCTCGGTAGATGTGCACGCCGGCAGGCGGATCGGAGTCCTGATCGCCGGGCTCGTACACGGCGACGACGTGGATCCACTCCCCTGGTGTGAGCGTGTCCTGGAAGTAGGCGCCTGCGCCCTCGCCGCCGTCCGGATTCCAGATGTACGCCGAGATCCGATTCGGCCGCGACGGAGAGTCCTGACTGTAAAACCGCATGCCCCACTCGCATTGTCCCGGTCCGCACTTGCCGAGCCAGTGGATGTAGCGTTCGCGGGTCTCACCGCGGAACATCAGGACATCGGGTCGCATCCAGACTTCAACGGTCAGCCCCAGCGCACTCGTGGACTGACTGAAGGCTTCGTTCAGGGGATCGGCGATTTCGACGTAGTCTCTCGACATCGGTCCGCCGAGTCCGACCGCGGTGTCTTGATCGCCCATGATGGCACCGGCCTGGTTCAACGCCGGATTGCCGAGGTAGGTTCCGTCGAGGCCGAACCCCGAGGCGTCGACGGCTGTGGGGCCGACCTGCTCGCCCAGACGCCAGTACCCGACCGGTTGCCTGGTCAGAACTGTATTCGCGTATCCGCTGCTTGCCATGACGCGACGTCTTCGCATCTTACCGCCGTTCGTTCGTGACCGCATCGACGTGCTCAGCCGTTATAATTTCAGCAACCAACACATGCTGTTCACGCCGGGGACCCTTCTGGGCCCCTATCACATCATTGGTCCGCTCGGCTCTGGCGGCATGGGCGAGGTGTATCGCGCGCACGATCCGCGCCTCGGACGCGACGTCGCCCTGAAGATCCTGCCCGCCGCGATGGCCGCCGACGCCGCGGCGCTCGAACGCTTCACGCGCGAGGCGCGCGCCGTCGCCGCGCTCAACCACCCGCACATCGTCACGATCCATTCGACGGAAGAAGCGGCCGGCGTTCGGTTCATGACGATGGAGCTCGTCGAAGGACGAACGCTGGACCGCGCCATCCAGCCCGGCGGCGTCTCGCTCGCGCAGTTCTTCGACGTCGCGATCGCGATGACCGACGCGCTGACGGCGGCGCACCAGAAGCAGATCCTTCACCGCGATCTCAAGCCGGGCAACGTGATGCTGACCGACACGGGCCGCGTGAAGGTGCTGGACTTCGGTCTGGCGCGCACGCTCGACGTCGTCGCGGCCGGGAGCGGTGACGAGGCGACGCGCGCCGCCATCACGGGCGAAGGCACCATCCTGGGAACAACCGCCTACATGTCGCCCGAACAGATCGAGGCGAAGCCGCTCGACGGGCGCAGCGATCTCTTCGCGCTCGGCATCGTCTTGTACGAGCTGCTGGCTGGCGAGCGACCGTTCCGCGGCGACTCGTCGCCCGCGGTGATGGCCGCCGTCATCAAGGACAGGCCGAAACGGATCGGAGACGTCAGGGCCGACGCGCCCGCGGCGCTGTCGTCGCTCGTCGACCGCTGTCTCGAGAAGGATCCGCGGGACCGTCCGCAGACCGCGCAGGAAGTGCTGCTCGAACTCAAGGCGCTGCGGACGGCTTGGGAGTCGGGCGGGCTCGCCGCCGGCTCGAAGGCCGCGGCGCGGCGCCGGCCCGGCAGGATGGTCGCGGTTGCGGCCGCAGTCGTACTTGCGGCCGGCCTCGCGACGGCCGGATGGCTCGCGGTGAAGCGCCGAACCGCCGTTCGCGAGGAGAGGCCGACGGTCGCCGTTCTGCCATTTGCCGACATCGACGGGAAGGACGGCTATTTCGCCGACGGCGTCTCCGAAGACATCCTCAACGTGCTCTCGCGCGTGCCCCAGGTGCGCGTCACGTCACGCAGTTCGGCGTTCTCGTTCAAGGGCAAGGACGTCCCGGTGTCGGAGATCGCACAACGGCTGCACGTCGGCCACGTCCTCGAAGGCTCCGTCAGGAAATCAGGAAACGCGGTCCGCATCACCGCGACTCTGATCGACGCGGGCACCGACACGCCCGTGTGGTCGGAGACCTACGACCGCACGCTCGACGACGTGGTCGCGGTGCAGGACGAAATCGCCTACGCGGTGGCGCGGCAGCTGCGCCGGACGCTCACGGTTACCGCGCCCCGTCCCCGGAAGGTGAATGGACGGGCCTACGACTTGTACCTGCAGGCGATGGACGTCTCACGGCAGGCGCGCCGCGACCGCTTCGAGCAGGTGCAGAGGATCCTGAAAGAGGCCGTCGCGATCGATCCCAACTTCTCCATGGCGTGGGGAGCGCTGGGCACGTCGTACATGAACGCCGCCGGGACTGGCGGAGGAGATCGATCGACCGATGAACTCGTCGCGCTCGCCCGCGACGCGGCCAACCGCGCCGTGGCCGCCGATCCGAACAACGCATGGTCGTACACGGTGCTGTCGACGATCGCGTCGGACTACGACAACGACCTGCCCGCCGCAGCCCGCGCGCTCGAGCGCGCCCTGGCGCTGGCGCCCGACGACACGAACCTGCTGCTGCCGGCAGCGACGCTCGTGGCGCGCCTCGGCCGGATCAACGAAGCCGTCGCCATCCGCGAATATGCGGTGATGCTCGATCCGCTGAGTCCGTTCATGCAGTTCAACCTGGCCGTGACCTACCTCAACGCGCAGCGCTACGACGACGCGATCGCGGCGGCCCGGCGCTCGCTGGCGATCAGCCCGCACCGGACCGTGGCGCACTACGTCATCGGCAACGCGTTGTTGCTGAAGCACGATGCCGCGGGCGCGCTCGCCGAGTACCAGCAGGAACCCTCCGAGGTCTGGAAGGCGAACGCTCTCCCGCTGGCGTTCGATGCTCTGGGCCGGAAAGCGGAGGCGGAGGCGGCGCTCGCCCATGTGATCGACACCTACCGGAGCGACTCCGCGTACAACATCGCGCAGGTCTACGCGATGCGCGGCGATGCCGACCACGCTTTCACGTGGCTCGACACCGCCGTCAAGACCCACGACGGCGGCCTCGGCGCCGTCATGATCGATCCGCTCCTCGAACGTCTGCACGGCGATCGACGCTGGATGCCGTTTCTCGAGAGGACTGGACGGACGCCGCAGCAGCTTGGCGCGGTCAAGTTCAGCGTCAGTATTCCTGGGGAATAGCGCCGTCTACGAAATCACGCCGCGCGAGGGATCGCCCTCGACGATCACCATCGCGAGCGCCAGCATCAACGCGGCATCCTCGGCGTCGGCCGTCCAGACGTGGAAGATCTCCGCGACGACGGTGTTCTGCTGACGGGACACTGTGGCGATGCGATCGGTTCCGCGCGCGATGGCGACGCCGTCGCGGTAGAAGCTGCCTTCCGCGTGCATCCGGGTCTCCCCTTCGATGACGACGGCGAACTTCATCGGATAGACGGAACCCGTCGTCGTGCGGCGCACGGTGATCTCGCTGGCGCCGGGCGCGTCGATCAGAAACGTTTGATCGAGCGCCATCAGTTTCTCCTTGGCCGAGTAGAGAATCTGGCCCGCGCGATCCCTGACGTCGAACGTCCGGCCGAACCGGACCTTGCCGTCGATGCTGAAGACGGTCGTGCCGCTCTCATCTTCGACGGCGTAGTCACGCCCGACGGACACCAGACGCTTCTTGACGGCGAAAGTCGGCATGATGCGGTTAGGATGAGGCGGGAAAGGATACCGCATGTCGACCGATCCGACGTTTCGCATGACGGTGGCGGACGTGTTCGCCATCTCGGGGCTTGGCACTGTGGCGGCGGGCCAGATCGATCAGGGGACGATCAACGTCGGCGATCGGGTCTGGCTGCACGGCGGCGACAGCCCCGTCAAGACGGCCGTCACGTTCATTCAGGCGGGAGCGAAGGGTGCCAAGACGGCGAGCGCCGGGCAGATGGTCGGCCTCGTCCTGCGCGGCGTGGCGGTGGATCGTGTCCAGGTCGGGAACGTGGTATCTGCGTCGGAGATCTGACGATCGTTCGATCTCCGCGAAAGGAGCGGCACCATGGCATTGACGGCGTATCTCACGCTCAAAGGCGCCAAACAAGGACCCATCGCAGGCTCGGTCACGCAGCACGGACGCGAAGACACCATCGCCGTGACCGCCGCCAGCCACGAGATCGTGAGTCCGCGCGATCCGGCGTCGGGACTGCCGACCGGCAAGCGGCAGCACAAGCCGCTGACGGTCACCAAGGACCTCGACAAGAGTTCGCCGCGACTCTACGCCGCGCTCGCTAACAACGAACGGCTCACGGAGTTCCTCCTGCAGTTCTTTCATACCGAACGGACCGGCGCCGAAAAGCTCGTGTACACGATCAAGCTCACGAATGCCAGCATCGCGGGCGCGCATTTCACTATGCCCAGTACTGAAGATCCCGAGCTGGCGAAGCGACCCGAGTACGAGCAGGTGTCATTCGTCTACGAGAAGATCGAGTGGACCTGGGTCGATGGCGGCATCACGGCCAGCGACACGTGGCTGGCGCCTGACGTGTGATCGCCGCAGGAATGCGGTCAGTCGAATATCCAGCGGAACGGCGTCCGTAGCAGTCGATAGCTCGAGCGATCGACGTACGTGGCCGTGACGCTCACGGGCGCGCCATCGAAGGTGCCTTCGAGACGCAGCGTCTCCCCCTCGCGCGTCGAGCGCAGCTCGCCGCCGTGTCCCTCGGCGCATTGCAGCGACAGCACGGTCGTATCGGCGGCTCCCGTGCGTCTGCACCGCAGAACCGCATCGCCGCTGGTGGAGATCGTGACGCCGAAGACGTCGACGGTCATCTTTCGCCACGGCAGCGACGGAGTGGCCGCGATGACGCTCCACGTCCCCTCGACGGCCGACGCGGGTGTGCGCCGCGTCGTTGGAGCCATCGCGACCACGGACGACAACATCACGCTGCCGACCACCACGACCTTGATTGCCTGTCGTAACCGCGCTGGCACGAGGTCCTGCACGACCGTCGACTCGCGCGAGGCGTCGACGGCGCGGTTGCGCACGAACACATCGAACAGGCGGCGCCAGTCGTACAGGACGAGCACCGCAGCCGACAGCACGATCATCGTCGCGTACAGCTTGACCGGCACGCCGTACGCGTAATTGAGCAGCGCGACGTTGACCATCGCGACGAGGCAGATCAGCGCACCGAGGGTCGCGGTGGGCCGATAGCAGAGCAGCACGACGGCGGCGAGCTCGACCAACCCTCCGAAGAAAGCATAGGCGCGCGAGTACTGCATGAACGTCCACAGAAGCGACATCGGCGTCAGGTCGCCCACGCGACGCTCGAGGACAGAGGAGGTGATCGGCGGGAACTGCTGCGGGAAGAGCTTCGCGACCGCGTAGCCCGTCAAACCGAGCGCAATGGAGTAACGGAGCAGGATGCGGAGCGCGCTCTCCGTCCACTCGCCCGACGGCCGGCGCCGGTCCGCGATCGTCCAGACGATCGCGCCTGCGACGCCGAGCACGACGCAGAGCAGCAGCCGCGCGTATTCCTCGGAGACGTCGCCGTTGTCGCCCGCCGATCCCTGCGCCATCGGACCGGCGAGGTGAAAGACGTGCCGCGCGATCCAGATGCCCGGCACCGTGAACACGCGACCCCAGCGCACCGCAAGTCCATCCTGATTGAACCCACCACCCCCGAGCGTCGGGTAGTTGTTGAGAAAGAGCGGGAGGTGATACAGGCCAAACGCGATCAGGGCGAAACGCTCGAGCAGCCGCCGCCAGGCGCTGACGGACCGGGACTGCCGGTCGATCGTGCTGTCTTCCGCGAATACGCCGTGATTCGCGATGGCCATCTGGCCTCCGTCCTGCGTCGTGCGGGTCAGGAACAATGGGCGATCAAGTATTCGGCGTCGGCGATCATAATCCCCGCCGCGGCGGCCTCGACACCTTTTCCAGACTGCGCCTGCAGCTCCTTGATGAACGTCTCGTAGTGCTGCGCGGCGGCGTCGCAGCTTCCGCGCGTCCGTTCGCGCTCGGCGGCCGCGAGCTTCGCCAGCAGCGAGTTCGCGAGGCCGCCGTTCTCTATCCGGCCCGCCGCCAGGAACTGCGTCACGTCGTCCCTGATGCTGTCCACCGTGACGATGATCGTGAACGAGACGGATTGGGTGCCGCTGTTGCCGACATGGTCCGCGCTGTCGATCGAGAACGTATGCGATCCCAGCGCGAGCGTGAGGAGATTGACGGACTGCCCGCTCGCGAGGCTGGTGCCGTCGGGCGCCGTCAGCGCGCCGTCGATGGCCGGCGTGACGCTCGCGACGCCCGATCCCGCGCCATCGTCCACCGAATAGTTCAGCGTGATGGCCGCGCTGTGCGGATAGACCGCCGCTGCCGGCTGCGCGATCGACGCCGTTGGCGGCGTCGTGTCCAGCGTGACCACGAGCGTCTTCGGCGATTCGATGTTGCCGAGGCCGTCGACGCTGAAGTAGTCCACGTTGAACACGCCGTCGACTGGCGCCGGAGGCGCGATCGCAAACGGATCGACGTACGTCGCGAACGCCGGAAAGCTGCCCGCGGGCTCCGCGCGGTCGTTGGTGGACAGCGGCCCGAAGCGATCGGCCAGCGCGCTCTGCGATGCGCTCAGCGCGACACGCGTGGCAGCCGACACGAACGTGACGCCGCCGGCCGCGTACGACGGACCTTCGATCGTCGCCGTGGTGATCGGCGGCACGCGCCACGGATGCGCGCCGTCGTTCGAAGCGGGCACGTCGGCGCCCTCGTTGTACCACGCGCGATACAGGCTGACGTGCCCTTCGTGGCGATCCTCGAAGCCCTGGAACACGGGGCCGCGCGGACCCGAGTTGATCGATCCGATGCTGCCCCAGCGTCCTTCGTATCGCAGCCAGAATGCGTCGTTCAGCGGATGGAACTGGCCCGCGAGCAGCGTGCTCGCCTGGGCCGACCCCACGCACGTCTCCGGCGTGCACGGGTTGTACTCGCCGAGGTTGACGAGCCCGCCGTGCGCGCTCGGCGATGTGATCGGGATCGTCAAATCTCCGCTCGCGACGACAGTGCCGTCGGACCAGGTCTTCCAGACGATGCCGCCGGACGGATCCGAAAGCGCGAGATGACAGATGTTGTTGGTGTCGCACACGAACTCCGCGCGGCGCAGCGCGGCCGGATTGTCGAAGGCGTCGTCGTCGCGCGTCCAGACGATCGTGCCGAGCGGACCGGTCACGCCTTCGAGCACGCGGCAGTTGCACGTGGCCCAGTCGGCTGGCGATCGAAACGCGGCATGGCCGCCGCCGTCGATCGTCACGACCGGGTGCGTCGAATCGAACAGACGCACCTGGGGCGCCGGACAGTTCTCGTCGACGGCCGCGCAGAAGAACGATCCAGGGTGATCGTCCTTGTGGCGCGAGAACCACACGCCGTTGAGCGTCAAGTCGGGTTTCAGCCGCACCTGGATCGACGCGTCCCAGTCGCCGCCGTGATTGTCGAAGCCGCCGCCGAACTCGTTGTACGCGAAGACGTGCCAGTACTGGATCATCACGCCGCCGTCGAAGCTGGGATAGACGTGGTAGTACGTCTTCCAGTCGAGCGGATTCGTGCTCCCCGGCCGGAAGAACGACACCAGGTCCGTCAGCACGAACGTCTGCTGATCCGAGTAGCCCGTCGTCTGCGCGCCGGCGTCGGTCTGACCGTCCGGATCGGTCGCGATCGTCGTGATCCGGCGATGCGGCGGATGCGTGTAGCCGTGGTCGTCTTCGCCGCAGTCCGGACCGTCGATCCAGAACGTGTTGAAGGCCGGCCCCAGCAGCTGCCGGCCGATCGGAAACGGACCGACGTCGTCGTCGGTGTCGCCGCCGTTGAAGAGGCCGCAGTCTTCGTGGTACTGCAGGCTCGCCTTGGCAAGAAACCAGTCGACGTTGACGGGATAGTTCGACTCGTCGGGCTCGATGTAGATCACCGGCGCGTACAGCTCCGCCAGCTTCTGTTCGAGCGTGTCGTTGATGCCGTCGCCGTCGGCGTCTACCGGGAGAACCGGCGCTGACATGGGCGCCGCGGAGCCAGGCCGATCGGATGGGCGTTCACGCCGCGGGCCGGCGGCGTGAGCGCCGATGACAGACAGGAAAAGGCAGATTAGTACCCGTAGAGATTTCTTCGCCATGGAATCCTCTCGCGCGGATAGGACAGAAGCGAGGATCTCTTTCACCTCGTCGGCTATGATGCCGTCATCACGCAGCCGTGAGCACACCTGGCTTGAGGGCCACCCGACTCAGCATTCCAGCGACGGGTGTCGCCTCCCTGACGTGGTGCGGCGACCGCCTGATCGATTGGGTGTGCGGCGGCGCCGTGTATCACCTCGATGGCCGGCCACGCGGTCTGCTTCTACAAGTACCCGAAACTGGTGTCCCTCGAGGGCGGGCAGATCGTGATGCGCTGGGAAGACCTCGCCAGCGGAGACCCGGTGAGCAGCATCAGTGGCAGCGAGCTTCCCGCTGTTGCGATCGACGTCGAACGCCGTCGTCTTGCGGTTGCGGGCCCGGACCAGATCACCCTCGTCCAGATTGATTCGACACCGGCCTCGATCTGAAGAACTCGCGAACGGCTCTGGTGTTGAGCCAGTAAAGAAGAAAGCCGCCCAGCGCCGCTTCGATCACGACGACCACCTTCTGGAAATCCGTGAAGGTCGGGAGACCCAGCAGATTGAGCAGCGCCACTCCCGACGTCACGAGGACGAGCCACCGGGCCCAATTTCGACCCTTCCAGAAGTACCAAAGCACGAGGTAACTCACCAGCATGACGAGGATGAGGATGGGCATCACCATCGCCGGGGGAACCTCCGTACCGTAAGCGAATGCCACGCCGGTGAGATTCAGAATGCACATCGCGAGCGTAACCGGTGCCAGACCCGACGGCCTCATCGAGGCTCGTTCCATCACCTCAGACATGGCCACGATCTAAATCGCGTTATCTGTGAATTGCAAGTCGCAGGCAGATTGAGGCGCGATCAGCGCAGGAACCCGACCGCCCGCGAGAACTGATAGGCGTAGTTCTGGGCCGTCAGCGCGTTGCCGAACTTCGTGCCCAGAAAGATGCCGTAGTCGGTCAGGGCCGTGTCGGCGGCGTTCGGATCGATGCGGAAATTGGACGCCGTCGATTCGATGAGCCATACGGGATTCTGCGCACCCGGGACGGACGGGAACGTCTGGTAGGTGAGCGTCAGCCCCTCGAATGCGTCCAGAAACCCCCTGATCCGCGCGTGCGACGGACTGGTCGCATGCTCGGTCCAGGCTTGCAGCGACGGGGTGTTCCAGGCAAGAAACGTGTACTGCGGGAAGACGCTCGACCCGTTCTGCTCCATCTCGGCCGGATCGAACGCTACGACCTTCGCGCTCCACTCGCACCACATCCGGTTCGCGGCCGAGCCGTCCTGCATCATGCACAGATATCGTAGGTCGACCTGCGGCGCCGAAACCGTCAGCGCGTCGATGGCCCCCGAGAGCGTGTTCAGGACCAGCGGCCCCGAGCCCGAGCCGAGGCTCCAGTTCGAGGTCGCAAGACCGATGTACTTCATGCCGGCAGGGACTGCGCCCGGGAGCGATCTCGTGATGCTGCAGCTCGCCACCCCGGCGCAGCCGCTGCTGATCGGCGTGAAACTGGCCACGCCGTTGCGCGTGAGCAGCACGACAAACGTCACGCTCGTCGCGTACTGCTGGCCGCTCGCCGTCGCGACGCCGCTGTTGACACCGACCTCCATCGCGCCGGTGGCCGGATCGTAGTTGAACTTTTGAGCGGTCGCGTTCACCTGGCTGACCGCGTCGGCCTGCGCCAGGGCTTCGAGGCGGAACCCGGACAGAAAGACTTCGGCGACGTCGTACCCCTTGTAGACGTTGATGACGCCGCGGAAGCCGCAGGCGACACCGCCGCCGCACGGCGACGCGTCGTAGGTGAAGTACAGGATGGCCGTTCGTCGAGACGAGCTGAGGAACTTCCGCGTCAGCGTCGGCGTGGCGGCGCTGGCCGTCGCCGCGCAGAACAGCGACGATGCCAGCAGGACCGCGATCAATCGGACGGTTCGCGAGACACTCATTGCGCCACCTCCGGAAGAGTCGACTTCCTTTGGTGTCGCTCGCCAGCGGACCGTTTCAGCCCGCGTCCCTGATTCCGCCTGAAGGCGGACACTACAGAAAAGTTCTAACGGCGGATTCGTGTTGCGGTCGTGGGCGGCGTGCTCGCCACCAGCAGCTTCCATCCTTCGATCGGCGTGCCCACCGTGTTCAGACGAGACGTCAGGTAGAAGAGCCGGTGCGTGCCCGGCGCGTGCGGCGCCTGCTCGAAGCGCTGCGTCAGGTAGTAGGGCGGGATCGACTGGTAGTAGAGCGTGGCCTTCACCAGCAGGTTCGATCGGTTGCCCTTCGGAATCTGCGACAGCGGAATCTGGTAGCGGACGACGCTGGTGCCGCTGCCGTTCTGATACGCGGGATCGTTGGCCGCGTCGCCTTCCGGGAAGGTCGCGTGCAGGAACTCGCCGCTCAGCGACGCGGGCGCCGGTCCCGCTTTCGTCCAGCCGCGCGGCAGCAGACGATTGTCCTTCGTGATCTCGTTGCGGCGAATGAAGCTCGTCGTGTAATCGCCGCCGGCGTCCTTGACGAGCTCCTCGTAGATCTGCACCTGAGTCGAAGACGTGATGGCGTGCGCCGTGCCCCAGAAGTGCGGCTGCGCGGGGCCCTTCAGGCCGCGGCTGGTGCCGATGTACTCGCTCTCCAGAATCCTGCCGCCGTTGTCGACGATGAACCCGGCGTCGTTGGTCGCGCCGGAGGACCAGATGATCCTGGCCCCGTCCATGACGTCGAATCGAATGAACGCGCGCCGGAAGCCGACGCCGCTCGGGAAACGGTGGCCCGTCTTGTTGGTGACCGTCACCGCCGCCGACAGCGTGTTCGCGTCGATCGACGCGTTCGAGACGTCGATCGTGGCGGACTCGTGCTGCGCCGCCTGCACGAAGTTCGACACCGCGTTCGGCAGGTCGTTGCCGAGCGTGCTCATGTAGTCGCTCTTGCGCACGCCGAGGACGTCGTTCGAGTAGTTCGGCGGATCGCTCCGGTCGCCGGTCATGAACTGGTTGAACATCTCGATCAGGAACACGTTCAGCCCCTGCAGCTGATGCCGGACGAACCCTTTGTCCCTGAAGCGCGCGCGGACCTGGTCCATCGGCGCGGTGTGTTCGGCGGCCGGATACGTGTCGTCCTGCACGTCGGCGAACGGCGTCTGAATCTCCTTCACCGTGACGTTGCCCGCAACGTTGGCGTAGCCGGACGGCATGTGGCAGGCCTGACATGACCTGGCGTTGGGGCCTGGAGTGAAGTCGGTCTGGAACTCGCTGTTCAGCCACTCGAGATACGTCACCTGTTCGAGCGAATGGCCGAAGGGCGCCCCGGCCATCGTGTCCATCACGGGCAGGTTGATCGTGTGGCAGTTGCCGCAGAGCCGCGAGTCCTTGATGTACTCGTCGTGTTTCGGCGTGACGCCGAGCGCGGTCTTCATCGGATGCGTCGACGTGTCCTTGTCCTCGAACGGTCCGAAGATCTCGTCCGCGCTTCCCGTCGTGAACTGGCCAGTGATGTTGTGCTCGAGGAACCACTGGAGCGGATCGCGGCCCGGCGGCGTCTTGTCGGCGACGATGTGATGGCAGGCGGCGCAGCTGACGCCGTCGCGCGCGAGCGCGCCGTACTTGAAGTCTTTGCGAGCGGAATCCGTCTCGTAGATCCAGTCCAGCTTGAAGTGTGGCTCCGGTGTCGTGTTGGTCGGCGCGGCCGGATCGTATCCGTTGTCGGCGTCGAGCTGGCGCTTCCCCATGACGCCGTGGCAGCGGAAACAGATGTTCACCACCGTCTGCTGATCCGCAGGGCGATCCTTCAGGAACGCGAGCTCGCTGTCGAGTTGCGCGAAGAAGATCGGATCCCTGCCGGCGAGCCCCATCGGCGACCAGCGCCACTCGCCGTACGGCGACACGTTCACCGGATTGTTCGATCCGCCGTCGAGGATCATCGTGTACTTCGATCCGTACCAGGCGTTGCCGCTGTGGCACGACATGCACGCGTCCGACGTCACGAACGTTTCTGCGCCGCGCGGACCCGCCCACACGTGGTCGTAGGTCTCGGCCGGCATCTTCTGCACGCCGCCGAGCCGTGGAACGTCGGTGAAGCTCCGCAGGAACTCGGCGTGCGTCGCCAGCTCGATCGCGGCCCGGCTCGGGCGCAGCTTGAGCATGCGGTGTTCGGGAGAGATGTCCTCCAGCACCTTCGACTCCGGAGGCGGCGGGTTCCTCCACGTCGAATCGATGAAGAAGCTGAGCGGGTTGCCGGGAAAGCCGGCGATGTTGTTCAACGACGCGAACGTCGTTTCCGCTTCGGCGGACGCGTGGCAGTGGAGGCAGGTGAGGCTGAAGCCCTCGCTGCGCTCCGCAAAGGGCGGCTTGAAGCTGTCGCTCGGCCGGGGCATCGGCGGGTCGCTCGTCCAGAGTCCGCCCCAGAACCAGCCGTCCTTCGAGGCGCCCGCATCCTTGATCATCACCGTCCACGACTTCGGCGTCAGCGTCTGCCCCTCGTAGCGCGCCGCCGGGCCCGGGAAGTACATCTCCTTCACGATCATCGCGCCGTCGGGGACCACACCCGTGCGGCCGCCGACGAGCCACTGCATGATCTTCGGCGAGTAGTACACGCGCACGGCCGGATGCGTGCCGAGATATTCCTGGTAGACGTACGGCCCCGTGTCGCGAACGCCCTTGTCGACGCACCAGTGCAGTTTCGTCGCGTAGTCGCCGCCCTGCAGAAAGGCGAGCAGCCTGTCGTGGAAGTCGTCGGGCGAGAGCGAACTGGGGAGCGGGAGCGGATTCTCTTCCGCCTGCGGGCACTGCGGGATCGGCTTGGCCGCGTCCTGCCGCGACGCGCCGTCTTCAGCGCCTCGCGCGGCGATTGACGCGCCGGACGCGATCGCCGCCAGCGCGCAACTCAGTATCAGCAGCCATGCGGTCGAACGTCGCATTCGCGGCTCCGTGGATCGAATGGAATGCCACGAAGCCTACTCGCAGTCGTATCGAACATCAATGGGACCTTCGGCGACCGCCCGCAACGTTCTGGCACATCTCGCTCGGGGTCCCTCACATTTAGACGCTGCGGGGTCGCCACGGCTCGTGCGTGTGCGTGAGCCAGACCTGTTCGGGGTCGAGCGCGCGCACACGTAACTGGCCTTCGGTCTGCGGCTCGTCGAGCTCGCCAAACCACACCGCCACGTCGCCGCCGACGACGACGGGGCGCCCGCCTGTCTCGACGACGACGACCTGCATGCCGCGTGTGTGGCCCGGCGCCGG
>Ga0066903_100000287_pt1 | contig 29658 bp, 20 predicted proteins | sample PanSoiMetaGPlot1_FD_67491 | JGI IMG/M metagenome (GOLD analysis project Ga0066903, IMG submission 67491) | Tropical forest soil microbial communities from Panama analyzed to predict greenhouse gas emissions - Panama Soil - Plot 1 (version 2) | ecosystem: Environmental > Terrestrial > Soil >... | reverse complement strand
AGAAGGCTAAACGAAGAAGAAAGACCTGCGGTCAAGTAATACTTAATTCTTCACTGATGGTCGTGAGAGTCCCTTACGATTCCTGATCTCGACGAACCCTAGCGAGTCGGCTACAAGATTCCGCTGCCAGATTAAAGGTCTGCCGCGACAAGCAGGGACTATTCACCCTGCATTTCGCCGGAAAAGCGTGAAATGCCACGTTCCGGCGCTACCCGGAGGCTCTGTCAGCTCGTAAGTTGTTGAAACTAAGCAATCGTCGCCATGGTCGGCGACCCCGACATTTTGGCACCCAGGATGCCCTTGTATGGATAGATGGAGTGTGTCGGAATGGAAAATACAACGATGGCAGGGGGCTCATCCGGATGGCAGACACGGCAGGTCTATTTGATGGCCGGAGTCTGCCTCTTCGTTGGACTGATTGTCGGCTACCTCTTTCGTGGTTCGGCGTCAACGCACACCCCATCGCCGACATCTGCACAGCGGGGAATGCCATCGGGAGCGGATTCCGCCCAAGCAATGCCCTCCCTCGAACAAATGAAGGCCATGGCGGACAAGCAAGCGGCACCGCTAATGGAACAGCTTGCGTCCGATCCCAACAACACCGACCTGCTCAATCGTATCGGTCAAATCAACCAGGCAACGCATCAATTCAAGGAGGCCGCTGAGTACTATGAGCGGTCTCTGAAGATCGCGCCCAAGGATGTGGCCGTTCGCACCGAGCTCGCATCATGCCTGTTCTATAGCGGAGAGACTGACCGTGCATTGGCCGAACTGGAAACCGGCCTTAAATACGCACCGAAGGATGCCAACTCTTTGTTCAACCTCGGCATGATCCGTCTGAAGGGAAAGAATGACAAAGCCGGCGCAATTGCCGCCTGGGAAGAACTGCTTAAGACCAATCCAAACCTGGACCGCAGACCCATCGTCGAGAAGATGATCGTCGAAGCGAAACAGTAACAACCTGTCCCGGAAAGTCGGCTCTGGGCGGGCAGTCCGGCTATTACCAGATACTCCATCTCAACATTTTGATGGTAGAATGCCGTCCGGCTCTTGGCGTCTGCCCCTTTTCTTCGTCGCAGGGGTGTTTTCAATACCGCCATCTTCGGGAAATACTGGAGCGATCTATGTCGCCACTTCGACGGATATTGATCTTTGTCTCTCTGTGCCTCGTCCCATCCCTTGCGGCTGCGGATCCTCAAACCCTTCTAGTCCTGAATAGTCAGCCGGGAGATTACATCGGCGGGGGCATCCGGCAGGTTTTCACCGATGCCGATGGAACGTTCAATGTGAGCGGGTCACCGACGTCGGGCGCCCATATCACCTTTCAGACGCCAGGCTTCACATCGTGGTGGTACCTCGACTTTGTCGGTCCTACCGATCAGCCATTCACCAAGAGTGTTTACGATGACGCGCACCGCTATCCATTCAATGGGCAGGCGCAACCGGGTCTTAGCGTCTCCGGCGATGGTCGGGGCTGCAACACACTGACTGGGCGATTCTTGGTCTCCGATCTCACCTTCAATCAGGACGGAACCGTCGCCACTTTGGCCGTCGACTTTGAACAACACTGCGAAGGAGCGCCGCCGGCCCTCTATGGTTCGATACGCTTTAATTCCGCGGTGAGCATGGTCCCTCGCGTTTCTGTGGCGAACACAAAAGCTTTGAAGGGCAACACCGGAACCAGTGACGCAGACATGATCCTCTCGCTCTCCATGCCGAGTGATGCACCGATCTCTGTGGACTATCACACGGCCGATGGCACGGCGATCGAGGGAACCGACTACGTGGGAACTACCGGGACCGCGACCTTTGAACCGGGCGTCACCTCGCAGACGATTTCGGTTCCGATCATCGGCGACCGCTCGGCGCGCGGGAACACGAGCTTCCATGTCGTCCTGGGTAGTCCGAACGGAGCACCTCTAGGAGACCGAACCAACAGCATTCGAATTTACGACCCGAATGTGCCTATGAATGCGCTGGCCTTTTACAGCCAGCAGGGAGACTACATCGGCGCAGGCCAACTCGCGCTTTACACGACAGCCGATGCGATTTTCACCACCAGCAGAAACGTGAGCGTTTCCATCCTCGGAGTTGATTGGTGGTACCTGGACTTTGCCGGGCCGGATAATCAGACTCTGACTCCAGGTCTCTATCTCAATGCGCAGCGGTATCCGTTTGAACCCCCGGGCGTGCCCGGACTCAGTTTTGCGGGCAACGGCAGGGGATGCAACACGCTGACTGGACGCTTTGTTGTCCTCGATGCCGTCTATGCGCCGAACGGAGACGTCCGGCGTTTTGGAGCGGACTTCGAGCAGCACTGCGAGGGCGGAAAGCCTGCTCTGTTCGGATCGATCCGCATCCACTCCAACTTGCGTCAGTTGTCCGTCAGCAATGCCGTGATCAACGGCTCAACCGCCGAATTCAGTGTCACACTGAATCCAGCGAGCCAGAACACCGTATCGGTAAACTTTTCAACGGCAGATGGAACTGGCATCGCCGGCGTGGACTATCTCGCAACCTCGCAAACAGTGACCTTCAGTCCGGGAGAGACAGCGCAAACCGTAAGTGTCCCTCTTCTGACGCAGACCGGGACAAAGGACTTCTTCGGACAGCTCTCCGCTCCCAAGTGGGCGCCTGTCTGGATCAAGCAAGCAACCGCGAGGTTCTAGTCGCGCTGGATTGCCCAAATTTATGTGTCTCTTAGTGTGTCTTCCCGTGGCACGTAAGGGTGCAGGTGTTCGCCACGCGGTTATAGGAAATGGATGAAGTTCCGTTCGCCGCAACCACGCCGATATCGAAATTGACCAATCGCTCACCCGACACATTCGCATTCGTGCCTCCCATCCCGTGCGGAGAATGGCATACCGAGCACGAAACCCCCAGGTTGATGTGATTCGAGTGCTGCTGAAAGCTCGTGTTCGCCACGACCTGGCTGAGGTCGTGACACTTCGCGCAAAGTCCATAGGGACCGTTCGAAGTCAGATCAGGATTCGGAAACAGATTCGTAATCGGGCTTCCGGGAGAAGCCGCCTGGCTGATTTCGTAACGGCGTTCGAGGATGTGCATCCATTTCGATCCGTGTGGACCGTTGGGTCCTGTCCCGCCAAATTCGCGGTTGTCGTCCGAGTTATGGCAGTCTGTACAGAAAATCCTCGTTCCCATGGTGCGGCCGGCAGTGACTCCATCCTGCTGCAACATCTGACTTCGCAAGCTCGGTTGTGGCAATACGCTGGTGCGGTCATGGAACACAGGATGGCTCGACGTCGAAGTGAGCGCGAATTCCGGAATCACATTCAGGGGATCACCCGATGAAACAAGCCGCGTCGGCAGATAGCCGTATAACGGGACGTTCACCTGTTTGCCTGAGCTGGTTCCGTGGCAGCGTAGACAGGTCTCGTACTGGTTCACCGCAGGATTCACCGGCGTGGTTCCATCTGTCTCGCTGACTCCGAGCGTGCTGTTCTGCGATGGCCGAGGAGCGGGAGGCAGCGTAAACCCGGCAGTTTGCAGCGATGCATGCGGATTGTGGCAATCCACGCAAGTGGCGTGCCGATTGTTATTCAATAGCGCGGACTCGGCGCGGTCGTGCAAATTATTCGCCGAAGGCGCGGGATGCGATCCAACCTTCGCAAACTCCGCGTATACATTGAGGAGCGCAGGCTGCGTGTTGGTTCCCGCATGACACGCTGCGCAGTCCAACTCGTTAGCTCCCCGCAATAGACGCACCGGCCCTGACGCATTATGCGGCATGTGGCAGGCATTGCATCCATTTTGCGCGACTGTGCTGTACCCACCGACATACGGATTGTTGGAAGTTGTATTCGGCGAGACAGCATGAATACTCATCCCCCAACCAGCGAGGAAATTTGCTTGTCCGTTGACGACCCGAGTCGGATCATGGCAAGCCAAGCAGAGGGAAGAACTCGAGCTATCTCTCACGAGAAATAACGGTAGCGTCTTGTCGATGTTCTGAAAATGCGGCTGATGGCACGTCGTGCACTCAATGCTGCCATTGATCAGGTTGACCGCCGGATCTGCTGTCTTCCCGGGATTGCCGAACAACATGGCGTTCACGTTGGGAGAGTCGACCAGCGGCGTCTGCAGGCTAAACGGATGCGAGCTCTTAAGATCCGTGCCGAAGACAGAGGTCTGCTTCATCGACCCCGTCATCGGGATCGCTCCGAAAGCCACGGTCTGCCCCGGTGCGACGGTGCCGTCGTGACAGCTCAGGCACAGTTTGCTGGGATTGTTAAGCGCCGGTTGAACCCCTGTCTGGTGATACGTGGTGCTTGTATAGAAGTTGTAAGTCTGTGAGGAGAGCTGCTGATTCCATAGTGGCGTGGAATTAGTCAGCGAACCATGAGGAGCGTGGCAGTAGAGGCAAGCATTCGACAATGCACCTTTGACCAGTCCTGCACCCGAGGGCGTCAAATCATGCGTGCCGAGTTGATCGCCGCCGAGCTGCGCATGCAGGGTTAGGCTCAATCCAAGAATGAACGCGCAAGTGGTAGCCAGCCGAAGGAATTTCAATTTCCACCTCCGCTGGCGTGGCGTGCCGGCGAAAAGCGAAATACCTCTACCCGGCGGTTGAAGGAATCGACAACATATATGCGATCCTTCTCATCGATGTGCAGTCCTGCGGGCAGTTGAAACTCTGCCGGACCTGTTCCGGTTTTGCCGAAATAATAAAGAAGCTGGCCCTTGCGATTGAACGCCTGCACCGTATCGAAGATGCCGTCGACAACGTAGATGCTTCCCTCGCTATCGACCCCTATGCCCTTGGGACGGTACATGCTTCCGCTGATTTCTCCGATGGTTCCAACGCCATAGAGAAATTGTCCAGAGCGATCAAACGCCTGCACCCGGAAATTCATGGCATCGACAACGAGCAATTCCTGGCCATTAAAACGTAGCTCGGTAGGGAAATTGAACTGCCCGATGTCCGCGCCATTCTTGCCGATTGTCTGCAGTACATTGCCCTGCAGATCCATGACAAAGACCTTGTGACGGGTCGTATCAGTTACGTAAATCCTTTGGGCGGCCGAATCCACCGCAATTCCTGTGGGTCGCTTGAAGTATCCCTCTCCGCCTTTCAAGCTCCCAATTGCACGTCGATACTTCAGGTTTGCATCCCAGACCAAGACCTTCCCGGTGTCGGAGTCCGTCACATAGATGTTGTCGTCGGCATCGACTGCCACACATTGTGGCGACAGCAGGCGATCCTTACTGCCTTCCCGAGAAAGAAATTTGTATTTTTGCTTCTCGAAGTCAAAGACGTGAACGCCCGACAGACCGGGGTCGGTCACGATGATGCGTCCGCGCGAATCGGTTACCACGCTGTAAGGACGTACCATTACGTGGTAGTCGGGAGCGCCGGCCACAATGTCGAGCACCCGCGTCCAGAAGCCGCGCTTCAACTTCACTTCGCGTTCGGAGGAGAAGCTGCGCTCGTACGCAAGCCGCCGTCCGCCTTCAAGTTCGAGTGGAGGCACAGCGACTTCTTGAGCAATCTTCTTACTTGTTTTTGCGGAGGCCGATGAGAGAGATAGGGCCGTCGCAACCACCAGCACGGTCCATCGATTCCATTGCCATCGTCGACATGGGTTAAAAGATGTCAAAGCGCCTGGAGACCCCAAAGAATACTGTATTAATCGTGGTTGGCAGAACGTTGCCAGTTCCGAATCCTTGTCTTAAGTGGCTGAAGCCGGCGTTGAAGAACAATTGGCGGTAATGATACTCCGAGCGGAAAAAGAACTGTTCGCTGGAATTGTTGGAGAAGGTGCCGAGCGTGGCCGTGTCGTACTTAAGCTTGGTGTAATTAGCCGTGACCGTCCAGCGCCGGAGTGGCCGATAACTGATTCCGCCACCATAAGATTCTCCGCTGAACAGGATCAGGTATTGCGGTACCGGCGTGACGGTAGGCACGATCACGTTTCCAACCTGCAGACCAGAGCCATGATTGCGTGAGTAGTTGCCGCTCAACCCCAGAGCCTTGTGTGAGAGCGACAAACTATAGCTTGTGCTCTGAGAATCCGAGAATGAAAGCGATTCTACTTGCGCCTTCGAGTACGAAACGCTTCCGCTCACATTCCACCCGAAGACGTCATGCGATAGGCTGCCGTTTGTCGCGTAGCTGCTCTGGATGTAGCCCACCAGCAACGACGTAAGACTGCGCCCGGACGAGAAGGATCCGCTGCCGCTGAACCCGAAAAAGCGCTTACCATACGACACTGCGGCGTTCTGCCCAGTGAACGTCGACTCCTGTTCAGATCTTTGGCCGTTGACGATGGTCACCAGCGGAGAGAAGTAATGGGCTATTCCATAGTGCGCACCAAAGCTTCCACCCAACACCTCATGCGACCAGGTCACGCCGGTATCCATGATCGTGCTGGTCGTATCCGATAGCCCTGGCTGCCCCTGACTCTGACGGTTGATGCTGCCCGTGGCAGTCAGCCCAGTGAGTATGTTGTAAGAGGAGGAGACTCCATAGTTCAGATAATTCGACGTGAAGTTCAAAGACTGCGTATCGGGAGCGGTGACCGCCTGAGCTGTTCCAGTTGGCACGTTAAGTATGCCGGAGAGAGCCTGTGCGCTAAGGTTGCTGCTGTAATTTGCGTGAAAATTGAAATTCAGACGGCTGGTTGCCTGCGCGGAAACCAGGCCACTCATCGTATCGTAGGTGGCATCCGTCTTATAGCCCTGGTAATCGGAGTTCAGATGCGAGCGGCCGAAACTGAAGCTGCCATCGCTCCACCTCGTGATTCTCCGGTTTGCGGAAAACTGAAGACTGTCCTGGTTGTTATCGGTCGAAAGGGTACTGCCGTTTTGGCCAAGGAGTGGAGTTTCGTTGGTGTTATACGACTTTGTGTACGACCCTGAGAGCATCGTGTCCCAAAGGCTGTAGTTGGAACTCAATCCAACCGAGGTAGCGTGCGAATTGCCTCCGCCGGGGTTCCCGATCACCTCATAGCTCGTGCCGGAGTGCGCAAAATTGGCCTGGATCGAGGGCCAATCCTCAGGCAGGTAGGCTGCGGTTACGCCGATGGTTTGTCCGTCTCCGACTGTCTGATAGCTCCCCGTTGAACCCGGAACGTTAAACGTGCCCTCCGCGTTGTGATCCCTCGAGTAGGCGAATTGTATGGGAGTACGGCTGTTGCTGAGAAAGTTTGCTTGCGCATTCACTCCGGAGGCGCTCGATGTGGAATTGAAGTTGGAATTCAGACGCGACTGATTGAGATAGGGATTGATCGTCCAGTTGAGGAAACGAGAATCGTAGTAGTCGCCGCTGAAATTTCCTGAGAACCCATAGGTCAGGCTGTTCTCGTCCACCCCATCGTAGGTGCCCGTCCAGCCTAGGCCTGCCACCCCGCTCAGCCTCAGAGTGGTGTTGTCACCCACCTGAAGTTGGGCACAAACCGGCGCTACCAGCAGGAAAAGCAGCTGTACTGCCATCCAGATCGATTTTGAGCAACCTGTTTTCACAGCTCACTCCTGGATCGAACCGTCCGGCCAGCAGACGGGGCACGACCCCGGTCACAGCTCTTCAATCTTTGCGTTTACCCGCAGCTGCTTGTCCAGGGCTGCGCGCAACTCATCTTTTTTCTGCTGCTCGAGATCATCCTTCAATTGCGGCTTGATCTCGTTAAAGCTCACCAGGTGCGAATTCTCCCGACCATTTACGCGCGCAATGCAAAACGAATCGCCCGTATCGATCACATCGCTGATCTCACCGGGCTTCATGGTGAAAACCACCTTCTCGACGGCCTCTGGCATGCGACCACGGTGCAGCCACTTGTGATCGCCCATCATCACGCGCCAGTCATCCATCGAAACCTTTTCCGCCAGCAGCCCGAAACCCTCGTAGTCCTTCGTTGCCCGCGCCTGCTTTAGGGCGGCGTCCGCCTGCTCTCTCGCTTTCTGCTTATCGTTGGGCTTGGGATTGTCTCCGTAGGCGATGGTGATTGTCTGCAGAGATATGCTGTCGGGTTTGCGGAATCGCTCGGGGTTCTTGTCGTAGAAAGTTTTCAGCGCCGCATCAGTAAACCGCGCCTTCTTATCGATCAAAGCCTTAAGCGCCTGATCGATCACGATTGCCCGGTGAATCTTGGTGCGTAACTCCTTTGCCGAGCCATTCTGTTCTGCCTTCAGATACTGCTGATATTCGGCTTGGCTGTCGAATTGCGCGCGGAAGTCCTTCACTGCTTGGTTCAGCTTCGCCGGAGTAACTGTGATTCCGCGTCGAACCGCATCCTGATAGACCAGCTCTTCAAATTCCAAGTTCCGCATCGCTTGTTTGCGGATCTGTGGTTCTGAATCCTTCGGGAATTTTCCGCCATGTTCCTTCGCATAAGGGAAGACATTGAGCATTTCGCGCGCCAGGTCACGATCGGTAAAAACAGCTCCGTTAACCCGCAGGACAGCCTTATCTGCCGGAGCCGACACTGCCGGCGACACGCTGGCGGTCTGCATCGTCGGAGCGTGACTGGCTACCTGGGCTGTCGCCGCCAGGGTGACAATCACGATCATTGCGCAGATGCGAAGCTCGTTTTTCATTGTCGTTTCCCTTCCAATTTCGATACGACCGTTACGGTAAAACCGAGGGAAGAGGCATCTGCCTCTTCCCTCATCCCACTACTAGTTGGTGGTAATGCCGAGCTGTCCAACGTACTCATTGGACTTGCTGTAGTGGCAAGAACGGCAGAATTGCGCACCAGAATTGCTCGCCGGATTGGACGTGTTGTACCAGCCGCGGACGAAAAAGTTGGTGGGCTCAACCGTGTTCTTCACACCCTTGTAGGTGGTCTTGTTGTAGTTCACTGAGTGCGGGTTGTGGCAGGTGGAGCACTCGACGTAGGAACCTATGCCTTCCGGTCCCGTGGTGCTGGCATAGAGCCGGAACGGCCGGCCGTAGTTCGCCTGGAACGCGGTGCTCTCGGTCGTCGTCGTCCACGTGATCACGCCATCAGCGCCGACGGTGCCAGGCCAGTTGTAGGGGCTGGTCGCATCATAGGCCACATGTACCGGGTGATCGTTCTTCAGGGACTCCGAACCGTCGTTCAGGTAAGTCGGAACTGAGCCGCCTTCAACTTTCTCTACGGAGAGGCCGGTCATGCCGACGACGTGAGTCTGGTTGCCGTCATGGCAGGAGAGGCAGGCTGCGGTATGGAATGCTGTGTCGGTCTCGCCAAATGGACCGCCGTTGGTGACTGCAAGCGTAGTGCCGTCATTCAGTGTATAGGTCGTCGCATAAAAATCGCGGCCCCACAGATAATTCTCGCCTGATCCGGCGTTGGTTCCCCGATTACCTACCGCGCCGCTGTGCGGAGCGTGACAAGATGCGCAACCATGGCCATTTACGTTGTGCGGTCCGAGGATGTCGCCAGACAACTGCTGAGCCGACGCTACTCCGATCGCAAATGTTACTGCTAACAATACAAAGAGTGCTTTTTTCATGATGGTCTTAAGACCTCCTAGTTTGAACAGCTCACTGAGCCTTACTGCTACGGAGGAGCCGTTGTCCGTATCCCCCGTTTCTGGCCGATACGGGGGATCAAATCCGCGTCGACCAAATCCGTTGTCTGCTTCGAACCCAGGAACCCTTCCATCGTGAATGTGCAGGACGGTTGTCATTGTTTTTGCTCCGCCACTGTCGTGCCTTGCGGCCCAGCCGGCTTTTCTGCTGCGGCTTTGTGGTCGCGTTCTTCCTTCAACTGCTTTGCTTCCGCATCAGTTACATAACGAAAAACTTGTAGACGGCCACCCATCTGGTCGGTGACCATCGCGCGGTTTAGCTTGTCGACAAAGACTCCGCACGGAACCGAGAATTGTCCGGGCAGTTGTCCCCCCGTGCCGAAGAAAGCCAGCAAGTGTCCTTCTTTGTCGAAGAGCTGCACGCGATTCTGAAAAGCATCTGCTATCCAGATGTGACCATCAGAGTCGATTGAAATCCCCTTGGGACGCGCGAACGTGCCTGGTCCATCGCCCGCTTTACCGAACATCGAAATGAACTTTCCGTCGCCATCGAAGATCTGCACACGGTTGTTCATGGTGTCGGTGATGTAAACGTTGCCATCTTTATCGACAGCTGCGTTGCTCGGCTTCGAGAAGGTCTCTGCATCTTCATCGCCTACACTCTTCGGCGGCCCGCCGATCGAGCGCAAGAATTTGAAGTTGTCTGCGTCGAATACCGCAACTCGCTGCTTCCCGGTGTCGACCACATACAGGAACCGGTTTTCTTCATCAATGGCCACGCCGCCAGGATGCTCGAGATCTTCATCTCCGAAGTAAGTCTCCAGCTTCCATTCCTTGCTGAAAACCGCCACGTGGTGCATGAGGGCATCGACCACGAAGACACGATCGGCATCGTCGACGGTCAGTCCGATGATGGTTCCGAATTTCGCCTCATTCCCGTTGCGCAGCATCTTTGTTTCTTTTTTCTCCAAGTCGAAGATGAAGACGGCAGAAACATAGCTGTCAGCCACGTAAATCCGGCCCTTCGAATCGACGCCGATGCCGTACGGCTTGCCCAGAATGTGGCGGAGGTCCCGCTTGAGTGCGCCGGAGTCTGTCGTCTGTAGACCCGCCACCCGATCCATCCAGCCTTGCTTCTTCTTCGCGGGCTTTCCTGCCTCGACGGGTTTTTCTTCGCCCAGTACTTCTTGTACGAACTTGATCCGCGGAATATCGGGCGGTAACGGCCATGCCAGCTTGGTGGTGTCAACCAGCTTGTGATCGATTTCCGTCGACTTCTTCGGCTGCGCCACCGGTTCCTGCTCTTTTTTCTTCTTGGCATGGCTATAGGGCGCGAGTGCAAAAACCAGGGCGGAGATAGCCAGCCAGATCGTGATCGGTTTCAGCTTCGTCATCGCCATATACATTCCCCACATCATTGAACTTGGTCCCCAATGCTGCCTTTGTGGCAGCTGCGGCAGAAGTCCATCCCAGGCTTCAGATCTTTGACGAGCATGGCCCGCGCACCGCCAGCATGCGGCTGGTGACAACTCAGGCAGTTGATCGGAGTAACGATCTTGCTCAGATCGTTGAGGTCGCGAATGTCTTCGACTGGATGCGCTGGCGTCGGATGTCCTTTGCCATTCTTAAGCGGAAGGACCGTGACCTTGTTCTTGGCCATGTAATCTTCCGGCAAACGAACCTTGCCGCCGAAGATCGTGATCAGATGCGCATCCTTCAGCTCCGCCGGACGGCTATCCGGACCATGGCATTCGACGCACAGACTGTTGCCGCTAGCCCGCAGCAACTTTTCGTTCTGGCTGCCGTGGGGCTCATGGCAAGTCGCGCAGCCTTGCTTGAATGCCGGCTGATGCAGAACTTTCTTTGAGGTCAGCATCTCCGCCTGATTGCTGTGGCAGCTCAGGCAGATCTCTACGCCGTTCGTCTTCGGCAGCCCCGGATACTTGCTGGCATGCGGATTGTGGCAGTCGGTGCAATCTCCGGCAGCTCCCGGATGCTGTACCTTCGCAGTCTCGATCAGCTTCGCCTTGTCGTCGTGGCAGGTCACGCACAGCGATTTCACATCCGGCTGCGCCAGGACGACTTTCCCATCTTTCGCCGGCGCGTGGCACATCTCGCACGACTTATCGGCGAAGGGAGAGTGGAGGAACTTCGCCATTAGCTTCGGCGCCGCTGACTGGTGCGGATCGTGACAGCTCAGGCAATTCGCTTCGCCGAACGGCTGATTCTGGTGTGACTTCTGCAAGTCCGCTGACTTTGGATCGTGGCAATCTACACACAGTGCCGGAACAGCCTTGGTGAGGTGGAAGTCGAATTCCAGCTTCCCCTTCTCTCCGACCTTATGAGTTGTGTGGCAGGTGTCGCAGCCCATGTCGAGGGCGGCATGACGGCTGCCCTTCGGCGGAACGCTCATTCCTTGCTTGTGGCAACTTAGGCACAAATTTTCTTTTGCATCTTGCCCGGCCAGCGGCTTGAGCAGCTGAAACTTGTTATCTGATGTGTGAGGATCGTGGCACTTGACGCAGTCTCGAACCGCGGGCGAGTGAACCGTTCCCTTCGCTGTAGAGGCATCCTTGTCGCTGTGGCAGGTGAGGCACAGTGCACCCGAAGTCGTCGTGATCAACTTGACGTAGGTCGCGTCCTTGTTGGTGCGGATCTCATGGCAGCTCAGGCAGCCAGTTGCGATCGCTGAGTGGACTGCTTTGCCCTTGGTCTTGTCTTCATGGCACTGGATGCAGGTGGCGGCGTCAGTATTCTTTTCGAGGGGTACCGGGTGAACTGCCGCTCGGGTTAGGGTCGTGAGGCTGGCGAGGATGATCAGCAGGCTTGCCAGCCTCAGACCAAGACACAATAATCCGCACGAAACCTCCGTTCTGAGGTCGCCTTCGAATTTGCGAGGCGTTTTCACGCGGACTCCACTGCCGAGTTGTGCACGAGAGTTGCCGTATGAAACAGGGCCGCAAAGAATTTCATCAGCTTCGTAAGTTATTAAGGAGTAGCTGCTTGCATGTAGGCGGTCGGGGTGTTGAAAAATGCATCGAGTAAGGGAGCGATCTGTTTTGAGCCTTCTCCCGCAGCAGGACTGGTGAAATGACCCACGTAATTTCGATCGCGTCTGGTCGCTCTTCATCATTCCCAAAATGGAGCCAAATCGCAGCATTCCCACCCCGGTACCTATTAAACGGGGAGACCTCCGATGCGACAGCGCTACGCGTCACGTTGCCTAGTGATCTCTGTCACAGGGAAAACCCTAGTGGTTACTTCCGGGTGAGCCATCAAACCCGTGTACCAGCGCGCGCTCCATGGTGTGTTGAATGACCCGCAGCCCTTCCCTCTCCCTGTGTGATTTAGCTCAAAACCACATTCATCAAAATTTTCGACACCAGGTCTAAGTCTCAGCAAGCACGATGAGTTGCCCGATTTCCGCTTGATGGCGTGAAACGTGCACCCTTGCAAGACAGGGGGAGTGATATGGCTTCCAACATTCACAAAAGCGCGCGCAAAATGTGGCGCACCATGAGTTCCATCAAGACTGGCGTCGTTCTCCTGATCCTGGTGGTGATCATTTCGGCCGCCGGCACGGTGATCCTGCAAAGGCCGGTCACCGAAGCGGACGAGATGCAGCGCGCCTACTCTCCCCAAATGCTGAAAGTACTTGACGCCCTTGGCCTCACCAACGTTTTCCATGCCTGGTGGTTCATCCTCCTGATGGCGTTAGTCAGCTTGAGCATCGTGGCGGCCTCGATTGATCGTTTCCCGAATTCCTGGCGATTTTATGCGCGTCCTTATAAATCGACGGATGCTGTCTTTCGCAAAGCCCTCCCACTCCAGGCGCAGATCCCTATCGCTGACGAAGAGGCTGGCCTTGCCGCGGCGGAGCGTGCCCTCAGTCGCATGCGCATTAACTCAGAGCGCATCGTCGGCGATGATCACTTCTCGCTATTCGCCGAGCGCGGACGCCCCTCGCAAATGGCGGTGTACATCGTTCACGCAAGCCTGCTTCTGATCTTTCTTGGCGGAATCGTGGATGGCATCTTCGGTTGGAATGGCTTCCTGAAACTAAATCAGGGAGAGCAATCGAACCGCGTGGAACTGCGAGACGGCACGATTCGGCCGTTGCCATTCGCCATCCGCTGCAACAGTGCTGGCCAGGAGAACTACGCCGACGGCAGTCCTAAAAAATGGTGGTCAAATCTCGCAGTTGTTCAAGACGGTCAAGACGTAGCCAGCAAAGAGATCGTGGTCAATGATCCGCTGGTTTTCAATGGAGTTCGCTTCTATCAATCGAGCTTCGGTCCTAACGGAAATGTCGAAAAACTGATTCTCGACGCGATCCCGTCAACCGGCACGGCTACTGCCCGAGAAATTGCAATCGCACCGGGACAGACGATCAGTCTCGACGAAGAGGCAACCGTCAGCATGGCTGAATTCATTCCCGACTATGTAGTTCGGGACGGTCAGGTTTATACCCGCTCGAACGACGTCCAGAATCCGGCAGTGCACCTGATCGTCGACTCAAAGCAATCTGCAGCAAGAATCAACGTCTGGTTGCCACCTATCCCGGGCTTTGAAGAGAACGCGCGCTCGCCGTATAGATTCGAAGCCAAGGACCTCAAGATGGGTTACTTCACCGGGCTGCAGGTCTCGCATGAGCCCGGACAATGGTCTGTGTGGGCAGGCGTAATCCTGATGGGGCTCGGTCTAGCATTTGTCTTCTACGTGGTTCACATACGCTTCTGGATCGTCCCGATGCGTCGCGCCGACGGTCAACTCGTACTTTGGGTCGGCGGTGCAGCGAACAAGAACAAAGACGTCTTTGAAGAAAAGTTTCGCAAGCTGGTCAAAGAAGTCGAAGTTGAGAGTCATACGTCGACGGCAAGTGCGGCTGCGTCTAAAACGATGCTTGCCACACACTAGGTTTCTTGTTGAGGAGGGAATTTATATGGCGCGTGCAAGAGTGGAACAGCGATCGGTGCCTACGGGTTCAACCCTTGTCACTCTGGTCGGACTCAGTGTGGCGTTTCTGCTGTTCATGGCATTTCTCAACGTTGTGAAAAGCGGCAACCTTCTTACTGAAGAAAACCTTCTTTATGCAGCTTTGATTTTCTACTCCGGCGCAGGAGCGCTCTATCTTGCCTTCGGCATCAGTGGGACGCCCTCTTACATCAAGTTCGCATCGTTCGCAACGTGGGCCGGACTCCTTGCCAACACGGGGGCCGTTGCCCATCGCTGGTACGAAGCCGGCCATCCTCCGTTCGCCAGCATTTACGAGATGCTGTTGAGCTTCGTATGGACACTCGCGGCACTCACGCTGATCGCAGAAAAGAAGTACGGAGTCAAAGTCATCGGCACGGTCACAATGCCGGTAGCAATCGTCGGCGTTGTGCTTATGCAGTTGCTGCGGACCGACGTACACCCGTTGGTTCCAGCATTGCAATCTACATGGCTGCACGTGCATGTCACACTCGCCATGCTGGCCTATGCCGCTTGCGCCTTGAGCTTCGCTCTGGCGATGATGTTCCTCATCCAGGACAAGATGAAGACGGAGACCTTCCTCGCGGCATCCAGTTTGTTCTGCATCGCCACTTATGCCGGAATTCTGACCCGCTTCGAAAAATGGGGAGGACTGAACGTCATCGCGTGGAACGCAGAAGAGAAATCCGAGGTCTTCCTCTCGAGAGGCGTGCGGCTGTTCGTCACGATTCCTGACCTCGGTTGGCTTATGTTGCTGGTCACCGCGGCAGTAGCGGCCCCATTCGCCCTGTATCTGATTTCACGATGGAAGAAAAGCGAACATTTCCTCGACTTGGCGAATCGCTCTGTTTTCATCGCTATTCTTCTCCAGATCCTCGCCCTGGCGTTTTTCGTGATGCGCGCACGCGACGGCCAGTATGCTTCACTTGATGCAGACGGTCTGTTCTCGACAAGCCTGGCAGCGAGCCCATTCATTCTGTCGGGCCTGGTCGGTGGCATATTTGTGTCGCTGCTTTACCTGCTCCTGCTGTGGCGGCGGACGGATTTGGAACGAATGCTGCCTGCAGCCGAAGCACTCGACCGCATCACCTACAAGACCATCGCGATTGCCTTCCCCCTACTCACCCTGATGATCGCCGCAGGAGCTTATTGGGCCAATCGCACCTGGGGATCCTATTGGAGCTGGGATCCGAAAGAGACGTGGGCGGCAATTACCTGGCTCGTCTATGCACTCTATTTACACATGCGGATTACGCGCGGATGGCGTGGGCGGCGCGCCGCCTACTTTGCCATCGCCGGCTTTGTTGTCGTGATGTTTACTTTCTTTGGCGTGACGTATCTTTTGCCTGGATTGCACGCGTACGCTTGAGGAAGTTGCCCGCACTGAGTCGTGACCGATGTGCGGCCACTGACGGGTCGCTCAAGCGTAGATGAAGGGGATGGTTATGACCAACATCGAGACCAGCCAGTACGAATCCGGCGTGAGTTTCGCACGCCTCAATTGGCAGATCAAGGCTGTGTTGCCAATTGGATTCGTTCTGTTAAACGGCCTGCTTCTATTCATGCTGGCTACAGTTTCCTGGCGTGACACCGAGCGGCACACCGTGCTGTACGTTGCCGGAGCCGGTGCCGTAGCTATCTGCGCCGCGCTCCTGCTAGTTCTTACCCTCATGATTCAGCGGCCCATGGTGGAATTACAGGAAAAGATTGGGCAGGTAGGCGCGGGTGATTTGAATGCCTCTGTTAGTTTTGCGCACCGCAACGATGAAATTGGAGACTTGGGGCGAAATTTCAATCGCATGGTCGATCAACTTCGCGAAAGCCGCGACGAGATTCAGCGCCTGCATCGCACCCAAATGTCGCGTGCGGAACACCTGGCAACTCTCGGAGAGTTAGCCACGGGTCTAGCCCACGAGATCCGCAACCCTTTGGCGGGCATCGCGGGAGTCATTGAGATCGTCGGTCGCGATCTGCCAGTAACCAGTCCCGCGAAGGCAGTCGTAAAAGATGTCCGGCTGGAGATCGCTCAAATCAACCACATCCTTACCGATCTGTTGCACACGGCGCGCCCGCATCCCCCCGAGATTCGCAAAAGCGATCTTAATACTACTGTCGAACACGCCGTGATGTTGGCGCGGCAGCAGGCCATCTCGAAGGCGATTGAAATTGAATTGAAGAAGAACCCGACGTTACCAGAAGTCGAACATGACAGCGATCAGATTCACCAGGTGCTTCTCAACCTGCTGTTGAATTCGATCCAGGCCATCGACGGAAGAGGGAAGATTACCGTGGCACTCGATTCCGAAGAGGATGACGTAGTAATTTCTGTCACTGACACGGGACGCGGAATTTCACCCGAACACCTGCCGAATATCTTTCGTCCCTTCTACACCACGAAGGGTAACGGCACCGGATTGGGATTGTCGCTGGCGAAGCGGATCGTCGAGGAGCACAACGGACACATCGACGTCACTAGCAGCATAGGTCAGGGAACAAACTTCGTTGTCACGCTGCCGCAGCGGAGAGCCATATTACAGGCAGTCGCAGGCTAGCCTCCCTGACACGATAACGTCGTCATTTGTCCCGCTTGGCACTCAGCCTATCGGGCCAGGATTGTACCCAAGGATCGGAGCGAACCGAATCGAACCGGGGATCGACGCGCAGCCATGTCATGGCAGCGTCTTCTTCCTTCCAGGCACTTTGCAAGAGTGCAACTGTTTTCTGCCGGTCTCCCAATCCTACCCAGATCACCGCTTCGTTGAATGATCCGATAAAATCTTGACCTGAGCTCTTTTCCATTCTTGTCAAAACAGCTTCCGCATCTGAGCGCCTTCCGCTGATCCCATAAGCGTGTCCCAAAGCGCCCACGTAGATCCATGCCCCGGCATTGGAAAGATCGATGGCACCCTGGAAATCAACGATGGCCTTGTCCGTATCACCTTTCGCTTCGTAAGCCAGGCCTCGTACATAAAAAGCGGCCATGAGCTTGGGATTCGTCGCAAGGGCAGTGTTGCATTCTGCGATGGCATCATCGTAACGGCGAGCAAAATAGTTCACGAATGCCGATCCTGCGCGGACTGCTGGAGAGAGCGGGTCGAGTTCCTTGGCTCGCTCAATTTCGCGCAAGCCCTCGAGAGGCCGACCATTTGCCGTTAAGAAAAGTGCGTACCACTGATGGGCAGGTAAATAATTGTCGTCCAATTCAATGGCGCGCCGAAAGTCCCGCTCTGCTTCCGGCCACTTCCACCACCAGTAGAAGTTGCTATATGCAAGTGACGCATGCGCCTCGGCCAGATTGTCATCAAGTTCCAGGGCTTTGCGTGCCGCCGCCGTTGCCCGGTCTACGTTTTCCTTCCCTTTTACATATCCATAATAAGAAAGGAGGTTATACGCATCCGCCAACCCGGCGTAAGCACGTGCGTTTAGAGGATCGAGTTGGAGCGAGCGATTGTAATAGTCCACGCTCTTAAGCAACCCTTCCTGGCTGCGCGTGTTCCAGTAGTAGCGCCCCTGCAGATATGTTTGGTAAGCCTGTGGATCGACTGGATTGGCTTTGGCCAGCCTGTTTCGCGTGGCATTGGTGAGTTGCAGTTCGATCGAGCTTGCAACCGACTCGGCAATTTCAGTTTGCAGCTTCAGCAGATCCTTGGCTTCACGATCATAGCTTTGCGCCCATAAATGGGTTTGATCGCGGACGCGAATCAATTGCGCGGTAACTCGGATCCTCTCGCCCGCTTCGCGGATGCTTCCCTCCAGCAGGTAGTCGACCCCAAGCTCTTTTCCAATCTGCGGAACGGTCTTTCCGCTTCCCTTGTAGGTCATCGACGAAGTTCGAGCTATGATGCCGAGCTTGTCAGCGTCAAGCGAACCCAATTGGGCAATCAATTCCTCCGTGAGCCCATCGCTGAGAAACTCCTGGGTGGGATCGCCCGTGAGGTTTTCGACTGGTAGCACAATCAGCAACGGCCGCTTCGCCGCCTGCCTGGACCGATATCGCCATGTCAGGACACCAGCGAGAGCGACTATAACGACGAGCCCCAGAGTCACCCACACAAAACGCCGTGACCGTGTTGGAGGAACCAACTGTTCTGCAGAAACTAACTTGTGGATTTCGGCGCCTGCCGGTTGGCTGCTCGCCTCCACGACTTCCACCGGGGCAACAAATCGGTAACCGCGCTTAGGAACCGTCTCGATATAAGTAGCGTCTGACCGATCGTCCTTTAACTGCTTGCGGAGAGTAGAGACGTTTTGCGCGAGGGTGGATTCTTCGACAAAAGTATCCGGCCAGACTTTCTGCAGCAGTTCCTCCTTTTCCACGAGTCGTCCCTGGTTCTGCAGCAGGATCAATAGAGTCTGCAATGCCTTGGGTGTGAGCGGCACTTTCCGGTCGCCCTCCATTAGCAGGCCTTCGACTGGATCAAGCCGGTAGGACCCGAACCGATATAAGTAATTGGGCTGCAGAGACATAGCCGCTTTCAGATCTCTTTCAAGAAACTTTCAACGCGTTGTAAAGACGGGGCCGAACGAAATCGGATAAGAGTGTTCCCATACAGTCGGCTGGCGCCATGGGATGCACCTCTTTGCGCCGGATTTTAGCAAAGCCGCGGGGTGCAGAAAAGCAACAATCGAGCAGGAAAGAGTTAAGACCTTCCCCCTTTCAGGTCAGGATTTGGGTACAAATCGGCTCCTCTGGAATGCTTGGAGCGAAGCCTCAGCCAAAGACCCCGTCTTTGTTCACCCTGCCTTCCGGGAACGTCACTTCCTAAATGGGCCCTGAAGCTCGGTTTTATCGCCGAGCGAACATTACTAGAATTCAGGAGGATTTGTGAAACATACGCGTATTTGGAAGCTGTGCGGTTCGGCAGTGCTCATCTTCAGCCTTGCATCCGTGCTTCACGCTCAAACATTTTCTGTGCTCTACAACTTTGGCGACATAATCCACGACGCTGCTTCACCTTCATATTCCGGAATCATCGCCCAAGGTCGCGATGGCAACTTGTACACCACTACCGGTTATGGCGGGCTGAACGGATTTGGAACTGTCATCCAGATCACGCTTACCGGGCAAACGACCATTCTGTATAGCTTCAACGGTACGGATCTTGACGAAGCATATCCTTACGGCGGTCTTACTTTAGGCACGGACGGCAATTTTTACGGCACTACGACGGGAGATCTCAACTTAGGTGGCGGAAAGATTTTCAAGGTCACACCTACCGGAGTCCTCACATTTCTCCACACGTTCGATCTCTCAGATGGTCGGCATCCTTTCGCGCCTCCGATACAAGCCGCAGACGGGAATTTCTACGGCACCACGGCTTTCGGTGGTGCGACTGGCCACGGAACTGTATACAAGCTGACTCCGTCCGGCCAATTCTCAACCATCTATTCCTTCGACTACACCAACGGAACCTACCCCTACGCACCAATCATTCAGGGTGAGGATGGAAATTTTTACGGTACGGCGTGGGAAGGTGGCACCTCGGGGGCCGGCACCGTGTTTCGGCTCACGCCTCAGGGGAAGATCACTACATTGCATAGCTTCGACTTTTACACCGGGTCGTATCCGTACTCTCCGCTGGTGCAAGGAAGCGATGGCAACTTGTATGGAATGACCGAAGTAGGGGGAGACAATAACTACGGGGCGATCTTCAAGGTCTCTCCCAGCGGAAAGTTCACTTTGCTACACTCCCTGTCATTGTCAGATGGGCAGTTTCCCACGGTGGGCCTGGCCCAGGGTACCGACGGAAACTTCTACGGCAACGCCTTTGGCGAACCTGGGACTATATTCCGCGTCACTCCGCGCGGCAACCTCACCGTGCTTCACAACTTTGACATTACAGGAGGCAGTCATCCTGAGGTGACGCTGGCTCAACACACGGCTGGCGTGCTCTATGGCGACACCTTCAATGGCGGTAGCCATGGCTATGGCGCGATTTATAGTCTCGACGCCAAACTGCCACCCTACGCCGCCTTGGTCCCTCGAGCCGCCAAAGTGGGGAAATCGGTTGGAATTCTTGGACAGGGCCTCATCGGAACGACTGCGGTTTCCTTCAACGGACTCGCCGCCCAGTTTCAGGTATCGTCCGACACATTCTTAACGGCTACTGTTCCCGACGGAGCAACAACCGGTTTAGTGACAGTTACCACTCCTGATGGAAGCTTGGTTTCTAAACAGAAGTTCCTGGTTTTGCCCTCGATTCTGAGCTTCACTCCCACGAGCGGACCAGTAGGCACTTCGGTGAGCATAACGGGCGTCAGTTTGTCACAAACCGTGCGGGTCTCTTTCGGAGGGGTTGGCGCGACCGATTTTCACGTCAATACAGATAAAAAGGTCACCGCGATTGTTCCCACTGGAGCGAAGACCGGCAAGATCGTGATCACGACGGCTGGCGGAACTGCATCCAGCCCTGGAGTGTTCACCGTCGAATAGCAAAGCACCCCGTCCGCTGATGCAGCAAAACGCTGCACGTTCACCTCACTCCTCATTCATGCATAAAGAGGAGTGGGGTGTTTCTTATCTTGTCTCCAAAAAGCCGTGCTGCTGAATTCCGTTCATCGCGTAGCTGCCGACAGTATCGCCAGCGTTATTAATCCCGTGGGCAAAAGTGTAGAGCGCGCCTGGAAACTTCAGGGGAATCAGCTTTAGCGTCACTCCGTTCACACGAAATCCCGTGTAGCTCGGAGAGACGTAGCCGCCCACAACCGCCTGGCCGTCGTTGAGCCCCTCAATCAAACCACAACATGGATTTGAGAATGGGACGGTCTGAATCGTTCCATCCGGCTTTCGAACGAAGCTGTCGAAACTCCACGGATCATACCCGGTGACGTAGCCGTGATTATTGATGCCGGTGACGATGGTCTCCCCAACAAAGCCGACCTCAAGCGTATGAAAAGTGCCGTTCGTCCACTTGAAGCCGTGATAGTCGGGATTCGATCCGCCGTTGCCGTAGTACCCAACGATGTCTCCGGCGTTGTCGATCCCATTTGCGATCGTCACAACATATCCACCCTTGGCGATATCGGTAAAAGTCGTGCCGTCGAACAGGAAGCCGACTCCATCTCTGAAGGGCACTGAGTAAAAACCAACGATCAGACCCGAATCGTTGATTCCTTGGGCAACGGTTTGGATCGCTCCTGGGACGTCAATGCTGCTAAAGGTCCCTGCCTTGTACAGAAATCCGTGCGTCTGGCCGCCGAGTGTGTAGAGCCCGACAATGTCTCCGTTGTTGTTGATGCCGAGCGCTTGCGTGCTGTCAGCGCCGGGATAATCAATCGTAGTCCAGGTGGCGGCAATTCCCGGTGCAGCGCACACCAGGAGCAGAATAAAGGGGCGAATGGTCTTGCAAAGCCAATACATGGCAAGTACCTCCGTAGCGGGGCAACAACTATCCTACAGGATGGGTGAAAACGTTCGTCTCTCCCTACACAACCCCCACTCCCACTGGCTCCAACTTCGCCGTGAAATGCCTAAGGAACGGTGCTTCATACGTCAACCTCAGTCCCTCGATCTGCTCGCGCTTCTTCCAGACTTCGAGAATGACCTCGACCACGTAGTCGATGTGGCTCTGCGTGTAGACGCGGCGAGGAATGGCTAGGCGCACCAGATCCATTTTCGCCGCAGCTCCAAACATTAGGCTCCCAATCTCAACCGACCGAATGCCGCCCTCGAGATACAGTTCAGCTGCGAGCGCCACGCCAGGAAACTCATCCGCTGAAATGTGCGGGAGAAACGCTCGCGCATCGAGATACACAGCATGACCGCCGGGCGGCTGCACGATGGGCACGCCTTCCCGGGCAATGTGGTTTCCGAGATACGCCGTCGATGTTATGCGGTAGCGCAGATAATCCTCTTCAAGCGCTTCCTGCAATCCTACGGCAATGGCTTCCAAGTCGCGCCCTGCCAAACCTCCATAAGTTGGATATCCCTCGGTCAAGATCAGAAGGTCTTTCTCCTGCTGGGCCAAGATCGCATCGTTGGTGCACAGAAAGCCTCCAATATTCGCCATGCCATCTTTCTTCGCCGACATAGTGCAGCCATCGCCGTAGCTGAACATCTCCTGCGCGATCTCTTTGGGGCTTCTCGACTCATATCCGGGCTCGCGTAGCTTGATGAAGTACGCGTTCTCGGCGAAGCGGCAGGCGTCGAAGTAAAGCGGTATTCGATGCTTCCGGCAGACTCCGCTTACCCGGCGGACATTCTCCATCGACACTGGCTGGCCACCGCCCGAGTTGTTCGTCACCGTCAGCATCACCAGTGGAATGCGCTCTCGCCCTACACGCTCGATCAAACTCTCAAGCGCATCGACATCCATGTTGCCCTTGAAAGGATGCACCAGGCTCGGCTGCTTACCCTCGGCAATCACGAGATCGACCGCCTCGGCGCCGACGAACTCGACATTGGCACGCGTCGTATCGAAGTGCGTGTTGTTGGGGACGATGTCTCCCTTCTTGCACATGACATTGAAGAGGATTCGTTCGGCGGCGCGTCCCTGGTGCGTCGGGATTACATGCCGGTATCCGAAGATTTCCTGGACCGAGTTGCGGAAGCGATCGAAGCTGCGGCTGCCGGCATAGCTCTCGTCGCCCTGCATGACGGCCGCCCACTGCCGTGTAGACATTGCGCCGGTGCCGGAGTCGGTCAGCAGGTCGATGAGGACATCATCCGCGGGCAACAAGAACAGGTTGTAGTGCGCGGCTTCGAGGAACCGCTCGCGCTGCTCGCGGGTGGTCCACTGAATGGGTTCTACGCTCTTGATGCGGAAGGGCTCAATGATGGTCCTGACCGGCATAGTTTTCTCCATAATTAGGAGAAATTGCCGGTGAACATTTGTCGGTGATGGAGGACACAGGGGGAGGTGATCGTTGGCTGCTGGCTGCTCGCCTCTGGCTTTCACTTCAGGCGAGCTGACGGAGATCGCAACCTACCGCTCGAGCGGTAACAAATACTCCGGATTGTGAGCGAAAGCGCTGCCGAAAACTTGCTTGTCGGCCTCGCGCATGTCCCAGGCGATGACGTTTTTCGGCGTGATCTCGATGGTGACATCATCCCATGCGGCGAAAACCGGGCCTACGCGCGGATCGGCGATCGCGGCCTCACTGAGGTACTTGCGATGAATCCGCTCGTTCCACTTCTGCGAGGCTTCGCCCGTCAGAATCTTGACTGAACCCGAGATGGTAACGCCGCAGGAAGCCGCTGGATCGCGCGAGTCAATCATCAGCGAGACGATCCCCTCAGACTCTAAGTTCCTGGCCTTGCGTGAGCGCGAGGCCGTCGCGACATAGATATGACCGCCGTCGTACACATACCAGACTGCCACCATGTGAACGGAACCGTCTGGATTCTTTGTCGCAATCGACGCGACGTATCGGCCGTTGAGTAATTGCTGCGCAATTGGATCGGAAAGAGAGGCCATGGTAGGTCACCTGACTTCACTGAGGTTGCGGTTGCATGGTTGGGACTGGTCATCCGCCTTAACACTCGGGTGCTTAAAAAAACTTTTGTGAAAATCCTCACAACAAAGAACTTAGGCCAAGATCAATTTGTAAAATCCGGATCACAAAGGACTTAGAGCTAAGATCCGGCAAAATAATGACTTAGGCCTGTGCCTATATGCCTATCGGTACCTAACGAATTCAGCCAAGAAAGCAGCGGACTTCTAGGAGCGCAAAGATCAAATCAGACTTCGAAGCCAGGAATACCACGTTTCGAAATTCGCGAGCCGCACAGCTTTATTGATCTCTATACTTTTAGTGTAGCAAGTTGAAGGGGGTAAACCCGCCAACTTCACGGAGTTTAAATTTGGCGTGGATTGAGTGACTTGGAGAGAATCAAAGGATTTTGGGGGCTTGACAGGATCGCCTTCAATGCGTCCTCCGCGGTCGATTGCGTTACTTCACTTCGACCGACTCCTCCACCGCCTCTGTCTTGTAGCTCATTTTTGCTGTGCGCTCTAGTTTGTCCCAGGCAAACTTCTGGCCTTCGACAGCGCGCCGTAGCGTCTTCAGCAACACGATAGAAAACAATTGGCGGTAGGCGAAGCGCTGCAGCCAGACTTGGCTTAGCAGCCAGACGTCTTCGCGGGCTTCTGGTTGGCGACGCTCAAGGGCAAACGCAATCGCCGAAGTAATGAAGTCGATGATCAGAAACACCGCGAAGAAGATGACCAGCCTTTGGAAGCTAGCCGGATCGGTCGATTCGGGGTGGAAGAACTTCTGGATGAAATACCAAGCCGCGCCGAAGGCAAACATCAGATCGATGAATGGAGACACCAGCGGCAGTAGAATCTGGAAAATCAGGATGTTCGGCAGCGCTACATAGCCTAGAGCACCGCCGCGTCCGAATACCGCGCGATGTTTCCATAGGGCTTGCAGGATTCCAAACGACCAGCGAAACCGCTGCCGCATCAAGCCATTGGCATTGATCGGAGCTTCTGTATAGGCGAGCGCCAGGTCTTCATACTGGATGCGGTAACCCATCCGCATCAGCGCCATTGTGAGATCGGCGTCTTCGGCGACTGTGTCCGTGTGATAGCCGCCCGCTTCACGGACAGCAGCGGTTCGCCACGCACCGATGGCTCCGGGTACCACTGTGACCGCGCCCATCGTGTTCAACGCACGCCGCTCGAAGTTCTGGCTGGTGATGTACTCGAGCGCCTGCCACCGGGTCCACAGGTTAACGCGGTTGCCGACCTTTGCGTTACCGGCGACGGCGGCGACTTTGGGATCGAGGAAATGCGGCACCAGACGGCCAATGGCCTCACGCGCGATCACCGTGTCGGCATCAATACCTACGAAGATTTCTTCATCGTCCAGGTGCTGCAGTCCGTAGTTCAATGCCTCGGCCTTGCCTGAGTTTGGCTTGGTAAGAATCAAGACGCGCGGCTCACCGTGATACATCTCTCGCGCCACTTCTAGCGTACGGTCAGAAGATCCGTCGTCGATCACGATGACTCTCAGGTTCCTGTAACTTGACCTTAGCGCCGCGCGAATCGTTCGACTGATGACCTTCTCTTCGTTGTAAGCAGGGATAAGAACCGCGACTCGCGGATCGTACTCCGCAACCTGCTCAGCACTTCCATACCGCTTGGGATGCAGGCGATCGTAAATGGCCAACGCTCCCACGGACAGCAAGCGCCCGGTCATGAGCAAGTCGCCGAGGAAAAAGATCCAGACGATCGCAGCTGTGCTGAAGGCGAACAACCCGAATGCTACCCAGATCAACCAGGCCTTCCAGCGCTCATTGCCAGGCAACGGAGGCATGAGGTCCGCGCGCTGCTTTCCCAAGAGTTCGTGCAGCGCCACGACCTGATAGCCATGAGCGCGGATTCCTTCAATGATCATTGGAAGGGCGCGCACAGTCTCGCTGCGGTCTCCGCCACCGTCGTGCAGAAGGATGATGTTGCCGCAACGTATGTCGTTGAGAGCGCAAGGCGGCAAATGCGCCAGCACATCGGCGGAAATCTGCTCCGCGCTACGCCGCGGGTTATCGCGCCAGTCGTTGGGATCGATCTTGTCTCCGATCGAGGTATAACCCATGTCCTGGGTAATCTCGAGTGGCTTGACCTGATCGGCTGTGTCCGGTTCCTGATCGATCGAATAAGGAGGACGAAACATCAGGGTACGAATTCCAAGCCGGCTGGCGAACAACTGCTCCGTCAGGTTCAGCTCAACTCTCATCAATCGTTCGGAAATGTTGCTGATGTCGGGATGGGTAAAAGTATGGTTCCCGATCTCGTGTCCTTCCCGATAGATTCGCGACGCGATTCCGGGGTTATTTTCGGCTTCAAGACCTATGAGGAAGAATGTTGCCTTCGCGTTCTCACGCTTCAGCACATCGAGAATCTTTGGCGTCCATTCCAGATCGGGCCCATCATCAAACGTGATTGCCACCTGGTTTGGACTGTAGCCGTATCGAGCGACGCGGTATGGCTGCGGATAATCCTGAAATGTCTCGTCGGCAATAAGTCCGGTATCAGGATCTACGGTGATGTCGCGCGTGCCATTGGCAGGACGAGCCTCGATGCGCAGAATTTCGCCCTGGCCCTCCATGTCGACGTCATGGCCCGGAGGAACATCCTTGAGTTTGTCGGGAGCGCCATTTTCGCCCGGCACATCCCATACGCGCCAGAGCGAGCGGTCTTCCGATCCCAGACGCCAGAGCGCGAAAGTATCGATTCCGAGTGCCTGTGCCGCGCGCATCTCGTTCAGAGCCGATGCCGCATCCAGGAACCAGACGTCATGTTGCAGATCGTGCTCATCGAAGTAGCTGAAGTGCGGATTCTGACTGTCGTAGTCGAAATCGACATCTGCGTCGGAATCGCGAGCTGCCAGCCATGCTTCCTGAACGGAAGCATTGGTGGTCATCTTGACGCCAGGTGGAAGCTTGCCCTTCGCAGGCTTTCGAACCCAGTCGTAGCCGTAGTTGGCAATCGCGCAGATAAGCTTCTCCTGCGGGATCTTCTTCTTGGCAGCGACCAGGTTTTGCACAAACCACTGCTGCGATGCCACAGGACCCGGAGTTCCCGGAAAGGGATAGTGCTCGTCATAGTTCATCAGCACTACGCCATCGGTACGCGCGGCTACCGCTCCATAGTCAAAGTCGGGATTTCGCACCTGCACGCTGACGTACAGCTTCATTCCCTTGGCATGGAGGTCTTGCGAGAGTTCGCCGAGCAGGGTGATGTATCCGGGCTGCGCGTTGGCAGGGAATTCCTCGAAGTCAACCATCAATCCCTTGTAATGGTCGCTCGCCAAAAAGAGGTCGATTTCGTGGAGGAAGCGCTGGCGCGATTCAGGATTGTTGAGGAAACCCGCGACATTCACCCAATCGGCGCCGTCGAAGTTGTTTACCAGAGGGAAGACTTCCATGCCGGTGTCTTCCGACCTCAGGAAGGGCATCACCTTGTCATCAACCGGATGAACAGTTGAGCCCTGAATCACATCGAAATACTTGACTGTTTCCGGATCTTCGCCCTGTAGATGGCCGTCGGCGGTCATCACGTGCAGCCACTCCGGATACAGGAGGTCGATCTGCCGGGCATTCTCACGCAAGGAGGAGAAGCTGGCGGCGTCCCATTGCACATAGAAGGCAGCCCGAACGCCTTCTTCGGTATTTAGCTTGATTTGTGATGGTGGCTTGTTAAGCGGTTTATGCCCGCGGCGAATAGCTGCCTGTCGGCGCTTTTCCTTGGCTTTTTCTTTTTCTTTCTCCTTGAGCGCACGGTAGCCATGCTTTTCGGTCGGCCAGAGTAGATCCGGCAAGGGCTCGCTGCGCAGGGCCGTATAAATAAAGAAGGCAAGCAGCAGAGTGAGCGAGATCGCGGCAACGTCAAAAATCCGCCGCACCTTCTTATGGCGAGCCTGTTTCGGATCGTAAAAGACTGGGTGAGCCATGAACGGAAACTGCCGCTCTCCTAAATTGCTTGTAGGGTGTGGACACTTTCATTTTATACATTTGGCGACAAGAACCGCACGTTACTGGTGTTTCCTGAGAAAAACGTTATATTCCAAGCGTGCGTAAGCTGATACGCCAGCACCCACGGTTCTTTCTGGTGGCGTCGATTGCAGCAGTGTTGCTGCGCCTGATTTTCATCTTCCGCTTCCCGGGAATCACCACAGATTCTTTCATCTACGGGGATATCGCCAAGAACTGGCTGCAGCACGGAATATACGCCGTGAGCACTCCTCAGGGCCCGGTCCCCACTTGGATACGACTTCCGGGATATCCAGCATTCCTGGCTGCCGTTTTCTCTGTCTTCGGCATGGAGCATTACCGTGCTGTGTTGTTCCTGCAGTTGCTCACAGATCTCGGAACTTGCCTGCTGATTGCGGACCTGACAAGGCGGCTTGTCTCCCCTCGAGCTGCCACGTTCGCGTTTCTGCTCTCTGGCCTGTGTCCGTTCCTCGCTGACTATGTAGCTGCAGCGCTCACGGAAACGCTGGAAATCTTCTTTACCGTATTGGCTCTGGACCTAGCCGTCGTCGCTTTGGACTTGGAAAATGAGGTCAAACCTGGGTTGACGTGGCTGCGTGCCTGGTTGGGATGTGGAGCGGCGGTAGGGGCGGCTATTCTGCTTCGTCCGGATGGCGGGCTGCTGCTTGTCGCCATCGGTATGTTCCTCGGCGGACTGACCGTCTTGCGTTTGCGGCAGGGGCACAGTTACCGCAAGCTCATAGGCGGGAGCCTGACGATCCTAGTCGTCGCTCTACTTCCTCTGATTCCTTGGACTCTCCGCAATCTGCGCACGTTGCATCGCTTTGAGCCATTGGCACCGCGCTACGCCAACGAGGAAGACGAATTTGTCCCCATGGGGTTCAATCGATGGATCAAGACATGGATCGTCGACTACGCTTCCGTTGAAGAGGTCTACTGGCCCGTGCCGGGAAGCACCGTTGATGTTGAGCAGCTTCCGAACCGTGCCTTCGACTCCGCCGAGCAGCGCGATGAGACTGAGCAATTAATCGCAGACTACAACAATGTTCTTCACGTGACGCCGGATCTCGATGCGCGATTCAACAGCTTGGCACAGGATCGCATCCGACATTCGCCGATTCGTTATTACGTATGGCTTCCGATGCTGCGCATGGGCGACATGTGGATGCGGCCGCGGACGGAAAAGCTTCCGTCGGACACCCGGTGGTGGGAATTCGATGACGACCCGAAGTGGCTAGCCCTAGCTTTGGCGCTTGGGGTTATCAATCTGGCATATATTGGACTTGGTCTGGCTGGCTTGATTCACGCCAAGAACATCAAATATCTCGGACTGCTGCTCACGTTCGTAATTCTACGGACATTATTCCTGGGAACTCTGGAAAACCCCGAGCCGCGCTATACGCTGGAGTGCTATCCGGTGTTGATTCTGCTGGGCAGTTCGTGGCTTTAAGCCCTGAATTGAAACGATTCAATTCCTCATAGACTTTTGCTGGTTTTCTATTCCAAATTCAGAAGTGATTTCCAACTTTCATAACATCAGTTGACAGAAGTTTTTACTTGCATTTGTTAAGGCAGTGGGAGCAGTATACGCAGCCAAAGCCATCTCCGTCGGTTCTCGACGTTTGCTGTGCGGGTCATCGATTAAAGCAGTAAAAGCAGCGAAGTAAAAATCAGGAGCTAAGGAGAACCTTATGCGTTCTGCCTCGCGGACGCTCGCTTCGTTCGTTGTCTGCTTACTCGCCATCAGCGCCCTTTGCTGGGCACAATCTGCCACGACA
>Ga0066903_100000286_pt1 | contig 29661 bp, 23 predicted proteins | sample PanSoiMetaGPlot1_FD_67491 | JGI IMG/M metagenome (GOLD analysis project Ga0066903, IMG submission 67491) | Tropical forest soil microbial communities from Panama analyzed to predict greenhouse gas emissions - Panama Soil - Plot 1 (version 2) | ecosystem: Environmental > Terrestrial > Soil >... | reverse complement strand
GCACTCGGGAAGCCTCCCCGCGGCACAAAGACCGCGGGCCGGTCCGACTGGCCGTGAACGCGAAAGCGGAAAGATGCCGCGTGGCGCGTCGAGAGGACGCGGGCGCACGCGTCATGTGCGTCAGGGACCCGGCGTTCCGGGCCCGCCCGTCAGATCGGGCCGGTCTGGCGAAATCCAGGCCATGCGCCTTCTCGGCGCGCCACTCCCCTCATGGGGGAGAGAGAAAAAAGAGACGGGCTCTCCCGCGCCCGGCCCAAGTCAGGGACCAGCATAGCGTTGGCTGCTTCCGCAAACGGGTTGAAGCGATTGAGCGATGACCGCGCCGCAGCTCACCCTCCCCCGAAGGGGAGGGTGCAAGCAAAGCGAGCGGGGTGGGGTGAAAAAGGAGCCGGTCTCGCGTCCCCCTCCCCGCTTGCGGGCGGTCGTGAACTTCGGCAGAAACGACGCAACGAGAACCAATAATCCCATGTGGGAGTGCACGAGCCATGACCGAGCGCAGCAACATCGCCCCGCGTATCGACTATGACGACCTGCGCGAATGGCTCGCCCATGCCGAGCGGCTCGGCGAGGTGCGGGTCGTGCGCGGCGCCTCCTGGCAGGAGGACATCGGGCTCGCCGCTGAGGCGATCCTGCGCGCCGAGAACGGACCCTGCGTGGTGTTCGAGGACGTGCCCGGCTGTCCCAAGGGCTTTCGCGTGCTGCTCAACATGTTCGCCGGCAAGCGGCGCAACATGACCTTCGGCTTCCCCGATCACCTCACCAAATGGGAACTCTCCGACTCCTACCGCGAAGCCTACCTCAAGGATCAGAAGATCATCCCGCACGAGATCATCGAGGATGGGCCCGTCTTCGAGAACATCATGATGGGCGACGACATCGACGTCACCAAGTTCCCCTCCCCGGTCTGGCACGAGAGGGATGGCGGCCGCTATATCGGTACCGGCACCTACAGCATCACGCGCGATCCCGAGGAGAACTGGCTCAACGCCGGCGCCTACCGCGCCCAGGTGCACGACAAGAAGACGGTCGGCCTGGTCATGGCGAAGGGCCACCACGGCTGGATCCACCGCGAGAAATATTTCAAGCGCGGCGAGGCCATGCCGGTGGTGATGGTGGTCGGCGGCGATCCGATCGCCTTCTTCTACGGTGGTGTCGAGGCGCCCTACGGCACGTTCGAGCTCGACATCGTCGGCGGCATGCGCGGGCGGCCGACCAAGATGGTGCGCGGCAAGGTCACGGGGTTGCCGTTTCCGGCCAACGCCGAGATCGTCATCGAAGGCTACGTCGAGCCGGGCAAGACCCATCCGGAGGGGCCGTTCGGCGAATGGACCGGCCACTACGCCGGCGGCGTGCGTCAGGTCCCGGTCATCGATATCAAGGCGATCTATCACCGCAACGACCCGATCATGCTCGGCGTGCCGCCGATGGGCGCCGGCCCGGACGAGATGGCGCGCTATCGCGCCGTCATGCGCTCGGCCATCATCAAGCAGAACATGGTCAATGCCGGCGTGCCGGGCGTGAACCAGGTGTGGTGCCACGAGGTCGGCGCAGCGCGCATGCTGCACGCGGTGTCGATCACGCAACGCTATCCGGGTCACGCGGTGCAGGCCGCGCACGTCGCCGCCCAGTGCGGCGGCTCGGCCTATGCCTCGAAATATATCGTGGTCTGCGATGACGACGTCGACGTGACCAATCTCGACCACATGCTGTGGGCGATGATCACCCGCACCGATCCCAAGGAGTCGATCCAGTTCATCACCGGCTCATGGGATTCGAACGCCGATCCCGCGATCCCGCCCGAGCGGCGCAAGGCTGGCGACATCACCCACTCGGTCGCGCTGATCAACGCCTGCAAGCCCTGGCACTGGCGCGAGCAGTTCGCGCCCTCGAACGCGCCGAGCCCGGAGGTCGCCCGCAAGGCGCGCGAGAAGTTCGGCTGGCTGCTCGACGGCAACGGCCGCGGCTAACAGCAACATGTCTCGTTTGTTCGGAAACGCTCCACCCTCTCTGTTCGTCCCCGCGGAAGCGCTGAGCATGCACGCATGCACGCATCTCCCATTCTTGGTTCGCGAATGGCTTTCTGGCCTCATCCTGAGGAGCATTGCGGTCGGCCGCTTGCCGGCCGCAATGCGTCTCGAAGGATGGCGGCAGATTCGGTTGAACGCGCCGCCATCTTCGAGACGGCCGCACATAAGCGTGTGCGGCCTCCTCAGGATGAGGCCCGGAACTGCCTCCGGCAAACAGACATGAGCAAGCGTTACCGCCTCCGCGGCAGAGGTCGCCGTTGCCCCCGTCGCAAAAAGGGAGCACTCTTGGGCATTGCGTCACAGCCAACAAGCGATGGCGCAATGACGTTCACGATTAGGGAGGACCATCATGAGCAAGCCTCGAGGCGGGGCTTCCCCGCCGTTTGAACAGGTTGCCGGCAACGGCCTCTTGGACCGCCGCGCCCTCCTCGGCCGCGGCGTTTTGTTTGCCGGCGCGGCGGCGACCGGCACCGGCGCGTCGCTGGCGAGTGCCGCGGCCGAGCCGCTCAAGGACGAGCCGTGGAGCCTCATGATGGGCTCGGTCGTGCCGCCGCGGCAGGAACCGTCGCGGTTCGAGAAGCACGTCGTACGCACGCTGAGCAATCCCAACCACGAGTTCCGCAACTCGCACGGCCGCACGCCGCACCATCTCATCAACGGCACCATCACGCCCTCGGCGCTGCACTTCTCGATCTGCCACTCCGGGGTGCCCGACATCGATCCGGAGAAGCACCGACTCCTGATCCACGGTCTGGTCAAACAGCCGAAGACCTTCTCGCTCGCGGACCTCGACCGCTATCCCAAGGTCACCCGCATGGCGTTCGTCGAATGCGCGGGCAACAGCGCGCCGATGTTCTCCAACGAGGCGTTCCAGGGGACCTGCCAGGCCCTGCACGGGCTCGCCTCCAACTCGGAATGGACCGGCGTGCTCGTCTCCACGCTGCTCGACGAGGTCGGCCTCGACCCGAAGGCGAAGTGGTTCCTCGCCGAAGGCGCCGACTCACTCGCGCTTCATCGCAGCGTCCCGGTCAAGAAGGGCTTGGACGACGCGATGATCGCGATCTACCAGAACGGCGAACGGTTGATGCCCGGCAACGGCTACCCGATGCGCCTGCTGCTGCCCGGGTATCAGGGCAACATGAACGTCAAATACGTGCGCCGGCTCAAGCTGCTCGATCAGCCGGCGATGAGCTTCTACGAGGCCAAGACCTACTCGCAGATCTTCCCGGGCGAGAAGCTCGTGAAGTTCAACTTCGTCATGCAGGTCAAGTCGTTCATTACCCATCCCTCGTTCGGCCATTCGCTGAAGGGACCCGGCTATTACGAGATCTCCGGCGTCGCCTATTCGGGCAACGGCAGGATCTCGCGGGTCATGGTGTCGGCCGACGGCGGCAAGAGCTGGGGCCAAGCGGCGCTGCAAGGGCCGACCTACCCGCAGGCGTTCACGCGTTTCACCATGCCGTGGCGCTGGGACGGCCAGCCGGTCACGCTCATGAGCCGCGCCTGGGACGAATCCGGCCTGGGTCAGCCGCTGCGCGCGGAGTTCGTGGCCAATCGCGGCCAGACCGAAAAGCCGGTCACCAGTCCGCTCGCCTTCCCCAACCAGCACTACAACAGCATCACTGCCTGGGCCGTCGACAGCAAAGGGGAGATCAAACATGTCTACGCGTAGTCTCCTCATCTCGGTTGCGCTTACAGTGGCGTTCGGATCGGCCGCGCTCGCCGAGCCGCCGAACCTCGGCAAGCCCATCACGGAAGCCGACACCAAGGCGTGGGACATCGCCGTCCTGCCCGACGGCACCAACATGCCGCCCGGCAGCGGCACGCCCACGCAGGGCGCCGCCGTCTATTCGCAGAAATGCGCCATGTGCCATGGCGACAAGGGCGTGAACCCGCCGGCTGGCTATTCGCCCATGGTCGGCATCAAGAAGTTCGACAAGATCGACGCGCCGAAGACCGTCACCTACTACGAGTTCGCGACGACGCTGTTCGACGTGATCCGGCGCTCGATGCCGTATCAGATGCCGCGAACCCTGACCGACAACGAGGTCTATGCGCTGTCGGCCTACATCCTCTCGCTCAACCAGATCATCGGCGAGAACGACACGATGAACGCCGAAACTCTGCCGAAGGTGAAAATGCCGAATGCGGGCAAGTTCACGATTCCCTACCCGGATCGAATCTGATCCGGTTGAGCCGGGAGTCATGGAGCCGGCGGAGCAATCCGCCGGCTCAGCTTTGAAGATGACAGTTTTGCATGCGCTGCCGGAGGGTCGCGCTCTGGACAGCCCTTGCCGGGCAGCGCACAATCGATCGCGAGGACGTTCATTGGTGATGACCTTTCGCGCGTCCGCATTGCGAGGGAGGACACAGCATGCGTGATTCCCAGCGTCACCGTTCCGGCGACCTCGATTCTCTTCCACCCGCCGCCGGAAATGGGTTGTTGGACCGCCGCGCGCTGCTCGGGCGCGGCGTCTTGTTCGCCGGCGCCGCTGCGACCGGCGTCGGCAGCTCGCTCACCGGCGCCGCCGCCGAGCCGCTCAAGGACGATCCCTGGAGCCAGACGGCCGGCAGCATCAGCCCAGCTTACGAGCGACCCTCGAAATACGAGCAGCAGCGGGTCAATCGCATCCTGAGCAACCCGAATGGCGAGCCGCGCACCTCGCACGCGCGCACGCCGCACCATCTGCTCAACGGCACCATCACGCCGAACGGCCTGCACTTCACCATCGTGCATTCCGGCACGCCGGACATCGACCCTGACAAGCACCGGCTGGTCATCCACGGCCTGGTGCGGCAACCCAAACTGTTCACGCTCGAGACGCTGTCGCGCTACCCGATGGCCTCGATCACGACCTTCGTGGAGTGCGGCGGCAACAGCGCCCCCATGTTCTCTAATGAGGCGGTGCAGGGAACCGTGCAGCAGATCCATGGTCTCTGCTCCTGCGCCGAATGGACCGGCGTGCGACTCTCGACCCTGCTTGATGAATGCGGCGTCGACCCGAAGGCAAAGTGGTTCGTCGCCGAAGGCGCCGACTCGCTGGCACTTTCGCGCAGCGTGCCGCTGACCAAGGCCTGGGACGATGCGCTGGTCGCGCTCTACCAGAACGGCGAGCGCATCATGCCGGGTAACGGCTATCCGATGCGCCTGCTCCTGCCCGCCTGGCAGGGCAACATGAACGTCAAGTTCCTGCGCCGCATCCAGGTCTCGGAAGGCCCGGCGATGAGCTACTACGAGACCCGCACCTACTCGCAGCTGCTTCCGAACAAGAAGGCGTACCGGTTCCACTTCCTCAACGAGGTCAAGTCCTTCATCACCAGCCCGTCGCACGGGATGACGCTCAAAGGTCCAGGCTTCTACGAGATCACCGGCATCGCCTATGCGGCCACCGGCCGGATCGCCAAGGTGATGGTGTCGGCCGACGGCGGCAAGTCGTGGGCGCAAGCGGCGCTGCAGGCGCCAGTGATCCCGAAGTCGTTCACCCGCTTCCGCGCACCATGGAACTGGAACGGCAGCCCGGCGATCCTGCAAAGCCGAGCCTGGGACGAGGGCGGCAACGTGCAGCCGCTGCGCGCGGATTTCGTAGCGGCGCGCGGCGAGACCCAGAAGCCCGTCACCAACCCGCTCGGCTTCCCGAACCAGCACTACAACAGCATCACGAGCTGGGGCGTCGACCCCTCAGGGCAGGTGAAACATGTCTACGCGTAACGCAGTCCTCGTTGCCGCCCTGCTCGCGCTTGCCTCGAGCACGGCTGTTGCCGCCGAAGGGCCCAATCTCGGCCAGCCGATCACGGAGAAGGAGGTCGGAGCCTGGGACATCAATGCGATGCCGGACGGCACCGGTCTGCCGCCCGGCAGCGGCACGTCGGCACAGGGCGCGCCGATCTATGCGCAGAAATGCGCGGCCTGTCACGGCGAAGGTGGCAAGGGAGCGTCAGCCGGGGCGCTGGTCGGCAACCCGCCGATCACCGGCATCGAGTCCCCGAAGACCATCGCCAACTTCTGGGGCTATTCGACCACGGTCTTCGACTTCATCCGTCGCGCCATGCCGTGGATCTCGCCGCGCACGTTGACCAACGACGAGGTCTACGCGATCACCGCCTACATCCTGGCCGAGAACAAGCTCATCGGCCCGAACGACGTGATGAACGCGCAGACGCTGCCGAAGGTGAAGATGCCGAACGCCGACAACTTCATCATCCGCTTCCCCGACCGGATTTGAGCCAGGTCGGGCTGTCGATCAAGCCGGCGGAGCGATCCGCCGGCTCGACGAAATCTCTTCGTCAAGGGCGCGACAAGACGCCCACGCCAGGGAGGCCAGCATGAGCATATCCAAGCGTCACAACGACTCGCTGCAACCGGTCGCCGGCAACGGCCTGCTCGACCGCCGCGCGCTTCTCGGACGCGGCGTCGTGTTCGCTGGCGCCGTGAGCGCCGGCAGCGCCGGCTCGATGATCGGCGCGGCGGCCGAGCCGCTCGTCGACGGGCCATGGAGCAACGAGGTCGGCGCCGTGATCCCGCCCTATCAGGTGGCGTCGCGGTTCGAGAAGCACGTGGTGCGCACCGTCGACAATCCAGACAATGTGCCGCGCAACTCCCGCGCCCGCACGCCACACCACCTGCTGCAAGGCATCATCACGCCGAACGGCCTGCATTTCACGATCTGCCACGGCGGCGTCCCCGATATCGATCCGGAGAAGCACCGCCTCGTGATCCACGGGTTGGTCAAGCGGCCGCTCGTCTTCACGCTCGACGCGCTCGCGCGCTACCCGATGGTGTCGCGCATCGGCTTCGTCGAATGCGGCGGCAACAGCGCGCCGCTGTTCTCGAACGAGCCGATCCAGGCGAACGTGCAAGCGCTGCACGGGCTCGCCTCCTGCTCGGAATGGACCGGCGTGCTGCTGTCGACTTTGCTCGAGGAAACCGGCATCGATCCGAAGGCCAAGTGGTTCATCGCCGAAGGCGCCGACTCTCCGCGCCTGCATCGCAGCGTGCCGATGAAGAAGGCGATGGATGACGCCATGGTCGCGCTCTACCAGAACGGCGAGCGCATCCAGCCCGGTCAAGGCTACCCGATGCGGCTGTGGCTGCCCGGCTACGAAGGCAACATGAACGTCAAGTATCTGCGCCGGATCACCCTCACCGAACAGCCGGCGATGAGCTACTACGAGTCGCGCACCTACTCGCAGGTGCTGCCCGACGGCAAGGCCTACCGCTTCTACTTCCTCCAGGAGGTCAAGTCGTTCATCGCGAACCCATCGCCCGGACTGACCCTGAAGGAGCCCGGCTACTACGAGATTTCCGGCGTCGCCTATTCGGGCACCGGCCGCGTCACCAGGGTCATGGTCTCGGCAGACGGCGGCAAGAGCTGGGGCGACGCGGCGCTGCAGGAGCCGGTGCTGCCACGGGCGTTCACGCGCTTCCGCATGCCCTGGCGCTGGAACGGCGGACCCGCGGTGCTGCAGAGCCGGGCCTGGGACGAGGGCGGCAACATGCAGCCGACGCGCGCCGAGATCATTGCCCATCGCGGCCAGACCTCAAAGCCGCCGTCGGTACTCGCCTTCCCGAGCCAGCACTTCAACGGCATCACCAGCTGGGCGGTCGACACCAAAGGGGAGGTGAAGCATGTCTACGCGTAAGCTCCTGCTCGGCGCCGCCTCGTTCCTCCTCGTAGCCGCCGCGGCACGCGCCGAGAGTCCGGAACTTGGCAAGTCGATCAGCCCGACCGAGCTTGCTCCCTGGGACATCCACATCATGCCGGACGGCACTGGCCTGCCGCCCGGCAGCGGCACCTTCGCCCAGGGCAAGGCGATTTACGCGCAGAAATGCGCGCTCTGCCATGGCGAGAACGGGACCGGCGGACAGAGCGCCGCGCTGGTCGGCGGGCCGCCGCGCGCGTCCCTCGATGGCGGCAAGACCATTCCAAATTACTGGCCCTATGCCACGACCGTATTCGACTTCATCCGGCGGGCGATGCCCTACACACAGCCGAAGTCGCTGACCGACAACGAGGTCTATGCCGTGACGGCCTACATCCTCGCGCTCAACAAGCTCATTGGCGAGAATGACGTGATCGACGCGCAGACCCTGCCCACGGTGCAGATGCCGAACCGCGACAATTTCATCATCCGCTTTCCGGATCGGATCTAGGCCGCCCCTGCGACAGCGAGCCGCAGCATCGGCATTGTGGCATGAACCGGCCAGATTTGGCCGGTACATGCGCACGCTACTTTCAATCACAAGAATCAACCAATTGGGAGGGCAACACATGCACAGTCGGAGAGATTTTCTGAGCGGAGCCGCCACCGGCACCGCCGGCGTTCTGTTCACGGGTTGCGACCTCGTGAATGCTCGGCACGCGCATGCGCAGCCGGTTCAACGCCGCGAAGTCGTGGTGAACGGGCGCCGCGTGAAGACCGTGGACATCCATTCTCACTGCGCCTTTCCTGAAGCCAATGCGCTGATGGGGCTCAAGGTCAATCCGGAAAGCCTGGTGATGAGCGCCGAGCGCATCCAGCAGATGGACGCGCAGGGGATCGACGTCGAAGCGCTGAGCATCAATCCTTTCTGGTACAAGGCCGACCGCGATGTCGCGGAAAAGCTCATCAAGCTTCAGAACGAGAAGCTGGCCGAGCTGTGCGCCGCACAGCCGGATCGCTTCGTCGCCTTTGCCACGGTCGCGATGCAGCACCCGGATCTCGCCGTGCAGCAGCTCGAGGAAGGTGTGAAGAAGCTCGGGCTGCGCGGCATGTCGGTCGGCACGGCCGTCGGCGACGACGAGCTCGCGAACCCGAAGTTCCATCCGATCTGGGCCAAGGCGGAGGAACTTGGGATCCTCGTCTTCATGCACCCGATCGCGGCGCGCGAGTTCGAACGGCGCCTGCGCGGCAACGGCGGCCTCGTCAACGTGATCGGCAATCCGCTCGACACTACGATCGCGCTCTCGCACATGATTTTCGAGGGGACGCTCGACCGCTATCCGGGCCTGAAGATCTGCGCCTCGCACGGCGGCGGCTACCTGCCGTCCTACGCCGCCCGCTCGGATGCCGGCTGCGTGACCTTCCCGGATCGCTGCACCGCCGTGCAACTCAAGAAGAAGCCGACCGAGTATCTGCGGCAGCTCTACTACGACACGATCATGTTCACACCCGAGGCGATGCGCCACCTGATTGCGGAAGTCGGCGCAAGCCAGCTCTTGCTGGGAACAGACTATCCGTTCCCGTGGGAGAAGAAGGCCGTCGATTACATCCTCAATCAGTCGGCGCTGAGCGACGCCGAGCGCGCCGGAATGCTAGGCGACACCGCGGCGAAGCTCCTGGGGATCAAGGCCTAGGCGTGCCCGACGTTGAGGCCGGCGAGCGTCCATTCCTTGACCGGCGTCGGTTCGGTCACCGGCTTGCCGAGTGCCGGGCAGGTCACGAGGTAGAGGCCGGTGCCGGTGCCGACCCAGATCAGCTTGCGATCCCATTCGACGAACAGGTTGTCGGTGTCGCGCGGATAGCTGAGATAGTCGTCGAGATCGCCCGGTTGCGGCGGAATGAAGTAGCCGACATTACGCGGCTCCCTCGGGTTCGCGATATCGAAGAGCTGCGCGCCGGCGTTGAAGAACGAGTACGCGGTGAAGCTCGGGTGCGGCTTCCCGGGCGCCTTCAGATGCGGCGGATTGTGCGAGCCGAAACGGCCGCGCTTGTCGCAGAACGTCCCATAGGGCGCATCCTGCGGCGGTGTCGGAGCTGGGAATTCCGCGATCGCCTGCGGCTTGGTCACGTCGCGGACGTCGATCACCCAGGTGGGCTGATAGGGCTCGTTGCAATCGGGGTTGAGCACCTCCGGATTTGTGATCACGAAGCCACGGTCGAGGCGCGACACGTCGACCGTGTGGAACGGGATCGCACCGGGCTTCATCGGCGGATAGAAGCGCCCGACAAGCTTCGGATTGCGGATGTCGGAGAGGTCGTGGACCATCATGCCGAATGCGCTGTAGGCGCTGAAGCCGTAGCGGCCGCCGTCCTCGACCCGGCGCGGGACATACATCGGTCCGTGTAAAGTAGTGAACGATTTCTTGTCTCCGTACTCGCGCCACTTCTTGTATTCGTCCTCCTCGCCTTCGCGCTGCCCGGGCAGCCACCAGTTGGCAACGAACTTCGGCTTCTGCGGATCCGACGCATCGATGATCTGGATGCCGTTCGAGTAGTGGCGCACAGAGCTCTCCATGCGCGTGAAGTTGTTGTCGGGCGCAGTGTCGAGATAGGCATACTGCCCGCCGTCGTAGTAGTTGCGGTGCGTGCCTGAGCCGGTCTGGACGTCACGCTTGGGATCTCCCTGATCGCAGGACCATTCCGACAGCAGAACGATCTTGGCCGGGTCGGTCGCGTCATAAAAACGTACGCCGCGCAGACCGCGCTGCTCGATGTTGCGCCTGATCAGGTCGGGATTGTCGTATTTGCCGTTCGGCCATTGCGGCGTCGAGAAGGTGCCCTCCGAGCCGGCGCCGGTCATCAGGATCCACTTGCCGAGCTTGCTGTTGTAGGCGAGCTGAAGCTGTCCGCCGATGAACCCTCTCCGGTTGAGCACCACCGGCTTGAGCGCATCGGTCACCTCGATGACGTCGCCTTGCTGGAAAATGAAGCGCCGCCGGCCGATCGCCATCATCTGCATCTTGCCGCCGCGATGATGGCCGATCTCGACAATCGCAAGAACGTCGGTGTTCTTGCGATACATGTTGCGGTCAAGATATTTGAGACTGGTCTCGCGCGGCGCCGGATGGCGGTTGGCGAAGGCCGGCGTGGCCAGTTCGGCCGCGATGGCAGCGCCGCCGACGGCGGCGGCGCTCACCAGATCGCGACGCGTCATTCCCCCCCGATTGCCTGGCGACATGATTCCCTCCCCGCCTGCCTTGTGTGGGAGGGCATCATAGCACAGCGCAAGCGCCGTCAGTCGTGGGCTGACGCCACGTGTTACCCACGGCGGGTCGAGTGACCTCTAGAGGCCTGTCGGGCCTTGTGCCCCCCGCTCCGGCTGGCTACGTGGGTGGACTTCGTCTTGCGGGCGACGTGTCGAACGTTTCGATGGTGCTTCGCAGATCCCGCATCGGCGGTTCGGATCCGGCGAGTCTGTTGCGGACGCGCGGCGAAACGACCATCGTTCCCAGCCATGGCGGGGCCACCACCGGTGAAAGCAGTAAAGAGGTTGGCGACGCTTTCGATCAGGGCCTTGCCGGCCTCGAACATCGTGGGCGGGTTGATCGGGCCCTGGGCCTTGATCGTCGCGCGGAGAGGATTGTTCGCGCGAATGACCTTGATCCGCGTCGGCTGGCAGTGGTTCCACTCAGCTCGATTGTTGACGCCATAGGGGCAAACGACGCCGTACTTGGCAGCGATCTTCGTCCAGAGCTTGGCTTGCGAACTGCCCGGAGCGCCGATGCCGTACATGTCGACGGCCAATCCGTAAGAATGCAGCGAATTGAACTTGTCGCTGAATCCGCCGACGCCGAACGCGGGCGGCCGGTAGGCCGAGAAGATTCCAACCTCCGGCAATCCCTCTTCTCTCGCCTCCCGGATCGCACCGGCCAAGCGGGCGGCAAACTCGGGATGCAGGCGACCAATTGCCACATCCGGGCCCTGCCGTACCATCGTTCCACCCGGATGAGCGGTCTCGATGAGATAGGCGCGGTCATGCGCGACGTCGGCGGCCTGATCGCAGGAATGGTTGGGTTGCGGGCACGTCGCGGGATGAGCCGACGACGACCCTTCGCGCACCGCGATGACTGCATCCGCAGCCGCGTTTGCTTCCGCACTCGGCACGCTCTCGGCCGCAGCGGCCGCGCTCATTGCAAACGGCACCAGCAACATGCCGAGCGCCGCTGCCGGCGCAGTTCTCGAAATGAATTTGCTCGCGCAGTATCGTCGCATGGAAACTCCCCGTGTTGTGCTGATTGCTCACGCGCAAACGCGCGAAAAATGCGTCTACAATATGATCAGAACTTTAGACAAAAGTTCCGAAGTCAGCATATCGATGATTCACCATTAACGCGTGGTGCATCAGATCGCGTAACTCGGTCAATCAAACATGGAACTCTGTCGAGGCGATGATGGAACTCGAGCGGAACCGCGAATCCGGGAACTCACCGAGGAGTGGAACTCGACTCAGGCTCGTCCGCGCGCCGTTGCGGAATCCGATTTGCCGTTCCTGATGGCGCGCCAGATGCACTCGTGCGTCGCCGGCATGTCCAAGTGGGTGACTCCGAACTCGCTCAGCGCATCGACGACCGCGTTGATCACCGCGGCGAGGGCCGGGGTGGTTCCGCCCTCCCCGCCTGCGCGCACGCCGAGCGGATTGGACGGCGAGGGAACTTCCATCAGGTCGGTCTTGAAGAACGGCAGATTGTCCGACCGCGGCATCGCATAGTCCATGAACGAGCCGGTCATGACCTGCCCGCTCCTCGCGTCGACCACGCACTGCTCCCACAGTGCCTGGCCGACGCCCTGAGCGGCGCCGCCGTGCGTCTGACCATGCAGGATCATCGGGTTGATCGCGCGGCCGACGTCGTCGGTGGCGCAATAGCTCACGACCTCAATTGCGCCGGTGTCCGGGTCGATCTCCACCTCGCAGGTCGCGCAGCCGTAGGGATAGCCGCCAGCCGTGAACGACACGTCGCTCTGCGCCGCCAGCGGGCCGCGAAGTGCGTCATCGAGATCGTTGAGTTCCTGCGCGGCGCGCGCGACCTCAAACAGGCCGATGACGCGCCCCGAGCCTTGCGCCTTAAACGAGCCGTTCGAGAATTCGATGTCCTTCGGCTCGACTTTGAACATGTGAGCCGCGATCTGGCGGCTGCGCTCGATCACACCATTGGCAGCATTGCCCATGCAGACGCCGGCCATGCGCATCGAGCGGCCCGAGTGCGAACCACCGCCAACCGGGATGATGTCGGTGTCGCCCTGCACCAGCCGAACCGATTCGAACGGCACGCCGAGCCATTCGCTGACGCACTGCGCAAAGCTCGTCTCGTGCCCCTGCCCGCTCGATAGCGTGCCAACCGCGACCTCGACGATCCCGCCGGGCAGCACCTTCACCTCGGACCATTCGCGCGGATAGCCCATCGTCAACTCGATGTAGTTCGCAAGCCCGATGCCACGCAGCTTGCCGTTCCGCTTCGATTCGGCGCGGCGCTTGCGGAAGCCATGCCAGTCGGCGAGCGCGATGCTGCGGTCCATCGACTCTTCGTAATTGCCGTTGTCATAGGTTATGCCGAACGGCGTGCGGTAGGGCAGCTCGTCGGGCGCGATCAGGTTGCGCCGCCTGATCTCGATCCGGTCGATTCCGGTTTCGATCGCCGCGAGGTCGCACAGGCGCTCCATGATGAACATCGCCTCGGGCCGGCCGGCGCTGCGATAAGGGGCGGTCGGCATCGTGTTGCTGTGGACCCCGTAGGCCCGGTAGTACGCGACCGGCACCTTGTAGACGCCCGAGAATATGCTCACGCCTTTGCGCAGCGGGACGATCGAGGCGGTGTAGGCGCCGACATTGCTCAAATGCGAGCCGCGCATCGCCAGGAAGCGGCCCTTCTTGTCGAGCGCCAGCTCGACCTTAGCGACGAGGTCGCGGCCCTGATAATCGCTGAGAAACGCCTCGCTGCGCTCGCATACCCACTTCACCGGCCGGCCGATCCGCTTCGACGCCCACAGAACCAGAGGGAATTCAGGAAAGATCGAGTTCTTGGTTCCGAAGTTTCCACCGATCTCGTACGTCACGACGCGAACTTGCTCGGGCTTAACCCCGAGGATGGTGGCGATTTCGCCCTTCTGACGCACGACACCGCCGCTGCCGGCGTGCAGGAAATAGCGACCGGTCTGCTTGTCGTAGCTGCCGACAGCGGTGCGCGCTTCCATCGGTACGCCGGTGACCCGCCGCACCCAGGTTTCGAGCTTCACGACGTGCGCCGCATTGGCGAAGGCGCGTTCGGTTGCCGCCGCATCACCGACTTCGGCATCGAGAAAGATGTTCGAGGGCGTGTTGTCCCAGACCAAGGGTGCGCCCGTTTCAGCGGACTGCCTCGTATCGATCGCTGGAGGCAGCGTCTCGTAGTCGATCTCGACGAGCTCGGCGGCATCCTTGGCGATGGCAAGCGTCTCCGCAATCACGAGCACGACGGCTTCGCCGACATAGCGGACCTTGTCGACGGCGAGCGGGTAATACGGCGTGGGGACGATCGGGCCGTTGCGATTGACCAGCACCACGTCGGGAAGCTTCCGCTGCGCTTCGATCGGCATGGTGGTCGAGGCATCCGGCGGGATCGGCTTGAGGCCGTCGGCCTTGAAATCGTCCGCCGTCAGCACCGCCAGCACGCCCTTGAGCGCCTTGGCCCGGGTGCAGTCGATGCCCCTGATCCGGGCGTGGGCGTGCGCCGAGCGGACAACGAAGGCGCGCGCTTGGCGCGGCAGATCGACGTCATCGCTGAAGCGGCCGGCCCCAACCAGCAGGCGCGCATCCTCCTTGCGGCGGACCGGCTGCCCAATCCCAGTCTTTGTCGTCATCTCACTCGCGTCTTGCGCTCGCCTTCGCCGCTCGATTATCTACCATGCCGCCCAGGGATCACAACCGCTGCAACGCGGCCAAGCGAGAGATCATGGATCTGCCCCACACCGACTACGACACGCCGTTCGACATCACCCGTTCGAGCCATGTCGTGCTCACGGTGAAGGACCTCAAGGCGAGCAGGCTGTTCTATACCGAGGTCATCGGTCTCGTGGTCACCGGGCAGGACGGCGATGCGCTCTACCTGCGCGGCATCGAGGAAGCCTGCCACCACAGCCTGGTTCTGCGACAGGCCAATTCCGACCCGGCCGCGCTGCGCGTCGGGATGCGCGTGCTGCGCGACCGCGATCTCGATCACCTCAAGGCGTTCTTCGAAAGCAAGCGCTGCCCTGCCGAATGGGCCGAAGTGCCGCATCAGGGGCGGACCCTGCACGCGACCGACGTGGTCGGCACCCCGCTCGAATTCTGCGCCGCCATGCCGGCCGTGCCGCGCGCGCTGACCAAATTCCATCTACACCGGGGCGGCGCCGCCGCCCGCATTGACCACTATCAGATTTTGGTGCCCGACGTGCGCAAGGCATGCGAGTTCTACATGTCCGCGGGCTTCTGGCTGAGCGAATACATCATGCCCGGGAGCGGTGAACTCGCCGGCGTCTTCCTGCAGCGCAAGGGCAATCCGCATGACATCGTGTTCTTCAGGGAGGCGGGGCCGCGCCTGCATCATGCCGCCTTTACGTCTCCGGAAACCCACAACATCCTCCACGCCTGCGACGTCGCCGGCACGCTCGGCTTTGGCGGCAGTGTCGAGCGCGGTCCCGGCCGGCATGGCCCCGGCCATGCCATGTACGTGTATTTCCGCGATCCCGACGGCCATCGGATCGAGCTGTTCAACACGCACTATCAGGCCATGGACATCGAGGTGGCGCCGGTCCGCTGGGATCCGGCCAATGGACGCCTGATGACACCGTGGGGCCTGCCGGCGCAGAAAAAGTGGTTCACGCAGGCAACGCCATTCGCCGGCGTTGCGCCGAGCGAGCCGTCGACCGCGCCAACCCCGATGACGCTCGAGCGCTTCCTCGCCGAGCCGGCGCGCTGACGTTGCCCGAGCGGCCGACCATCCTGATCGCCGGTGCCGGCATCGGCGGCCTCACCGCCGGTCTCAGTCTGCTGCGCAAGGGCTTCGACGTCGTCATCTGCGACCAGGCGCCGCACCTGCGCGAGGTCGGCGCCGGCGTCCAGATCGCCGCCAATGCCTCGCGCGTCCTTATCGCGCTGGGGCTCGGTGCGGAGCTCGATCGCGTCGGCTTCCAGCCGAGCGAGCGTGCGACCCGCCTGTGGAGCACCGGCAAGTCCTGGACTCAGATCGCGCTCGGGGCGAGCGCGATCCGGCGCTACGGCTTCCCGCACTACACGCTGCATCGCGCCGATCTGCAGCAGATGCTGATCGATGCCGTGCGGCGCGAGAAGCCCGACGCGATCCGTCTTGACGCGAGATGCGTCGATTTCGAACAGTCGGACGCCGGCGTCACGCTGACGCTCGACCGCGGCGAAGTCATTGCCGGCGACGCGCTGGTCGCCGCCGACGGCATCCATTCGACTATTCGCCGCGTCCTGTTCGGACCCGACCAACCGACCTTCACGGGCTTCGTGGCCTGGCGCGGGTTGGCGCCGGCGGCGAAGCTGCCGGAACGGCTCAGGCGCCGGATCAGTACCAACTGGATCAGCCCAAATGCGCATGCCGTGCACTATCTCGTGCGCAATGGCGAACTGATGAACATTATCGCGGTTGTCGAGCGCGACGACTGGCAGATCGAATCCTGGACCGCGCGCGGAACGACCGCAGAATGGGCCGCCGACTATGCCGGCTGGCATTCAGACATTCATGCGATCATCGCCAATGTCGAGGTGCCGTTCAAATGGGCGCTGATGCTGCATGAGCCGCTCGAACGCTGGAGCGATCGGCGGGTGACGCTGCTCGGCGACGCCTGCCATTCCGCCCTCCCTTTCCTGGCGCAAGGCGCTGGGATGGCAATCGAGGACGGCTATATGCTCGCGCGCTGCGCCGAGCGGCATCGCGGCGACCTCGCGGCCGCATGGCGGCACTACGAGCACGTCCGCATCGAACGAACCACGCGGATGGTGCGCGGCGCGGCCGAACAGACGGCGCGGCTGCACAATCCAGCGCTGGCCGATCCGGCGACGGCCGAGGAGCACGTCAAGCGTGTCTATGACGAGCACCTGGTGACGCAACGCCTCGACTGGCTGTATTCATATGACGCGGTGAACGGACCGATCGATTAGCCGCACCGGACTCTCCGGTTGTCGTCCCTGCGAGAGCCACGACAGTCAGTTTGTCGGCAGGAAACGCTCGGTGTGGAGCGGCGCCATGTCCGGAGCCTGCTCGAGCAGCTTGAGATCGACGAAGGACTGCGAAAGCCGGTCGAGCGCGGTCGCGCTGAATCTGCCGTCGGCGGTCACGAGCGGCAGCATGGTGTCGAAGATCGCGCGGATCACGTCCTCGTCGTGATGGGTGACTTCGGTCGCGATCGCGATCGCCTTGTCCTTGTTGGCGCGCGCGAAGGCGATCGATTCGATCCAACCTGCAACGAAGGCCCTGACCAGATCTGGCCTGCGCTCGATAAGCTTGTTGGTGGCAGACACGTGGTAGACATGCACGTCAACGATGATCTCGTTATAGCGCACGATCACTCGGCCGGCCCCGCGCTTCTCCCCCATCAGTCCGTTGCCGAGGTCGGTCGAGATGCCGTCGAGCTCCCGGGTCTTGAGCAGCGGCCAGGCGGCCTGGCTCAGCACCGTCACCACCTCGATGCCGTTCGGGCCCCAGCCCCGTTGGCGCGATAGTTCCCGGATCGTCCAGGCGGTCAGCGCGGTCGGGCTGTTTGACGAAATCCGGCGCCCCTTGAGGTCGGCGGCCGAGCTCGCCGGCAGGTCCGGGCGGACCACGATGCCGAGATCAAGCGGCCGCGCAGCGATCGCGGCCACTGCCCGCACCGGGGCGCCCTTGACCGTGAGCACGAGGTCCATTCCGGAGTTGAGCCCGATGTCGATGCTGTCGCCGGTCATCGCCTGAACGAGGCGCGGCCCGCCGCCAAACGCGCTGATCTCGAGATCGAGCCCGTGCTTCTTGAAGATGCCGTTGCGCTCGCCGATATCGACGAAGACGAAGGGAAAGGCTGCGCCGACCGCCTTGCCGACCCGCAGCGTTTGCGCAACCGACGGTGACGACGCGATGAGCGTGCCGGCGAGAAGCCCGCTTGCGAGCACGCCGAGCAGGCTGCATTGCGTCCGCATCGGGCAGGCTCCCTTTCCCAAGCGTCGTCTTTGCGCGACACTACAGCCGGGCGGACAAATCCGCTACAACAAGCCAAGGCGCAACGCCGCAGACCGCATACGCAATCGGGAGGAGCCGCCATGACGCTGGCCGACGTGAGACCGGGCGCAACCGCGGAACAGAGGAGTGACCTCAAGATCGCTTCGGTCGAGGCCATCAGGCTCAAACTCCCCTACAAGAAGCCAGTGACATTCGCCGGACATACCGAGAGCACCAGTCACTACGTCATCCTGCGGATCGCGCTCGCTGACGGTACCGAGGGCATCGCCGAGTCGGTCTGCCGCCCGGGACACACCGGCGAGGATGCAGTGACCGTCGCCTATCAGCTCGAGACCTTCTTCAAGCCGCTCCTGCTCGGCGCCGATCCGCTGGGCCATCTCGCGATCCTCGCGAAGCTCGAAAAGGTGAGACACTGTCGCGCCGCCAAAATGCTGATCGACATCGCGCTCTGGGATCTGCGCGGCAAGGTGATGGGGCAGCCGATCTGGCGGCTGCTCGGCGGCACCGATCCCAAGCCGGTGCCGCTCACCTGGATCGCGCATGGCAACACCCGCGAGGCAATGGTGGCGGAAGCCAAGCGCATGGCCGAGGATCGCGGCTATCGCGGCATGAAGCTCAAGACCTGGAAACGCTCGATGGAAGACATCGAGATGCTCGCCGAGGTGCGGAAGCTCCTACCCAAGGCGGTGATCTATGTCGACGGCAACGGCATCTATACCGAGACCGAGACGCGAACGATCCTCATTCACGTCAAGGACTACGACGTCTCATTCATGGAGGAGCCGTGCGAGTTCACCGATATCGGCAGGCAGGCCGCAATGGCCGCGTTCCTGCCGGTTGCGCTCCTTGGCGACCAGTGTTGCGAGTCGCTGGCGCAGGTGCATTCGCATATCCGCGCCGGCTCGGTCGGTGCCGTAAGCGTGAAGCTTCGCCGAACCGGCTTGACGGAATCGCTCAAGATCATCGCGCTGTGCGAGGCCGCCAAGCTGCCGGTTGTCATCGGGACCGATTCAGAGAGCCGCATTGGCGCGCTGGTACGCATGCACCTGCGCTCGGCGATCCCGAGCCTTGCGCCCTGGCCGACCGAGACGCATTTCTTCGACAAGCTCGGCGACGACACCTTCGCGGGCGACTTCAACTTCGCCGACGGCACCATCACGCTAACCGATGCGCCCGGCTTCGGCGCCGCGCTCGATCATCGCAAGATCGATTGCTTCGCGTTCTGAGCGCTCCCATGACCTACGCGTCCGAGTCGGGCAATTTCAGCATCGCGGTCGCCGGCGATTGCATGCTCACGCGGCGGCTGCGCGTCTTCGACGAGCCGGCTTTTCTTGCCCTCGCCAAGATCTTCCGCGACTGCGATGCCGGCACCGCCAATCTCGAATCGGTGGTGCGGCACTGGGACGAAGGCACGCCCGGAATCACTCAGGGCACGTTCATGACCACGCCGCCGGAACTGCTCGAGGACATCAAGTGGTTCGGCATCAACATAGTCGCCTGCGCCAACAACCATGCCTTCGACTATGGCGAAGGCGGACTCATGGCGACGATCCGGCATCTCGACGCCGCCGGCATCGCCCATGCCGGCAGCGGCGCAAACCTCGCCGAGGCGCGCATGCCCGGCTACCTCGACACCCGCGGCGGGCGTGTCGCGATCCTCTCCACCACCGCGACGTTCCGGACCTGGAACCGGGCCGGGGCACAGCGTCCCGACCTGCGCGGGCGGCCGGGGATCAACCCGTTCGGCTTCAAGAACACCTACACGGTCGACGGCGAAGCCTTCAAGCAGCTCAGGCGCATCAGCCGCGAGCTCGGCTTCGAGCAGCAACGCGCGCGCAAGCGCCAGCATTTCTTCAGCGAGTCCGAGGTGGGTGCAGAAAGCGACGACGCCGTCACCTTGCTGAGCGAGACCTTCGTGCGCGGCAACGGCTTTAAGGTCGCGAGCGAAGGCGATGCGGCCGACATCGCCGACAACCTGCGCTGGATCAAGGAAGCGCGGCGGCAGGCCGACTGGGTCATCTTCCACTTCCACAGCCACGAATATGGCCACGCCAGCCTGGTCTCGGCGAAGGCGCAGAGCGAGTTGTCGGAGCCGTCCGATTTCGTCCGCGCCTTTGCCCGCGCGGCGATCGATGCCGGCGTAGACATCTTCATCGGCCACGGCTCGCACACGCCGCTCGGCATCGAGTTCTACAAGGGCAAGCCGATTTTCTATTCGGTCGGCAACCTGATCATGGAGAACGAGACGCTGCCGTTCTTTCCGTCGGTCGCGTATGAGCGCTTTGGCCTCGGCACCGACGCGACGCCGGCCGACTTCCTCGACGCGCGCACCGGCAACGGCAAAAAGGGCCATGTCGCGCATGCCGACTATTGGCAGAATTTTGCCGCCACCTGTCACTACCGCGCAGGCAAGCTCGCCGAAATCCGCATCCACCCGCTCGACCAGGGGTTCGGCCGCCCGCGCGGCCAGCGCGGCCGTCCCGTGCTCGCAAACGGCGACCTGGCGGCCAAGATCATCGAACGCGTGGACACGCTGTCGCGGCCCTATGGCGTCAACGTGAAGAACCACGACGGCATCGGCATCGTGACACCGGTCCACGGCTGATAATCTAGGCAGGACCAATCGCCATTTTGCCGCGGATAGCCCGTGAGCAGAGCCCGTTCGCAAGGACCTGAAGCGCGCCGGCACGGCTTCAAGGACTGGCAGGACATAAAGAACTCGCAAAACGAATGAAAGCGTGCGCCAGGGGTTTATTGGAACGTTGAGCACCCGGAGGATTTGAACCTTGAGGAGGACTCCATGGCCGCCGAGCAATCCCAGCCGAAAGGACCCGATCTGACGCAGGGGGTCGCGCTCAATGACATTGCGGATGGAGCGATGCTCGGGGGCCGCGTGGGGGACGACGCCGTGCTGCTCGCCCGCCGCGGCAATGAGTTGTTTGCGATCGGCGCAACCTGCTCGCACTACGGCGGTCCCCTTGCTGAGGGCTTGGTGGTCGGGGATACGGTGCGATGCCCGTGGCACCATGCCTGCTTCAGCCTGCGCACCGGCGAGGCTGTCCGGGCACCGGCGTTCAATCCCGTATCGTGCTGGCGCGCGGAACAACGCGACGGCAAGGTTTTCGTGCGCGAACGGATCGAGCCTGCCGCTCGACCCCGTCCCGACCCGGGTCGAGGCCCCAAATCGGAGCGCGTGGTGATCGTGGGCGGCGGCGCCGCCGGATTCGCCGCTGCCGAAATGCTGCGCCGCGAGGGCTTCGGCGGCGGCATCACCATGCTCAGCGCCGACGAAGCGGCGCCGTACGACCGGCCGAACTGCTCCAAGGACTATCTTGCGGGCAACGCGCCGGAAGACTGGATGCCGCTGCGGCCGCCGGAATTCTATCGGGAGCAGTCAATCGACCTTGCGCTTCAGGCCGAAGCGACCGCGCTCGATGCCAAGGCCCGACAGGTGATGCTGGCCGATGGACGCAGCATCCCGTTTGACATGCTCTTGCTCGCGACCGGCGCCGAGCCGGTTCGCCTCAATATCCCTGGCGCCGACCTGCCGCACGTTCACGTGCTGCGCTCGCTCGCCGATTCGCGCGCCATCATCGCGCAAGCCAAGGCAGCGCGGCGCGCGGTTGTCATCGGCGCAAGCTTCATCGGGCTCGAGGCCGCCGCGGCGCTGCGCGCGCGCGAGATCGAAGTCCATGTCGTGGCGCCGGAAGAACGGCCGCTGGAGCGCGTGCTCGGCCGCGAATACGGGGACTTCATCCGCGCGCTCCATGAGGAACACGGCGTGGTGTTCCATCTCCAGGACACCGCCACCGCCATCGATGCAAAGAGTGTCAAGCTCAAAGGCGGGGCGACGCTCGAGGCCGACCTTGTGGTCGTCGGCGTCGGCGTGCGCCCGCGAATCCAGCTGGCCGAGCGCGCGGGGCTGCAGATCGACCGCGGCGTCCTCGTGAACCAGTATCTCGAGACCAATGCGCCCGGCATCTATGCCGCCGGCGACATCGCGCGCTGGCCCGACCCTCACACCGGCGAGAACCTTCGCATCGAGCATTGGGTCCTGGCCGAGCGTCAGGGGCAGGCTGTCGCCCGCAATATGCTCGGGCAGCGGCTGCCATTCTCCGACGTGCCCTTCTTCTGGAGCCAGCACTACGACGTCCCCATCAATTATGTCGGTCACGCGGAAAAATGGGACGCGATCGACATCGAGGGCGATATCAAGGCGCGCGATTGTCTGGTCCGTTATCGCCGCAACGGCAAGGTGCTGGCAGTCGCCTCGATCTACCGCGATCTCGACAGCCTCAAGGAAGAGGCGACGATGGAACGCACCGGCTGATTGCGCGATCGATCGCCCAAATCTCAGCGGACACACGTTGCGGCATCCAGTCCGCGATTGAACTCTATACCCCGCGCCGAAGTCCCTGTAGTTTGACCCGGGGCGTAGACCGGGAGGACACGGGATTCGATGGCAAGTTCAGGGCTCCCTCATGGCGTCGACGAGACGGGTCGGGCCGCACGGGAGGGGCTGGTCGTCGGAATCGATACCGGCGGAACCTTCACCGACATCGTCGTGCTGCACCCGGATGGCGAAGTCACGATCGACAAGTCACCGACCACACCGAAGGACTTCTCGCAGGGCGTCATCGATGCCGTGGCGGTGGCGGCGAAGTCGCTCGGGATGGACTCGCGCCGCTTCCTGAACGACACCGCGATGTTCAAGCATGGCACCACGGTGGCGACCAATGCCCTGATCGTGCGGCGCGGCGCCAAAGTCGGCCTCATCACCACCCGCGGCTTCGAGGATACCGTTTACGTCATGCGCGCCGTCGGCCGCGTCGATGGGCTCGACGAGATGGAGATCAAGCACGTCACCAAGGTGACGAAGCCGAAGCCGCTGGTGGAACGGCAGTCCATCCGCGGCGTCTACGAGCGCATCGACTACAAGGGTGACGTGGCGGTGCCGCTCGACATCGAGGGGGTGCGCGAGGCCGTGCGCGAGCTCGTCGAGCACCGCAAGGTCGAGGCAATCGCGGTCTGCCTGCTGTTCAGCTGGATGAATGCGTCGCACGAGCAGCGCGTCGGCGACATCGTCGCGGAGCTTTACCCGGATCGGCAGATCCCGGTCACGCTGTCGCATACGCTCGCCCCGCAGATGGGGGAATATGCCCGCTCCAACACCGCGATCGTGAACGGCTTTCTGTGGAACACGATCGATCGCTACGTCTCGGGGCTGAATACCAAGCTGAAGTCGCTCGGCCTGCGCGACGACGTGATGGTGATGCAGGCGAACGGCGGCATCGTGCGGCCGTCGCAGATGACCGGCGTCGGAACGCTGCAATCCGGCCCGGCTGGAGGCATGATCGCGACCGCGTATGTGGCGAAGATCCTCGGTCATGCCAACGTGATCACCGCCGACATGGGCGGCACCAGTTTCGACGTCGGTCTCCTAACCGACTATCAGTTCGCGCATGCGCGCGAGCCCATCGCCGAGCGCTTTCGCCTATTGCAGCCCATGATCGACGTTGAATCGATCGGCGCCGGCGGCGGCACGATCGCGCGCGTCGATCCGGTGACCGGCCGCCTGCTTGTCGGTCCCGACAGCGCCGGCGCCGACCCGGGCCCGATCTGCTATGGCATGGGCGGGACGCAGGTGACGGTGACCGACGCCAATGTCGTGCTCGGCTACATCGATCCGGATTACTTCCTGGGCGGACGGCGCAAGCTCGACCGCAAGGCGGCCGAGGACGCGATCGAGCGACAGATCGCGCGGCCACTCAAGCTCACCACGATCGAGGCCGCCGCCGGCATCTACGACGTCATCAACAGCAAGATGTCGGACGTGATCCGGCGCCAAGTCGTGCGCGCCGGCCACGTGCCCGAGGAATACGTGATCTATGCGTTCGGCGGCGCCGGTCCGGTCCATGCCGCCGCATATGGCGCCGAGCTCGGCATCAACCGGGTCTATGTGTTCCCGATAAGCCCAGTGTTCTCGGCCTTTGGCGTCGCCTCCTCCGATGTCGTCCACACCAAGGTGGTCACCCGGCATCTGCTGGTGCCGATCGACATCGACGCGCTCAACGAGGAGATCGACGCCATCGAGGAGACCTTGGCGCGGGTGATGCAGCGCGAGGGGTTCTCGCCCGCCGACGTGACGTACCGCCGGACCCTTTACATGCGCTACACGCGACAGGTGAACGAGGTCGCCGTGCAGATTCCGGCCGGCCGTTTCGAAGACAGCGACCGCGTCCGGATCGAGAATGCCTTCAACGCAAAATACGAGGAGATATACGGCGCCGGCGCGGGCCACGCCGAAGCCGGCATCGAGGTCATATCGATCGCCGTCGATGCGATCGGTGCCACCGTCAAGCCGATGCTGCGCACGCATCCGATGGTTGGCCCCGACGCGGCGGGCGCGCGCAAGGGGACGCGCCGCGCCTATTTCACCGGGAAGAGCGTCGGCTATCGCGATGCAACGATCTACAACTATAACCGGCTCAGGCCTGGAAACGTCTTGAACAGTCCCGCGATCATCGAAACGCCGTTCACGACCGTGGTCGTTCCGGAGGGCCAGGTCGCCGAGGTCGATCAATATCTCAACATCGTGCTGCGGCGTTGAATTGCGACGCCTGGCAGCGGCAGGAACTGTTCGGAGGGACGCGGATGAGCGCTTTGGCAAGGCTGCTGGCGGTCCTGCTCCTGCTGGTGACCGGCGCGCAGCTGGCGCGTGCCGAGGGCGTGTCGTTCGCCGGCAAACGCGTCAACCTGTATATCGGCTTCTCGCCCACGGGCTTCGGCTACGACACCTACGGGCGCTTCCTCGCCAAATATCTCGGCAAGTATCTGCCCGGCAACCCGCTGGTCGTGCCGCAGAACCGGCCGGGCGCCGGATCGCTGTCGCTCGTGAGCTATCTCTACAATGCCGGCGCCCGGGACGGCACCGATATCGGGCTCGTGGGCCGTGGCGCCGCCATGGAGCCGCTGCTCTCGGGAAATGCGTCAGCGGCGAAATTCGACGCCACCAAGCTGACCTGGATCGGCAGCATGAACAACGAAGTCGCCGGGTTCTTCATCTCGAATGTCGCCCCGGCCAAGGACCTCAAGGAGGTTCTCGCCGGCACCCCGATCCAGGTCGGATCGACCGGCAGCGGCGGCGATCCCGAGACCTTTGCCAACGCCATCAACGTCGTCTTCAAGACCAAGATGAAGATCGTCGCCGGCTACCCCGGGATGAACGAGATTCTGCTCGGCATCAGCCGCGGCGAGCTCGACGGCGTGCTCGGCTACTCCTGGGGCGTTGCGCGCATGGGTAGCCGCGACGAACTCAAGGAAGGCAAGCTCAAGTTGATCATGCAGCTCGCGCTCAAAAAACATCCCGAGCTGCCCGACGCACCGCTCGTCACCGAGCTGGTGCCCGATGGCGAAGGCAAGCGTGTCCTCGAGCTGATCTTCGCCCGCCAATCGATGGGACGGCCGATCACCGCACCGCCCGGTCTCGATCCGGCGGTGACCGCGGCGTTGCGCAAGGCCTTTTCCGACGCGATGCACGATCCTGAGTTCATCGCCGACTGTGAGCGCATCAATCTCGAGATCAATTTCGTCAGCGGCGAGGATGTCCAGACGCTCGTGGGGCAGCTCTATTCCCTGCCCGAGAGCGTGATCGCCGAAGCGCGCAAGATCGTCGCCGCGAAGTAAGCCAATCGGAGTGAACGGAGGTTGTGGTGAATATCGACCCCATCCGCTACGAGATGTTCGTCCACCGGCTGATGAACATCGCCGAGGAAGGACGCATTGCGCTGCAGAAGGTGTGCGCCTCTCCGATCGTGGTGCAGGGCGGCGAATGCATGGCGAGCTTCTACGAGGCGGATGGCACCACGGTGCTGAGCGCGTCGGGCCACTTGCGGTTCTCCGCGGGCTGCGAGGACGCCGTCAAGAAGATCATCGAATACTATTCCGAGAATCCAGGGATCGCGGACGGCGACCAATTCTACATGAACGATCCCTATATCGCATCGACCCATGTCTACGACCAGATGGTCGTCAAGCCGATCTTCTCGAATGGCGAGCTGATCGCCTGGACGGCGAGCATGACCCATACCGCCGACACCGGCGGCACGCTGCGTGGCGGCGCCACCGAAATCTTCCACGAAGGCGTCTGCAGCTGTGGCATCAAGCTCATGGAAAAGGGCAAGCTGCGGCTCGACGTGTTCAACAACCTGACCCGCCAATGCCGCGATCCCGACTATGTCGGGCTCGACCTCAAATCGCGCATCGCCTCCAACAACGTCTGCGCGCGCGGTTTCCTGCAGCTCATCGAGAAATACGGCTTCGACTTCGTGCGTGCGGCCTGCAAGAAGCTCAACGAAGATTCCGAGCGCATGGCGCGCGCGCGGCTCGCCGCCCTGCCCGAGGGCACCTGGCGCAGCCGGATCTACACGACCGCGACCGACATCCACAGCGGGAAGCCGAAGGTTATCCGCATCGTCTGCGCCATGACCAAGGCTGGCGACTCGGTCACCTTCGACTACGAGGGCACCAGCGAGCAGAACGAGGATGCGACCAATTCGACCTTCGTCGGCAGTTGGGGCCAGCTGTTCGTGGCGCTGACCAGCCAACTGTTCTGGAACATCCCCTGGAACGGCGGCATGACCAAGCCGGTCACCCTCAAGATCCCGGAGGGAACGGTGCTCAACTGCCGCTATCCGGCGGCGTGCGGCGGCGCCTCCGGCATCGGCAGCTTTCTCACCGCCGCAGCCAGCGCCTGCATCGCCAAGATGCTCTATGCGGCCGGCCTCGACGAGGATGTCAACTCGTCCTGGTACGGCGGCGGCTCCGGCAGCGGCGGCTTCAACACCGGCGGCCCCGGCTTCATGTATGGCGGCAAGAACCAGCACGGATACCCGGTGGGCCAGGGCATCTACGACATGCACGGCGCGGGCTTCGGCGCGGCGCCCTATCGCGACGGCGTGGCGTCCGGGGGACACATGAACAATCCCACCGTCGGCATATCCGACATCGAGAATATCGAGATGCAGTATCCGCTGATGTATCTCAGCCGCAATCACATGGTCGACAGCGGCGGCTTCGGCAAATATCGCGGTGGTCTCGGTCTGCAACGCATCATCCTGGTACGTGGCTCGAAGAATCTGACCACCAACTATTCTCCCTATCATGGGATCCCCGGCGGCTGGGGCCTGTTCGGCGGCTATCCGGCCGGTATCGGCGGTGACAAGATGCGCATCGACCCGACCGATCTCGACGCGCAGTTTTGCCAGTCGCGCTACCCGGTCGACATGATCTCGGCCCCTGCCTGGGGCAAGGTCGTGGCGCCCGACCTGCCGCCATTGAAGCGCATGCCGCTTCCGGAAGGATGCCTCGTCATCGATCCGGTCATGGTCGGCAGCGGCTATGGCGATCCGCTCGAGCGCGATCCGCGCCTCGTCCTCGACGACCTGTTCGACCAGGCGGTATCGCGCAAGATGGCACAGAAGATCTATGGCGTCGTCCTCGATGCCGCTGGCGACCAAGTCGACGAGGCCGAAACCGTGAACTTGCGTAAGCGCCTGCGCGCGGAGCGGCTGGAAGCCGCCAAGCCGGTCTTGCCCGGCAACGTCCGCGGCAAGCTGTCATCGAATGCGCGCCCTGTGATGCGCATCCACGAATCGCTCAACGTCGTGGCCGACGGCGATGACTTTGCGGTCTGCTGCCGTAGCTGCAGCCAGGACCTCGGCCCGGCAACCGGCAACTACAAGGCGGCGACCGTCCATCGCGTCGTGGCGAAAGACGAGCTGACCGACCTGCCGCCGCCCGAAGGCCGCCGTTCGCTGGGAGCCTACATCGAGTATTTTTGCCCGGGATGCGCGACCTTGCTCGACGTCGAGGTCGCGTGTCCGTCGCTTGAGGGCGAGATGGTCGAGCCGGTCTGGGACATCGAGATCAAGGCCGACGCGGTGCGGCGGGCGGCGGCGCATGCCGACCGCATCCAGGCTGCGGCCGAATAACGCCTGGCGGCGCCGGCGGGACGGCGGCCGATCCGACAGAACTCGTCAGATCGGTCGACATCCGGCGCCCTAATGGATTTCCAGCGGCTGCCAGCCGGACAGAAACTGCTTGGGCGTGACGGTCTGGGCAATGTCGTCGTAGATCGCCAAGGCGTCCATGACGTAGCCTTCGTGGCAGACGATGCGCGCGTGCATCATTGTCTGGACCGCGCCCTGCAATGTTTCGGCTGCGACCGCTCCGCTGTTCTCCTGCGCTTCGATCAGGGCGAGGACCTGCAGGTCACGTGCCGCGCATCCGCGCAGGAACGAGCCGGCGGTCGCGGCCTCGGTCGTTGCGAACAGGCAAATGGCCGCGAGCGACCATCGAGCCAGACGCTGAATAAGGGTCTTTGGCATGGTTAGACCTCTTCGAGGTTTCGGGTGCGAAAGGTTGGAAGCCCGGCGCGGCGGTCGGTAAACCGCCGCGCCAGGCGTTCCGTATGGTGCTCCAATCAGTCGCTGCCGACATCGTGCGCAAGCATCGAGCGGATGGTCGCGTCCGGGTCCGAGCCGACATACCAGCCGCGGATGTCGTACACATCGTTCGCCGGATTGCTGCTGTGGGTCCCGTTCGTCGGGTTGGAGTTCTTGGGCGCCGCCAGCACGCTCGTGGCGGTGCCCAGGATCAGAGCGAGGGCGAGTGCAATCTTCGTCATGGGGGATCTCCAGTCTTGTGCGGTCTTCGTTCGGGGGTGGGCGTGCGTTGCCGCTAGGCGCCTACCGGGTGTGGCTGTAGCGCAGGGGCGCACGGCAGACTTGGAGCCGGCGCGTAGCCGATCCTGATTCTGCTGAAGATTTTCTGGAGATTTCTTGAGCATAAGGTCAGATGATCGTGCTCCGACTGCAGAATGGGCCCAGGATCACTTCGCCGTGAAGAACAGTGACAGCACCCGGCCTGTGGAAGCTTCGCGCGACGCGGGGCATGAACGTGTACAACCGCGAGGCGTAGCATCGTCACGCTGCCGCAGCCGTGGGGTCCGCGGGCTTGTCGACTGTGCGCACATTGATCGGGCGGCCAGCCGCCGCTATGGTCCGCGCGTCAGCAGCCGATGCGGATTGGGGCGTAGCCAAGTGGTAAGGCACCGGATTTTGATTCCGGCATTCCCAGGTTCGAATCCTGGCGCCCCAGCCAGCCGGATTGCAGCGAGCGACGGACGACGGCGCGAAGGGTGATGAGCATGGACGCGGACAATTCGCGGTTGACCTCGGCCAAGGAACCCGGACGTGGCTATCACGATCTCGGCGGTCTGGATGGTGGACCGATCGACACAAGCGTTTCGCAGGCGCAGCCATGGGAAAAGCTTGCGGTCGTCGTCGGCAACGCGCTCGGCGCCAAAGGTGCAAAGGTCGTGCGCACCGATGAGGTTCGGCGCACGCGCGAGGAAATGGGGGCGGAGCTCTATAACCAGCTCGGCTATTTCGAGAAAGGGATCGAGTCGCTGCGGCGTCTCCTGGTGGAGAAGGGCGTCATCGACCAGCCGACGCTGGAACGCCGCATGGCCGAGATCGCCAGGCGGATCGCGGAGGAAGGCCGGTGACCCAAGCGTTCGCGCCGGGCGATGTTGTGCGCGTGGCGGGAATAAACCCGCCGGGGCACCGGCGCACGCCTTTCTACATCCGCGGCAAGCAAGGCGTCATCGAACGGTTTTGCGGCGAGTTCGCAAATCCCGAGGAGCTCGGTTATGGCTTCGACGGCTTGCCCAAGAAACGGCTCTA
>Ga0066903_100000285_pt1 | contig 29676 bp, 31 predicted proteins | sample PanSoiMetaGPlot1_FD_67491 | JGI IMG/M metagenome (GOLD analysis project Ga0066903, IMG submission 67491) | Tropical forest soil microbial communities from Panama analyzed to predict greenhouse gas emissions - Panama Soil - Plot 1 (version 2) | ecosystem: Environmental > Terrestrial > Soil >... | reverse complement strand
CTTGTTCAAGGTCCCTAGCAATAGTTTCCAGGATGGCTGGTCGTATTCGACGCGGTAATTCCCGGCCCCGTTTACGTTCACCTTGAGTGCGCGATCCGGAGGAACGCTGTGGATGCTTTCGACCCTCCCGCTCATTAACAGTGTCGCAGGCGTTTCACCGACTACCGCGTACGTGAGCGGGATTTTCCATTCGACCGGCCGAGCATCTGTGAAGTTGACGGTAAAACGTTCCTGCGTAAGCGAAACGTCCCCATCTTGCTCTCTTTTCACTCTAACGAGCGGGAATCCCGGTTGCTGCGTCCAACCGGCTGCGATTTCTCCGATTGACTTTCCCGAGACTTGCGAAAGCGCATTCCATAAATCTGCTGTTGTTGTGTTTGAATAAACATGCGCCGCGATGTAACGCCGGATTCCTTGCCGAAACACATCTTCCCCAAGAAAACTCTTCAACATTCGCAAAAAGGACTGCCCTTTTTTGTAGGTTATGTCATCGAAAGCGCTGTTGGCTTCCGCTTCGGTCGCCACTGGCTGTTGGATTGGATGCGTAGTCGACCGCGAATCTCCTTCCATTGCCGCTTCTTTGGCTATTCCGACACGGCGAGTTGGGTCCCGCGGAAACTCCCGGCGCAACCATACTTCCCATTGCGGATTGAAGTGCGCTGTGCATTTGGAGCCCATCCACGAGGCAAAGCCTTCGTTAAGCCACAAGTTGTCCCACCAAGCCATGGTTACCAGATCACCGAACCATTGGTGCGCCATTTCATGCGCGAGAACTTCGTAGATATCCTGCTTTGTCTCGGCGGAGGAATTTTTCGGATCAAATAGGAGCTTCGATTCGAAATAAGTAATGCCGCCCCAGTTTTCCATCGCGCCGCCAAAGCCGCCAGGCAACGCAATCTGATCCAGTTTTGGCAATGGATAAGCCACGCCGAAATAATCGTTGTAGTATTCCAAGATCTGCGCCGTGGCTTCAAGTGCGTAACGCCCCATCGCTGCTTTGCCTTTTGTCGCGATCACACGGATCTGCGTCGAGCCGCTTCGCGACTCAATAAGATCCAGTTCGCCTGCAACGAAAACGTTCAGATAACTGGACATTGGCGGCGTCGCAGCGAAACGGACCTCTCTTCCGCCGGCGATTTTCTTCTCGCCCTCGATGGGCATGTTCGAGACAGCGAGCCAGTGTTCCGGCACGACCACTGTCAATTGGAAACGCGCGCGAAAGATCGGCTCGTCCCAACAAGGAAAAAATCGACGGGCATCGGTCGGCTCAAATTGCGTTCCGAGCATGATCTTGCGAGCACCACTCCCTTGCTCCTGATAACGCATGTAGAAAAGGCCCTGCCCTTGCTGATTTATTTTGCCCGTGAAGCGAAGTGTGAGTGTATGCTCGCCGGACGAGAGCTCTGACGTCGCTGTCAGAACAAGCAATTCGTCCGTGGTATTGGTCTTTATTGCGGAGCCGGGCAATTGCTTGCCATCGATGGACGCGGCTTCGACTTTCAGTTCGAGCGCATTCAACACCAGCTGGCGAACTGGACTACGCACGTTGAGCTTCACCGTCTCCGTGCCGGCAAACTTGCGCTTGTCAATATCGGGGACGATCCGAACCGAATAATCGGTCGGCACCACTTCTTTCGGAAGTTTTCCCGGGGTTTCCTTGAAACTGAATGGCTTCTCTGAAGCGACTCCTGCGGACATGACTAAGAGTTCAGCCACCACAAAGAGAACCAGAGCGCGCATCTTCTTCTATGGTCAACCACTGCGCCTGGCTCACTGGATCACCAACACGAGCACTAACTGCCCGCTGCCTACCTGAGGACCTTTGATGACAAGGGGACTCCGTTTACTCAGTTTGGCATCAGTCTCGAGCAATAGTTCTTTCTCCTTGTACAGCTTCAAATTCAAAACGTAGCCGGCTTCGCTCTCACCGCGTGCATCCACATGCAGTGCAAAAAATTTGCTGGTCGCGAGCCAGTCTTCCTGTCCCGTCCTAAGCGTCTTTTCCGATTGACCAATCACTTTAAATTCGCTGTAGCCGAAGAATCTTTTTAGTGATCCCTCGATCCGTGTGAGTTCCGGCGGAACCGGTTGCGGCTGGCCAACGTTTTCGGCAATAACAAGTCCGCTCCACACCGTTTGCGCACCCTGCGAGCGTGGCGTCCCGGCCGCGATCAGTGACACAAATGGGATTAAGAACAATAGCGAGCAACGCATGAGCGGTCATTTTGCGGCGTAATCGGCAGGCAAACTTTGCAGTCCCTCCGTCCACAAGATCGTTACCCGGTCCTGCTTCGCCTTGAACATTGAGACGGTGGCATTCGGGCTAACGACCGGATCAACGCGTGCATTTAAAATCTGAGTGAGATACGGCGATTCTTGCGCAGGATTCTTGTCGCGCACGACGAAAACTGTAAAAACCAAAAAGACGGCCAGCGACGCGGTTCCGGCCCACAACAGACGAGGAATTGTCCACCACGTCCTAGCTTCACGCTCTCCAGAAGGCATGCGACTCTCGCGCAGGATTTTCCCGTGGAGCTCGTGGTTAAAAAACTGTTCGTTGGTCAACTCAAGAGCACCCAACTCGCGTTTCAAAAGGGCCCCGAGCTTCATTGCGTCCGCTTTCTGAGCTTCAGCAGCTGCTTTGTCCGGCAGCGACGCCTCGAATTCTGACAGTTCTCGCCCGCTAAGCTGGCCATCCAGCCACGCTGTCCACTTCTCTTCAAACGTTTTCATAGACGTCCCTCAGCAGGTTTTGCAATTTCTTGCGCGCATAAAATAGACGCGACATGACAGTCCCGATTGAGCAGCCAAGCGCCTCTGCGATCTCGTGATATTGCATGTCTTCGATCTCTTTCATCAAAATGACAGCTCGCTGCTCCGGCGAAAGCTGAGCGATAGCGTTCTCGATTCGGGCTCGGATCTCGCTTCGTTCCATCATCTCATGAGGCAAAGCTTCCGACTTCGGCACGGTCTGGGATGCGGGATCAATTTCCTTTAGCTCGATTGCATCGTCGAACTCGTTGCCTCCGCCTGTAATTTGTTTTTTGCGGAGCCAATCGATCGTCACGTTCATGACGATGCGATAAATCCAGGTATAAAACGACGAGCGCCCACGAAAGCGTCTAATAGATTTCCATGCTTTGAGAAAGCTGTCCTGAGCAAGGTCCCACGCGTCTTGCTCACTATGGATCATGTTGTAAATCATGCCGAATACTCGTGTTCGATAGCGAGTTACCAACTCATCGAATGCTTCCGTGTCGCCGGCCCGGCATCGTGCCACCAAGTCCAATTCCGACACATCGGCCTTAGCCAGAGTCGCTTCCGTTTGCATGATTGGACGGGAGCCGGCCCGATTTCATTCAACCTCGGAAATCTTCGGTACCGAAGCGGCGACGCCACTCGCCACGATATTCGCCCATCAGGGTAATGATGCCGTCCCGGACTTGAAAAAGGCGTTGTTGCAAGACTGCATGCTGCGAGCGGGTAATCAACCGAGCAGGCCTTCGAAGTTGCGCTGCTGCGTCCATCGAGATCGTGATTGCTTTCAAGGCCCGCTTCAAATAGGCAATCGTCATTCCGATTTCGTCGGCTGTATCGCCACTTAGCGCTGCTGCCAGCTTAGCACTCGCCAACGCCGCGTGCATCGCCAATTTCACTGCTCCCGGCTCGTTCTGAAGCGAAGCATTTCGATCGAAAAGCTGATCGATCCAGATCGTCAAAGCGAACGCCGCCCGATACAGCTCATGCTCTTCAAAGGTCTCTACCGATCTGGATGTCTCCTCGATGCTCGAATTGTCCTCTTCGGCCACATCTTCGTCCAGCAGTGCATCGACCTCCGAACTCCAATCTTTTGCGTCCATTAATTGCGTCCAACCCATTTCTCGAGCGATGATCTCGTCACGGTTAGGGTCGTCAAGGTACGCGTCGAGTAGTTGCATATATTTTTCGGTCTTACCGTCCTGCTGCTGCAGAAAACGCTCCCACTCGTACTCATCCCACATCCGTTCGGGCTCGCCCTCGTAGCCGGCCATGACAAGACTTAACGCGAGCTTGGCGCTGCGCGCAAAATTTTTCGATAGTTGTGGAGGGATCACACCATGTTCATGGAGTGCCGCTATCAGATTTCCCGCTGCGTTTGCAACCGCAGTTGCCCACATGCAGCATCGATATCATGACCTTTCTCGTGACGCAAAGTGGCCGGAATTCCATCGGCCCGTAGGATCGAAAGAAATTTCTTCTGACGCTCTTCAGAAGGTCGCGTCCACGGCAGACCTGACACGTTATTGTAGGGGATCAAATTAACCTTTGCCGAAAGCCGTCGAGCGTGGCGAGAAAGGAGATACGCCTGTTCGTCGGAATCATTCATATCTGCGATCAAGATATACTCAAAAGTGAGGCGTTGTTTCTTGTGACTACTGTAGTAGTCACAAGCCGAAACCAGTGTCTCGATATTGTAACGGCGATTAATCGGCATAATCCGGTTGCGAACTTCGTCAGTGGCAGCGTGCAGAGAGACGGCCAGCCGGATTTGCAAAGGTTCTTCGGCCAGTTTCCGAATCTGCGGTGCCAGTCCGCTGGTAGAAATGGTGATGTGCCGCGCCCCGACACCGAGGCCCCACTCCGCGTTAATAATCCGAATGGCGCGCAGCACGTTCTCAAGGTTGGCGAGAGGCTCGCCCATACCCATGAACACAACATTATCAATTTTCTCCGCAGTCTCCGATTCAACTGCGATGAACTGGTTAACAATTTCGTCCGCGCTCAGGTTGCGCGAGAACCCTTCCAAACCACTTGCACAAAATTTGCAGCCGTACGCGCACCCGACCTGGGTTGAAACACAGATTGTCAGACGGTCCGATCTTCCGCCGTAAAGCGCGAGAGATGCCGGAATCAAAACAGATTCGATCAGGTTTCCGTCGGGCAGACGAAAAAGAAATTTTCGTGTCGTATCGCGCGCCCCGAGTACGCGCACGACGTCCACCTTCCCAAGCGAAAATTTCTCCGAAATCCGCTTGCGCAACGCAAGCGACAAATCCGTCATTCTGTCGACTCCGTCGATGTGTTTTCTGTACAGCCATTCAACGATTTGGTCGGCGCGATACGAGGGTTCGCCCAATTCGCGAAGGTGATCCTGAAGCTCGTTAAGAACGAGAGATTTGAGATCTGTTTTGCTCGCGTTCTTCATCTCAGAATCTATCGGGCGCCGCAGCTTGCATCAAACACCTGCCAAGGTACGTTCAACGCCGTGAGCGACCGTTTTACAGTGTACGGGGTTCTGCTGCTGGTGATCGCGTGGCTGCTCTCAGCATGCGCATCAGAGGATTCGACAAGCGGTGGCGGTGACTCGATCAGCGAATCTGCTGCATCTGGCACACCTGTTCCCGGGGAAAAAATATCCGACGAGGGAAAGTTTACCCCAGGCGGGCCCGGAGCCAGCGGAAGCGTGCACTGGTAAGAAACGTCGCCAGGTCCATCCACGGGGCTAGGGCCGTTGCGAGCGGTCGTGAAAACATGGTGAAACGCCTCCCGGGGGGTCATTCCTTGAGAGAGATTTCTGCTTGATCGCAAAGGAGCGCTGGAAACACTCAGCGGCGATGACTTACAAAGCGCGCTCCCCACTTGCCCTTGGTTGGGAGGCCGCACGAGCCAATGCGCTGCCAGCATTAATTATTCAGGCGCTGATGCTGATATTACTCGCTGCGTTTTACACAAGTCACACAGCGTTCACACTTCTGTCGCAGCTGGCCGAGCTAAAGCACAGAAGCGGCATACTTTTTGTCATTGTGGCCTCGGTGGCTGCCGGGGCAATTGTTCCGGAGCTGTTTTTGATTGTTTTTTTCCAGGGAGGGCGCCCTAGTCCACGCAATCTTCGTAACCTGCTCTTTACGATACCCGTGTGGGGTATTGACGGAGCGCTTGTCGATTTGTTGTACCGAACTCAGGCAACGTGGTTCGGAGACGTTGCGACGCTCCCAGTGATCATGGCGAAAATCTGCGTCGACCAATTTGGGTATAATCCCTTTTTTGCGGCGCCCTTCGGCGTGCTGACCTACGAATGGAAAAACAGTGGCTTCTCGCTTCAACCCATTCGCGATCTTTTCACGTGGAAACATTACCGAGACAAAATCATTCCTACTTTGCTCGCTACATGGGCCGTCTGGATTCCAGTGACCGCCATCATCTATTCGCTGCCGCTGGCCGTCCAATTTCCATTATTTGCCCTGGCGCTTACGTTTTGGGTATTGCTTCTCACTTACATGACCAATCGTTTCGCCGGAAAGATCGAAGCCGATGCGCCGCTCGCGCTCGCAACTGCGAAAGTAAAATAGTTAAGAGGGTCACAAGGTTAAAAGGTGCCCGCGCGAGTCAGGGTCGTGCGCTCAAGGATTTATCCTTTAACGCTTAACTACTCTACGAAGTGGATGAGCGCCTCGTAAACGCCCGCGCCATGCTCTTGCTGCGCGACGTAACCGCCTGCATCGCGCACCGCGGTTTGGACCCTTGGGATTGCATTTGCCGGACAGGATGGCATCGCCGCAAATTTTCCATCCAACATGGAGATATCGTTATGATGATCGCCGGCCGCGAAGATGTTATCGCGCGGGACTTCAATTAGGCGCGCCAACTCGGCGAGCGCTGCACCCTTGTGATAATCGGCATGGCAAAAACGAAGGTAAATACCGTTCCGTTGGTAATTAAATTTCGGGTGCCCGCGGCGTGCTCGCTCGATAAACTCGGCAATGCGTTCCATCTCTGTCTCGTTTTCCGCAGCAAGACCTTCGAGGCGATCAGCATCGTAAATAAGACGCGCTTTTGTTTCTTGAGTGACGAAATCCACTACGTCGGCAAGAATTGGCCGCGCTGATGAGAACAACTCAGTGTGATCCCGCGCGCAGCGATCATTCCAATCGCCGAACGGCTCCCATTTTTCACCGTTTCCGCCGGGACGAAAGACATCCCGCTCGGTTGTCAGGATAAAATCTGGACGGATCTCGAATTCGAAATTGGCAAGGCCGGATTCCAGCAGAGCGACCGAGCGGCCAGTGTTGATTGCCCACACGGCGCCTCTGTCTTGCAGTTCACGAATCAATTCCATGCACTGTCGATCCAGTGCCGGTTCGTCGACGTGTGAAACGAGCGTGCCGTCGAAGTCGAGACTGAGCAATTGGATTCGCGGAGACATCGAATTAACTTAGGAATTGATTTCTGACATGCAATGCATCGATTAGAATGAATTGAAATCGATAATGAAATCGGCTTACGAACTGGCCATGGAGCGACTTGAGAAAGCGTTGCCATCCACCACCCTTACAGAGGTCCAAAAGAAAGAGATCGCAGAAGTAGATTCCATTTATCGGGCGAAAATTGCCGAGAAAGAACTCTTCTTAAAAGATCAAATTCGCAACGCTCGAATCGCTGGAAATCCTGAAGTGGAATCACTCGAGAAACAGCTCGCTTCGGAAATCCGCCGGTTGCAGGAAGAGTGCGAAGCGAAGAAAGAAAAACTTCGAGCAGGCTTCGCTAAAGGGTAAGAGTGCCGCTATGAGACGCACGGCGTACCCCGTAAAACACCTATGCGCCTCGTAAAGAGGCGCCACAACACTTATCGCACGGGCGAAGCAGCGCGCTCGCGTATAGCTGCGCTCTTGGGCTCACTGCGCTTAGGTAGATCGGGATCAAGAAACCCCAGCATGTGAGCGCGCTTGATGGTGCGAACGCCTTCCTGTTTTTGCAGGTTCTTGATGCTTTGGCGAAATTTTTCCATCTTTGTCCAATGGACTTTGGGCCTGAAATGGTGCTCGGCATGGTAACCGTTGTAGAAGAACAACCAGTTGTAGATTTTTCCGTAACTGCTTACACCCCACGCAATCGGCTTGTCAGGGTTAGCTCCGTAATGCCGATAGTAGCCGTTGAGATAACTGAAGCAGTGGCCCAGGTACCAGAACGGCAGGAAATAAAAAATTACGTAACGCCAGTTAAAGAGAAACATGATGAACAGCGTGGTTGCCATGGCAGCAATCTCGAGAATGCCCCAGAACAGATCGCCATTGTTGCGCTTGCGCAGTTCTTTACGGACCGCGCCAACATCATCGCGGAAAAGACTCAAAAACACGTAACCCCACGGGCTTTCCGGTTCGCCGTTGTGCCCATGACGATAAATAGACAGCCAATCGACAGTATCGCCGCTTTCGTCCTGACGATCGGAATTCCCCCTGTGATGCTGCATATGCACGGCATCATAGTGGGTTTGTGAGAAGCAGCAGGCGATGGACTGTGTAACTCCGAAAATGCGATTGAGGCTCTTGGAGCGAAAGAACGGATTGTGAATGAAGTTGTGCCCTATCCCGTTGATGTTCGCATTGACCATCAGCGAGTAGATGAACCCGAGAATCAGCATCACCCACAGTGGCGCATGCGGATAAAGGAAGAATAATCCAATGAAATACGCCAGATGAAACAGGCCGCCCAACGCGGGGATCGCATCCCACCGCGTATGGGCGAACAACCGTGAGCTTGTTGTTGGCCGTTCTACTGGAATAACCTCGGTACTCATTTGAGAAGATCCGCTCATTAACCTCGCTGCGTAGACTTTGATTGGCAAGTTTTGAAGATTGCCAAGGCCATTCCCCCACGCCTAAGTTAGCCGCTCGATGTTCGCCCTCCAACCGGAACTAAAAATCTTTAGCGGCTCCGCGAATCGCGACCTGGCTGAGCGCATTTGCAAATACGTGGGTGTGCCGCTCGGCCGAGCGACAATCAGCTCGTTTCCCGATGGCGAGACGTACGTAAAGATCGAGGAAAACATCCGGGGCCATGACGTTTTCATTATTCAGCCAACCTGTCCGCCTACTAACCAGCACTTGATGGAGTTGCTCATTATGGTGGATGCGGCGCGTCGGGCGAGCGCGGATCGTATCACGGCAGTAATTCCATTCTTTGGATACGCCCGGCAGGACCGGAAAGATCAGCCGCGTGTCCCGATTACGGCCAAACTGGTTGCGAATTTGCTGCACGCCTCGGGCGTGAACCGCGTTCTTACCATGGATCTGCACGCGCAACAGGTTCAGGGTTTCTTCGACATTCCCGTAGATCACCTCTATTCGCTTCCCGTGTTGATCAAGTATCTGCGACAGCAATTGACCGGGAAAACGACAGTTGTTTCTCCGGATCTGGGCGGTCTAAAAATGGCTTCGGCTTATGCTGAGGCACTGCGTGCCAACCTTGCGATCGTGGCGAAGGAACGCCGAAGCGCCACAGAGACAGAGGCGCTATATCTCATAGGTGATGTGGAAGGCCGTGACGTTCTGTTGGTTGATGACCTTACTGAGACGGCCGGCACGCTCACTTCCGCCGCTGAGCTTTTGAAAAAACGCGGCGCGCAAAAGATTTACGCCGGTGTCTCACACGCTGTTCTTGTCGATATCGCGATCAAGCGTTTGCAAAAGTCTCAAATTGCGGAATTAGTAACCACCAACAGCACGCCGGTGCGCGCCGTACAAGGGTTTAAAACCACGGTGTTATGCGTTTCCGAGCTTCTCGGGGAGGGCATCAAACGGATTCACAATGACGAATCTGTGTCGTCGCTGTTTAACATCGAGAACGAAGCAAATGGCAAAACAGGTTAAGTTAAAGGCAGAGCCGCGGAGCAATGTGGGCCGCTCAGGCGTGCGAAAGCTACGGGCCCGCGGAATCATTCCAGCGGTCATTTACGGCGGAAAAGTTAAGCCGCAGTCCTTGCAAGTCTCTGCCAAAGACATCAACGCAGTGATGAGCCATGCGTCGGGCGAGAACGTGTTAGTCGAGCTGGAGATCGCGGGCGAAAAATCAAACCTCGCCGCCCTAGTACAGGAAGTGCAGCATTCACCGGTAGGCGGCGAAATCGTTCACGTCGATTTTCACGCCATTTCCATGGACCAGACGATCCAGGCCGAAGTTCCTCTCGAACCGACTGGCACGCCCATCGGCGTGAAGACCTTCGGCGGACTGCTTGAGCAGAGCCTGCGCGTGCTCGGTATCGAATGTTTGCCTCGTGATTTGCCAGATCGAATTACCGTAGATGTGTCGCAGTTAAATTTTGGCGATTCCGTTCACGTCCGCGACATTCAACTTCCTTCGGGGGTAACAGCGAAGGTGCCAGCCGATTTGACGGCATTTTCAGTATTGGCTCCGGTGGTCGAAGAAGAACCGGTTGCCGTCGAGGCTGAAGCCGCCGCCGCAGCAGGGCCGGAAGTTATCGGCGAGAAGAAGGGTGAAGGCGAAGCTGCTGCTGCCGGGGCCACGCCGACTGCCAAGGAAAAAGCTCCGAAAGAAAAAGAGCAAAAGAAGTAGCCGTTTTGATTGCAGACTGCGAATTATCGATCGCAGATTGAGCGGACGTGGAAGCATCAACTCCACAAATTCGCTTGGTTGCCGGCCTTGGAAATCCTGGCCCCGAATACACAGTTACTCGTCACAACGTGGGTTTTATGGTGCTTGATCGACTTGCCGCGCAGTCCGGGGCTACTTGGCAAAAATCGACGAAATGGGAGGCGCTCTCGGCAAAATGCGGTACTGCGCTGTTGGTGAAACCGTTGAGCTTCATGAATCGAAGTGGCTATCCTCTTTTCACAATCGCTCAGTTCTACAAGATTCCACCAAGTGAAATTCTGGTCGTGCTCGACGACTTCTCGATGCCACTTGGCCGCCTTCGTCTACGGCTCGGCGGAGGATCCGGCGGTCACAACGGGCTGGAATCTATTATCGCACAATTCGGCACTGAGCAGATTCCCCGCCTGCGCATCGGGATTGGCGCGGCGCCCCATGAAGGATCGGTCGATTACGTCTTAAGCGGCTTCTTTGACGAGGAGAAGCCAATTGTCAGATCCACAATCGATCGCGCGGTAGCAGCTGTAAAATGCGCCGTTGACAATGATCTCATTTCCGCGATGAACATTTTCAACAAAGTTGAAGAACCATGAAACACCGCTACGAAGCTCTCATCGTGCTGAACACGCAAGGACGAGAAGATACAGTCAAGGAAATTATCGATCGCTTGGAATCCGAGTTCCAACAAGAAGGCGCCCAGATCGAACAGGTGCAGAAAATGGATAAGCGCCAGTTTTCTTACGCAGCCGGACCGCTCACCGCCGGATATTATGTGAACCTCGTCTTCAAAGCTGAGCCCCAGTCAATTGGGAAGCTGCGCTCGAAATTCAAACTGGACCCCGAGATTTATCGCCAGAACTACCAACGAGTTCACGAAAAGAAAGAAAAGCCCGCGAAAAAGGTGGCGAAAGCAAAATGACTTGGATATAAGCCGGGGATGGCCAGTTTCAATAAAGTCATTCTCCTCGGAAATCTCACGCGCGATCCGGAAATCCGCTATACGCCCAAGGGCAGTGCAGTGTGCGATCTCGGCATCGCGGTCAACCGCGTTTACACAACTGAGGGCGGCGAAAGACGCGAGGAAGTTACTTTTGTTGATGTTGTGCTGTGGGCACGCCTGGCCGAAATCGCCGGCGAATATTTAAGGAAAGGCAGGCCCGTTTTTATTGAGGGTCGTTTGCAAATGGATAGCTGGGATGACAAACAGACCGGTCAAAAGCGGACTAAACTTCGTGTGGTCGGTGAAACCATGCAGTTGCTGGGCGGTCGTCCCGGTGGCGCCGCAGGTGAGACCGGCGACGAGGATCGTTTGTCCACAGCCGCCGGCAGCAAAACGACTACGCCGCCAAAGTCCCCAAAATCGTCTGAACCAGACGACGACGAGATTCCCTTCTAAAACTAACGCAGGCCTGCGGCTTGTGGCTTACAATGAACGCGACGGAAGCTTGTATCGCGCTCAATATGCTGCCGACAGTCGGGCCCGTGCGGCTGCGAAAGTTGCTGGAGGTGTTCAAGGAGCCGCAACAGGATTCTCGCAGCAAAGCGCAATGACCTTCGTAACGTCGAAGGGATCGGCACCGAAGTGGCCGATCAAATTAGCAATTGGGAATCGACTTTAGACCTTGGCGCGGAGCTTGACCGCATTCGCGAGCTCGGCGTCACAGTCACTACTCAGGAATCCTCTTCCTATCCCAAACCGTTGCGCGAGATCCATGCGTCACCGATTGTGCTTTGCGTTTGGGGCGAACTGAAGGAACGCGACTATCACGCGATTGGAATCATTGGCGCGCGGCGCACTACGCATTACGGAGTGGAGTCTGCAAAAAAGCTCGCCTATCAACTGGCTTATGCAGGATTGACCGTGGTCAGTGGACTTGCGCGCGGCATCGACACCGCCGCGCTTCAGGGCGCGCTGGCGGCGAAGGGCCGCACAATTGCGGTGATCGGCTCCGGGCTGGCAAAGCTCTACCCGCCGGAAAACGCTGCACTTGCCGAAAAAATTCGAGCAGGAAACGGCGCCGTTGTGTCCGAATTTTCGATGGAAATTGAACCGGATCGTCAAACGTTCCCAATGCGCAACCGGATCATCTCGGGGTGGAGTCACGGCATTCTTGTCGTCGAGGCAGGCTTGAACAGCGGCGCTCTCATCACGGCGTCGCAGGCCCTCGAACAAGGCCGATCTGTGTATGCCGTGCCTGGCCACATCAATGCACCGAGCGCGATGGGGTCCAATCGTCTTATTCAGCAAGGTGCCAAGCTGGTCATGGATGCAAGCGACATCCTGGACGACTTGGAAATTCTTCTCCCCGAGGCTAGACCGTCCGCCGAAGCCGCCGCACGCCCGCTACCACTGCTTTCCGAGGAAGAGCAGCGCGTTTATGAGGCCATCGAACCAACTGAGACATCAATTGACGAAATCACAGAGAAAACAAGGCTGCCGAGCAGCGCAGTTTCCTCGACGCTGTTGCGGTTAGAACTTAAACGTTTGGTGAAACAACTGCCGGGAAAATATTTTGTAAAGCTAGGATAGATATAATCTTACGAGAGCCTCAGGCGCACGGATTGTAAAACCGGCTCGGACTTGCAAAAGTGCCGTAACTGGGTTCGATTGCCAACCCCCATGTCCAAATCTCTCATAATTACGGAGAAGCCATCGGTCGCCGGCGACATCGCCAAGGCGCTAGGCGGCTTCAAAAAAGGCAAGGATTACTACGAGAACGAGAAATACCTCATATCTTGGGCCGTCGGACACTTGTTTGAACTCGCGGTGCCGGCCTCGATGAAGGACCAGGACAAATGGGACATGAAGAAACTGCCCATTATGCCGGGCGAGTTTGAGCTCGCGCCTGCCGAAAAAATGAGCGGCAGAGTCAATGTCCTGCGCAAGCTCATTAAGGACAAAAATGTTTCCGAGGTCATCAATGCCTGCGACGCGGGACGCGAAGGCGAATTAATCTTTCGGTACATCATCCAATACGCTGCTACAAAGAAGCCGATCACGCGTCTCTGGCTGCAATCGATGACACCGGAGGCGATTCGCGAAGGGTTTGTCCGGTTGCGCAGCGACGCTGAAATGCAGCCGTTGGCGAGCGCAGCGCGGAGCAGAAATGAAGCGGACTGGATAGTCGGCATCAATGCGACCCGCGCCTTCACTTTGCGACTTAGCGGAGGGCGCGGAAGTACCGTTACTTCGCTCGGTCGCGTGCAGACTCCGACGCTCACGATCATCGTGGACCGCGAGAGAAAGATTCAGGAGTTTAAGCCACGTGAGCTCCATGAGATCATCGCTCAATTTCGGGCCACAGCCGGGGAATACAGGGGGCGATGGTTTGATGAAGCTTTCAGCAAAGACGAGGCTGAAATTGAGCGAACACGGAGACTGCTCGACCGGCTCCGGGTAAACTTGCCCGACCCAGAGCAGCAACTTGGCGCTGCGAACGGTTCACTCTGGGATGAGCATCGCGCTGCGCCGCGATTGTGGCATCGCCAAATCGCGGATGCCATTCAGCGCAAATGCACTGGCAAAGATGGCGTTGTCGAGCTCGAAGAGAAAAAGCCAACCACTCAGGCCGCGCCGCAACTGTACGATCTTACGACCTTGCAACGCGAAGCGAATAGCCGCTTCGGTTTCTCGGCAAAACGGACATTGCAAATTGCGCAAGCGCTTTACGAGAAGCACAAAGCCATCACTTATCCGCGCACAGACTCGCGCGCCCTGCCGGAGGACTACCTATCAACGGTAAGGTCGACCCTGGCCAAGATCGACAATCCATTCGCGCGCAAAGTGCTCGACAACAGTTGGGTCAAGCCTAACAAACGCATCTTCAACGACGCAAAGGTAGGCGATCATTTTGCGATTATCCCAACGGGCGCGGTGTCACGCTCGCTCGATGATTACGAGTGCAAAGTTTTCGATCTGATCACCAAGCGTTTCGTAGCCGTGTTCTTTCCGCCTGCGCAATTCGAGAACACGACCCGGATCACGCGTGTGGAAGGCGAGGCATTCAAAACGGAAGGGAAAATTCTGGTCGCTTCCGGATGGCTGGAAGTTTATGGGCGCGAAGCGGCTAGTGATAAGCCCGAAGAAAATCTGCCGCCGGTGACCCAAGGCGAACGCGTCGCGACAATCGACGTCGAGATCAAGACCGATCAGACGAAGCCGCCCGCTCGCTACACCGAAGCGACCATCCTTAGCGCGATGGAGAGCGCGGGAAAACTCGTTGAAGACGAAGAACTGCGCGACGCGATGAAGGAGAAAGGCCTTGGAACGTCAGCCACTCGCGCGGCCATCATCGAAACGTTGATTTCGGCGCATTACCTGACGCGACAAGGAAAAGAACTGCAGCCGACGGCGAAGGCTATCCAGACGATCACGCTTCTCAAAAGTGCGGTTCCCGAGTTAACGAGCCCTGAGCTGACCGGCGAATGGGAATTTCGTTTGCACGAAATCGAGCATCGCAAGCTCACTCGTGACGCCTTCATGCGCGACATTCGTCATCTCACCGAAGAAATTGTCGGAAAGGCGAAGCATTTTCATCCGGATGAACATATGCCCGACAGCGAACCGTTCGGCACTTGTCCAAAATGCGGTTCGCCGATCATCGAGCGATTCAAGAGTTTTACCTGTACAAACGAGGAATGCGATTTCACAATCTGGAAAACTATTGCGGGCCGATTGTTAAGCCGGGAAGAATTTGAAACGCTAGTCCGCGACAAATACGTCGGTCCTCTGACCGGCTTTCGGAGCAAGAAAGGTAAGCGTTTCCCGGCAGCGCTTAAGCTAAGCGACGACTTCAAGGCTGAGTTTGATTTCGGACCAAATGGCCAGGAGAACGGCGCGGCGGACCCGGTAGATTTCTCAGGAAAAGAGCCACTTGGTAAGTGTCCAAAGTGCGGGGGCCGCGTGTTCGAACTGGGGATGAGCTACCTCTGCGAAAACTCAGTTGGCCCGAACAAGACATGCGATTTCCGGGCGGGCAAAATCATCCTCCAACAGCCGGTAGCCCAGGAGCAGATGAAAAAACTACTTGCTACCAGCAAGACCGATTTGCTTCCCCGTTTCATTTCCCGCAAGGGAAGACCGTTCAAGGCATTTCTGGTGCTGACCGACAAGAAAGACGTAGGCTTCGAATTCGAAAAACGCGATCCAAAAATTAAAAGAGAGCGAAAGCCGCGGGAACCACTTGCTAAAATCGATTTCTCTGGGCAGGAACCGCTCGGGAGCTGTCCAAGGTGCGGCGGAAAAATTTTTGAGACGGGAAATAGCTACATCTGTGAACGTTCGCAGGCGGACCGAAAGCCATGCAAATTCAAGCTCAGCAAAACGATTCTCGGTAAAGATATTTCCAAGGAGCAGGCGCAGAAGATATTGACAACAGGCAAAACCGATCTCCTCGATGGTTTCATTTCGAAGAGAGGACGTCCGTTTTCCGCGTATTTAAAGTTGGAGGGCGGCAAAGTGGGTTTCGAGTTTCCGGAGAAAACCGAGCCAGCGAAAGAACCGAAGGAAGCAAACGTTTCGGGCTTGTCGTGACGCAGGAGGCGCTTCGCGGTAACCTAGTTTTGGCCTTGCCCGGCGGCGATTTGTGTGTCGCACTGCTGCTGCACGTGATGCACCATTGCTACAGCGGCGATTAGAACAAGCGCCGCTATGACTTGATGCGGATGAAGCGTCGCGCGAAAAATTCCCCATGTGATGCACACCGCCGCGAGCGTTTGCATCATTTCAAAATAGCCGGCCGTCGATGCGCGGGTAAGGTGCAACCCCTGAAAATAAATCAAAAGGGGAATTCCCCCTGAAATTGATGCCAGGAACAATAGTAAGACGATTGCTTTAAGAGGATGGGCTTGCGCCGCGGCTGGCCAGAGTGCGGCGGCGTTAAGCTTGCCGTAGGTTAGAACAACTAGCGTCATACATGCCAGCCCGACCACAATCCGCATGCTTGACGCAAGTCGAAGAGACATACCAGTCATCACACCTCGTCCAGCGACTGTCGATAGTCCCCAGAAAAGCGCGCAGATGAGCGCATATCCGGTGCCGCGGCTCAGCCCTGCGCGCTCAAAAGAGACACCGATCATGGTCGGATGCGCAACAGAAACAAAGATTCCCGCAACAATTGCGATACCTGCATAAATGAAAAAGCGACGGGCAAGCCGATCGCCAAAAAGCAAGAAAGCGCCAATCGTTGAAATAACAGGCTGAATATTCAGAACGACATTGACCACGGTCGGATTCCCGTACTTCAGCGCTAGGGTAAAAAAAACCGTTCCGACTGCGGAACCGGCGAACCCGGAGAAGAGAAGATAACCCCACGTGGTTGGCTTCACTTTTGGAATTTCTTGTAGCCGCGGAACTAGAATTGGCAGGAACATGATCAGTATGAGCACGTGTTCCCAAAAAACGATCACTCGTGCATCGAACAACTCGTTAAGGGGAATTCGCCACGCGCTTTCGGTGCCCCACAGCGCGGCACCGAGTGCCACCAGCCACGGACCGTATTTATTGCTGCGCACTGCTCTGCCTTGCACTTCGAATCCGTGTACTGTCAGCAATGTATCGCGTCAACGCGGCATGATCCGCTGCTCTGACGCGAATCTGAAGAGAGCTCACGCGCCCCAAGCCGGTAGTATGGGAAATGAGATAAGAGAAGGCACCCGTTTCGCAAGGTTGGCAGTGCAAACGCGTTTAGATTTCACTTTTTCAGACTGGCTGGGACGCGGTATAAAATTCAGAGAAGCGTTGACACCACAAGGAATAGTATGATAAAGGAGATTTCCATACTATGCGTTGCCCCAAGTGCGGGTCTCGTGATGACAAGGTCATCGATTCCCGTCAATCGCGGGATAGCTCCAGCATCCGCCGTCGCCGTGAATGTCTAAAGTGCAAATACCGGTTTACTACCTATGAAGAAACCGAGCGATCCGATCTGCGAGTAGTGAAACGCGATAGAACCCATGAACCATTTGATCGGCGCAAACTAGCTGCCAGCATCGCGAAAGCTTTCGAAAAACGTTCCACAAGTCTTCTGACTTTGGAAGACACAGTGGATGAGATTGTGCATGAGCTTGAAACAAGCGGCCGCGAGGTTCCTTCATCCCTGATCGGCGCCAAGGTACTCGAAAAACTGCGTGCTATTGATGAAGTCGCCTATTTGCGTTATGCCAGCGTGTATCAGCAATTTCAGGACGTCGATCAATTTGTAGATGCTATTCACACCCTTGGCCGTCGCGTAAAACCGAATGCGCTGCAGCGGGAATTGTTTCCGGCGGAGGCAGCGCAGAATCCTGCGCCCGGATCGCACAAGGTTCCAATTACTAAGAAACATGGTCGCATTTAAAGAAGAATTTCCGTATCTGCGCACAGAGTCGGGGCAACTGTTCGAATTCAACCGCGATTGGTTGCACGCCGCGATTACGCGCGCGGCTGATGAAGCCGGCTACCCGAGTTGGTGGCTAACCGACCACGTCACCGAAAGCATAGCCTTTTACTTGCACCTGCGAAACGACGAAAGCGTAGTAGCGTTTAGTCAGCTTTCACAGACCGTTCGGTACGTTTTGAAAGCAATCGGTTACAAAGAGATTGTGCCCTTTTTTGCGCCTGCGCCGCCGCCCATTTCCATCTCGTTATTCGATATTGCTCTCCATGCCGGCGCAGGTTACGAGCTTGCATTTTTCGATCTCTTGGAAAAGCGAATTAACAGCCTGATTGAAATCGGCGCCAATAATCTCCAGCTTTGCTCGTTGCAGTCTTGTGTAAAGCATCTTCGCGGCGTGAAAACGTGGACGCGCGCGTGCGACGCGTTGCGCGAGGAAATTGTCTGCTTCGTGCGCGAGAAACTGACCTCTGCAGTTGAGCCGGGAGTCGCCAGACTTGATTGTTCCGTGCGCTAAACGGGTCCGGGAGGAATCGTCGAAAGCTTCAACTTCAAATGTTTTCGCATTTGAATTACGTCCAGAATGCGCAGATTTACCCGAATTCTCCAAGTGACTAATCACTTCACTCCATGACCATTTTCGAAAAAATCATTGCCGGACAAATCCCAGCGAAAATTATCTGGGAAGATGAGGATGCGGTTGCTTTTCACGACGTCAATCCTCAAGCACCAGTGCACGTGCTGATAGTGCCCAAAAAGGTGGTTCCGCGCCTCGCGGATGCGAAGAACGATGATCGCTCATTGCTTGGCAAATTGCTTCTGGTCGCGCGCGATTTGGCAAAGAAACTGGAGCTATCGAGCGGCTATCGCGTGGTTATCAATTGCGGACCAGATGCCGGCGAAAGTGTTCCGCATTTGCATTTGCATCTTCTTGGCAAGCGGGCGCTGGCGTGGCCACCCGGATAAAACAACAATCGTCCTCGCTTGTGCTTCGCTTGTCCGCCGTGGAACGACTGTCTGCTCTTGGCGACCGGACGCTTCCCTAACCTATTCGTGGACCTGCGCCCAATCGATGCCGATGACACGCCTGTCCGCAAAGCGCTTCAGCGATTTAGGAAAAACAAGGTGCCTCACCCCTCTGCTCTGTTTGAAGCCGATGATTCCAAAATCTGTCCCGCTGTCGCTCTTTTGAATCGTCATCACTCGATTGTTCTTTAGCTGTGCTTGAAAATGCCGGTCTGCCGCGGGTTTTTGCCAAAGAGTGTAAACGTTCGGTTGGCCGCACTCATCCATGATCTGAGAAAGACGTACCGTTTTTGTCTTAAGGAGTTTCATCGCAGCGCAGGCCTTCCGCCCCGGCGCGAGGCGTCACATAGTAAACAAGTCCGCCAGAGAACTACGGCAAGGAGGATCAGACTACCGTTGCTGCATTCCTGCCCTGGCGGGATTCGTAAGTCCTCAATCCATAGCCCCTGACGGAAGTCAAACTTCTCCGCAAGTTTGTCTTCGCGCAACTCGAACTCCCTCGTGAAAAAGGGCGCACAGATTGACAAGCTGTAGCGCTTCTGTTTGCATCGGACCCGTGAGATGGGTTGCGTTGCTTCTGCTGGTTCCTCTTCTCTCAGCGGTGAACTCCTGCACAACACTCGTTAACCGCCCGGATCTTTACAGCCCTGAACCGGCACCCGACTCGCTGGAAGCTGCGCGCCAGTGGTACGGTGCTACGACTACGCAAACGTCGGCAACAACTACTCGGGGCGAAGAATCGGTTTCGCCATCGGCTAGCCGCCGGTATTAGTCATGGCAGTCCTTTCAAGCAAACCGGAAGACTGTTAACTGAATGGCAGGTTCGCCTTGATACGAGCGACATCCGTTTCGTCCACGCGCGCTGCTTTGGCTAAATGACGCTTGCGCTTTGCACTTTTCGTGGACAACAGGTGACGTCGAGCGGAGCGTGCCCGCAACACTTTGCCACGCGCGGTAATCTTGAATCGTTTTGCCACTGATTTCCGCGTCTTACTGCGAGCAACTGGCTTTGGCATAGGGCGACAAGATAGTAGACGCTCAGGCTTTAACAACCGGCTTTTGTTGTTTGTCTGACCGGTATACTGGAATATGCACCATTGCGCATGGGACTGCTTGCTGGCAATCACTTTGGAGTTGACCGTTGGTGACGTTTTCAAGAATGAAACCATCGCAAAATCAAAACCCCCGCGTTATCATAGTCGGTGCCGGATTTGGCGGCCTTCAGGCGGCAAAGAAGCTTGCGCGCAAAAATGTGCGCGTCACGGTGATCGACCGTACAAATTATCATCTCTTTCAGCCTTTGCTTTATCAGGTCGCGACCGCTGCGCTCTCGCCCGCAGACATCGCGGCTCCGATACGCTCCGTCTTGAGTAATTTCAAAAACGTGGAGGTAATCCTCGCCGAAGTCGAGTCCGTGGACGTGGCATCCAAAAAGGTAAAAACGCGCGATCTGGAATTCGATTACGATTATCTGATTCTCGCCACCGGCGCCCGGCATTCATATTTCGGACACAATAATTGGGAAAAACTGGCTCCCGGATTAAAGAGTCTGGAGGACGCAATTGAGCTTCGGCGGCGGATTTTGATCGCCTTTGAATATGCCGAGAAAACTGACGATGAAGCGGCGCGAAGAGCGGCAATGACGTTCGTGGTAATCGGCGGTGGACCGACTGGCGTTGAAATGGCGGGCGCGATCGCAGAAATTTCCCGTTACACGTTGGCGAAAGATTTTCGCCATATCGATCCTTCGCGGGCACGTATCATTCTGCTTGAAGGCACGTCGCACTTGCTGGCTGGCTATCCCGAGGATTTATCGCAAAGCGCTCGGAAACAGCTCGTGCATCTCGGCGTAGACGTGCGCACGGGCGTGCTAGCAACGAACGTTAACGAAGCTGGTGTACAGGTAGGTGACGAATTCATTCCCTGCCATGTCAAAATCTGGGCGGCCGGCAACACTGCTTCATTCGTTGGGAAAAGCCTCAGCGCGCCAGTTGATCGCGTCGGTCGCATTGTCGTGAACGACGATCTTACTATTCCCGGCCATCCAGAAGTGCAGGTCATCGGCGATCTAGCGAATTTTTCACACCAGACTGCGGAGCCTTTGCCTGGAGTGTCGCCGGTGGCGATCCAACAAGGGCGTCATGCCGCGCGCAATGTTCTTGCGATGGTTCAAGGACGCAAACCTCAACGCTTCCGTTATTGGGACAAGGGCAGCATCGCAACAATTGGGAGAAATAAAGCGGTTGCCGATCTAAAGTTCATGCATTTGAGCGGTCTTCCCGCATGGCTGGCATGGTTGTTTGTGCACATCTTTTTCCTTATAGGTTTTCGAAACCGACTGCTTGTCCTTTTTCAATGGGCGTGGGCTTATTTTACGTTCGACAAAGGCGCGCGATTAATCACTCGCAATTTTCAGTCGGAGCAGCGACCGCCGGCGTAATTCATGTCATGTTGAGCGAAGCGAAACATCTCTGATTCTTGTTTTCGATTGTTCAGCAGAACCACTCAAAAATTCCGTCACTCAGAATGACAGCTCCGGACATTTCCGTGCGGAATCTTCAGCGAAAAATCCCCGTCAACGTCGCCAAGCTTCAAAACTTCGCTGTGGACGCCGTGCGCAGATGTCTGCGACTAAACAAGCAGAAGGAGACACATTTGAGGAAATTGCGTGAGGTGTTCGTCTGGCTCATTTCAAATCAGCGGATGGCCTTGTTACATCGCAGGTTCATGCGTCAGACGGGCGCGACGGACGTGCTAACTTTTCAACACGGCGAAATCTTTATCAGCGTCGAGACAGCAAAAAGGAATGCCCGCACGTTTGGAAACTCGCTGTCGAACGAGCTTCGGCTATATGTCGTGCACGGGCTTCTGCATTTGCACGGCTTTGATGATCGAACGCAGACTGACGCGCGAACGATGGAAGTAGCGCAATCGAGAATTCTCAGTTCGTGTAACAAGGCTGGAGTGGTGGAATAACGGAATGTTAGCAAAAGAATTACTCCGTTATTCCTTCTCTCTGTGACGTATGGTTGTTTGAACTGGCAGCGTCGTATGTTAGCGTTTCAAGCATGAGTCGCGAGCCACTGCGGGGCATTGGATGCCGGGCGGAAGGCAAAGAAACGGAGCGAGCGACCCATGTTCTGGATGAAATTGGTTCTGTGACCATCGCAGAACCTACTAAGGAAACGCGTTCGGAAGAGGACGCCGATCTTCCTTGGCAGGTAATCGTCCACAACGATCCCGTGAATTTGATGAGCTATGTGACCATGGTTTTTCAACGGGTTTTTGGCTATCCGCGCGAGAGAGCCGAAAGACATATGCTGGAAGTGCATCACAAGGGACATTCAATCTTATGGGCCGGCATGCGAGAGCCCGCCGAGCTTTACGTACAGCAACTACACAGTTATCTCCTGCTTGCTACATTGGAAAAGGTTAACTGATATGGAGATTTGCCGCCACAAGGACCATATCGAGCTCTCCGAGCTTGACCCGTTTCTCGCCGAGCTTCTCCGCCAGATTCCTGCCAGTGCCAGCCCGGACGGGGCACTGGCTGCCGAACGTCGTCTTTTCAGTGCTCCAGTAAACAGAAGAGAAACGGAGTTTTGCTCGGAGTGGAAAACTTACGTTGAACCCGAACTCCGTCGTCTGTTTCAGAGCGCCACAGAAACTGTGGCTACCGATTTGCAGCAATTAAACGGCGACGAAAAAAGCCTGGCAAATCGTACTCTGCGCATTCCTGCGAAACATTCCGACGCCTGGTTGAACGCTCTCAACCAGGCGCGCCTCGTCATTGCTGCTAAGAATAACTTCACCGAGAGCGAATTGAGCGACCACTTTCGCTCACCCATTGGATCGCGCCGGGACCTGAGTTTGTTCCAAATAAACTTTTACGGCTTTCTTCAGGAATTTATCCTGCGTGATCTGGGTGCTTAAGCGCCGCTAACGGTGATTACGCCTCTTTCCGCGCGCGCACCATGGCCATCAGGCGCTCTTTGATTGCGGTTGAGGCCTTCGCCGGACGCAGACTCAGCGCAAATGCTTCGTGTAATCCATAACATTCGCCGATGTAATCGTCGGCCTTTTTGCCGAACTTTTTCCGCGCTTTTTCGAATTCTTCCAGTTCTTCCGGCTCCAACGCGCCGATGACATAGAGCCGCGCCCGATTCTGGAAGTCCTTAAAGTTCACCTCTCAACTCCTTGAGGCCGTCATATATTTTTTTAAGCCCTAGTTCAAGCCTGGTCTTTACCGTGCCTAAGGGTGTATTCGTTTTGGCGGCGATTTCGCGCTGGCTCATACCTCGGAAAAATGCCATGTCGATTGCCTGTTGTTGGGCTGGTGGCAGGCCGGCGATTACTTTCCGGATAAGGTCACGCGTGTCGCTGAGCACGATCTCCTCTTCCGTAGAATTATGTACCCATGCATCGGGCTGCTGTTCGGTTTCATTTTGCAAGCGCTCCTCTGCGCGCGCATAAGCCTGCTTTTTTCGCAAACCGTCAATTGCCCGTCGCCGGGCAAGCGTGACCATCCAACCGAGCGGCTTGCCCTTTTGTGAAGAGAAGTTTTTCGCCTGGTTCCAAATCTCCATAAAAATCTCCTGCAAGAGATCGTCAGCCTCGGCTTCGTTGTGAATCACTCGCAGAATTAGGGCCTTCAAAATGCCATTGTATCGATCGTAAAGATCAGAAAGTGCATCGGGGTCCTCTGCTTGAATCAGATTCATCAATTCAAGGTCGCTTGGGGCGCCCGGTTCCACTTGCGGGGCGATAGGCACCGGTCGCCCGCGTGGGGCTGCCAGAGGCGAACGTTTCCTTCGTTTGCGGCGCGTAGAAGAAATCAGTTTAGAAGCCATGAGAGGTCAGAAAATTGCGATATAACAATCAGTACATGGCGCGCGAACTCGGCATCTGGTCTCTTAATCTGCACGGACTACTTCGTCTACCAATTTCCAAATATCGCGCAAGGCTCGGAAAACACCCCTACCGGATCCGATTCGATCGCGAGTCGTGAACCACGTGCTTCGATTTTGCAAAATCCTGGGATTGCGCTGCGCGTCTTGTGCGTCAAAAATTAACGCATGGCACAAGGGGAGACTCAAACCAGCGTAGATCCGCTTTGGTACAAGGATGCAATCATCTATGAGATGCACGTCAAAACGTTTTGCGACAGTGACGGCGACGGAATGGGGGACTTTCGGGGATTGATCGAGAAACTGGATTACCTTCAGGAACTCGGTATCACGGCCATTTGGCTTCTGCCCTTTTATCCTTCGCCTATGCGAGACGACGGATATGACATCGCGGATTACTTTGATGTTAATCCAAATTTTGGAACACTGGATGATTTCCGCGCATTCCTCGATGCTGCCCATCACCGTAATCTGCGCGTCATCACGGAGCTTGTGATAAATCACACTTCCGATCAAAACCCGTGGTTTCAAAAATCGCGGCGCGCTGTAGCTGCCGCGGCCGCCGGTATAGACAGCAACGAACTCGCATACAAAGACTTCTACGTCTGGAGCGACACTCCGGAAAAATACAAGGATTCGCGAATCATCTTTAAAGACTTCGAAATATCGAACTGGGCTTGGGACCCAGTCGCTAAGGCCTATTATTGGCATCGCTTTTATTCACATCAGCCAGATCTGAACTTTGATAATCCGGCAGTGCACGATGCCGTGCAGAAAGTCTGTGATTTCTGGCTAGGCCTGGGCGTAGATGGACTTCGTCTTGACGCGATCCCGTACCTTTACGAGCGGGAAAACACAAACTGCGAGAATCTGCCAGAGACGCACCAATATCTCCGCAAACTTCGCGCCCACATCGACGCGAAATTTCCAAATCGCATGCTGCTCTCGGAAGCGAACCAATGGCCGGAAGATGCAGCTGCTTACTTCGGCAATGGCGATGAATCGCACATGAATTTTCACTTTCCGCTCATGCCGCGCATGTTCATGGCGCTACAGATGGAGGACCGCTTTCCGATCATCGATATCCTGGAACAAACTCCGTCAATTCCTGAGCAATGTCAGTGGGCGATGTTTTTGCGCAATCACGACGAGCTGACGTTGGAAATGGTCACGGACGAGGAACGCGACTACATGTATCGAGTTTACGCTACCGATCCCCACGCTCGGATTAATCTTGGTATTCGCCGGCGGCTTGCTCCCTTGCTCGCAAACAGCCGTCGAAAGATCGAACTGCTAAATATCCTGCTCTTCTCCATGCCCGGGACTCCGATCATCTATTATGGAGATGAGATCGGCATGGGCGACAATTTTTATCTTGGGGATCGCAACGGTTGCCGCACGCCGATGCAGTGGAGCCCAGACCGCAACGCCGGGTTTTCAAAAGCAAATCCGCAACAGCTTTATCTGCCGATTATCATCGATCCCGAATATCACTACGAAGCCGTCAACGTAGAAAACCAGCAGAAAAATCTCTCATCGTCGCTGTGGTGGATACGCCGGGTCATCGCGATGCGGAAAAATTTTAAGGCGTTCTCGCGCGGCTCCCTTGAATTTCTCTACCCTGACAATCCAAAGGTTCTCACCTTCCTTCGCCGGTACGAGGACGAGACCATTCTCGTAGTAGTGAATCTCTCGCGCTTTGCGCAATCGGTAGAGTTGGATCTCTCGCGCTTCGCCGGTTGCGTACCGATGGAGGTCTTTAGCCGTAATCTCTTCCGGCCAATTAGAAAATCTCACTACGTCATCACGCTGGGACCGCATGCGCACTACTGGTTCGCCTTACATGCGCCGACGGACGGACGACGTGCGCCAAGGAAAAAAGCGGTACCAGTCATCGCCGCTCCCGCCGAACTGGAGAAGCTACTGGCTAACGGTCAGCGCGCTACAATCGAAGGCGAGATTTTGCCGAGATACCTTCAGACGTGCCGTTGGTTCGGTTCAAAGGCGCGGACTTTTCGTAACTTGAAGGTCGCTGAGCAACCCGCAATCTCCGGGAACGACGATACCGCGCAACTTTGGTTCGTCGAAGTTAGCTATTTGGATGGACCGACGGAAACATATGCGCTCCCGGTCAAGATCGCTTCCGGCGAGGCCGCGCATTCAATTTCTCAAACCGCACCGCACGCGATTATCGCGCGTCTTGAAGGCGATGGAGAAAATATTCTGTTCGATGCTATCTGGGATGACGCGTCTCGCTCACAACTCCTTGGAGCTATTCTTCGTGGCGAGAAAATAAAAGCGCGAGCGGGTGAACTAATCGGAACCGTTGCGAAAACAGTCGAAACAGATCAGTCCGTCCGCTACGAGAATTCGCATGTTTTAAGTGCAGAGCAGAGCAACTCTTCGATGCTCTTCGACAATAAATTTTTCCTTAAGGTTTATCGCAAGCTCGAGGACGGCATCAATCCAGATGTTGAGATAACTCGGTTTCTTACCGAGCACACCAACTTTCCAAATGTGCCAGCGTTTGTCGGCGCGATTGAATACCGTCGACCAAAAGCGGAACCGACTGTCGTTTGTCTGCTGCAGCGCGCGGTCGCCAGCGAAGGCGATGTCTGGACGCTCGCTCTGGATGCAGTCGGGCGGTACTACGAGCGTGTCCTGTCCCGCAAAGGGGATCTTCAGAATGAGATCGCACCACCCGGCGCTTTGCTCGATGAACTGATCGGCGGCGTCCATCCTGAGAAAACAAAGCTGATTGGCCAACGCACCGGCGAATTACATCTCGCGCTCGCTTCAAATCCCGATGATGCGGCGTTCCGACCGGAGCCATTCAATGCGATGGCGCAACGCTCCGTTTACCAGAACATGCGGGCATCGCTGCGGCGCGCCTTTACTTTTTTGGAAAAGAAACTGTGCGATCTGCCGGCAGCTTTCCGGGATGAAGCAAAGGACGTGCTCGACGCCGAACAAGAGATCCTGTCACGCGAAAAACGGCTGCTCGATCGGCACACCAATGCCGCGAAAATCCGAATTCATGGCGACTATCATCTTGGTCAATTGCTTTATACCGGAAAAGATTTCGTCATTTTGGATTTCGAAGGCGAACCAGCGCGACCGCTCAGCGAACGAAAACTGAAACGCTCTGCTCTCCGAGATGTTGCGGGCATGATGCGATCGTTCCAATACGCAGCCTACAGCGCTCTGTGGCAGCCTGCCATGCGGAAAGAAGATGTGCCATTTTTGGAACGCTGGGCCGATCTCTGGTATCGCCACATGGCCAGCGTCTTTCTGCAGAGCTATTTGCAAGCAACAGGCAACGCCGCTTTCATCCCCCAAAACGCCGAAGACCTGCAAATTATGCTCGAAGCCTACTTGCTGGACAAAGCTGTCTACGAAATCGGCTACGAGTTGAATAATCGCCCCAGCTGGGTCGTGATTCCAGTCCGAGGCATCAAACACATTTTGAGGTCTGTGTAGCAGGCTGAGGATGTTCAGCATCGGTCGAACCGTAATCTGCTTTGCCATTGCGGCTGTTGTAGCCGCCATAGGTACCGACTTGTATTCCGAGTCTGAAACGTCCGTTACTCAGATTCCTTCAAGGGATGGCACACCCATCGCCGTCGAGTGCGGGGGCATCGGCGCAAGCTTTGTTATTGTTCATGGCGGCACCGGCGACCGCAGCCGCTGGAAGCCATTGTTTCCTCTTTTTGCTTCACATTTCACTGTTTGTGCGATGGATCGTCGCGGTCGAGGAGCGAGCGGTAATTCCACTGACTACAACTTGCAAAAGGGCGCTGAGGATGTGGCCGCCGTCGTCAACTCTCGACCGGGCAAGGTGTTCGTCCTGGGGCATTCCATCGGAGGCGTGTGTGCTCTGGAGGCAGCGTTTCTCACGGATAAAATCTCCAAGCTAGTTCTCTACGAACCGCCATTGCAGGATCGCAACCACGAGGCCGTTGCAACGAAAATGGAGAAAATGATTCGCACGGGAGATCGTGAGCAAGCGCTTGTGACGTTCCTGCAGGAGATTGTGATGGTCTCGCCGAAAGAAATTGAACAAATGAAAGCCCAGTCGTCCTGGTCTGGACGGGTGGCTGGCATCGGAAAGCAGGTTCGCGAGATTCGAGCGCTCGACCGATATCATTTCGACGGCGACAAGATGCGCGCATTGCAGGTGCCTACCCTGCTTCTCACCGGGAGTGAAACCGCGTCGCCGGATCTCAAGCGAGCGATCGCGTCGCTGATGGATTACCTGCCGAACCACAGCTTGGTGGTTTTCCAAGGCCAAGAACACAATGCAATGGACACGGCTTCACAGGAGTTTGCACAGACTGTTACAAAATTCTTGCTCGATACCCGGGGCAAAACCGATTAACAGTTGCGAAGCGTGAACGCACATTTATAACGACCTTTGATTTGGAAGGAACTCTATGAATCAATATCTGAAACAGATCGACAACGACATTGCGGACAAACATCTCTTGAAGCATCCTTTTTATCTCGCGTGGGCGCGCGGAGAATTGAGCAAGGAGGCGCTTAGAGATTATGCGAGCCAATACTATCATCATGTCGCGGCGTTTCCGACGTATTTGTCGGCAGTCCATGCGAACTGCGATGATCAGTCAACGCGCAGGCAATTGCTCAACAATTTGATTGATGAAGAGGCCGGATCGCCGAATCATCCCGAGCTTTGGAAGAAATTTGCGCGCAGTCTCGGTACTGAAGATGCCGACATGGCCGCGACCGCGAAACAACCCGAAACAAAAACCTTGATTGACACATTCCGCTTCGTTTGTGGACAGCGACCAACGGCTGCAGGCCTGGGCTCGCTGTACGCCTACGAAAGTCAGATCCCGCCAATCTGCGAATCGAAGATCGACGGACTCAAGAAGCATTACGGGTTCACCAACCCCAAGCATTACGAATATTTCACTGTCCATATCGAAGCGGATCGCGAGCATTCCGCTGCGGAGCGCGAAATGCTCGCCCGTTACATCGATGATGGAAATTTCGAATCAGTCAGGGACTCGGTGAACCGTGTTCTCGACGCCCTCTGGGCAATGCTCTCTGGCGTTTGCAGGCGGCACGCGATCGCTTGCTGAGGCGGGTTTTGTTCGCTATTTGTAGCCGTGGCGCTGTGGCGCCGTGGTTTCCGCGCGAACGGTAACGTCTCGACGCAACGAGGCGGCTGCGAGTTTCTACTGCGGCCGCAGAACGAGAAATGAACGCATCCGGTGGCGGCAAACGGACAGCACCTGCGGCTGGCTGGCATCCAGGGAGGTGGCGATTTTGTTGAAATCGACAACCGAAGTAACCCGTTGCTGATTGATCTCCTCGATCACGTCGCCTTTTTGCAATTCCGCAACGCCGCTGTCCGGATCGACTCCAATAACTAATACGCCTTGTACATTAGCGGGCAGATCGAGCTGACGCGCCACTCCTGGGGTCAAATCGCCAACCTGAATCGATGCGAGTGGACCGCTATTCGTTTCCTGATCGTTCGATCCTCTTGGGTCTTGCGATCGCGAAGGAGCTTGTTTCGGTGAAACGCTGGAAGTTTGATAATCCTGTGGCTGTTCTTTGATCTGAGTTGTCACCTTCAACGGCTTGCCATCGCGTACGACTTCCAGGTCCACATTCTTGTCCAGTTCGGTTTGTCCCACCATCTTCCGGAGCGTCGTAATGTTTTGGACGTCGCGCCCATCAAACTTGCGAATCACATCACCTGGCTGCAGTTTGGCCTGCGCAGCTGGCGACCCAGGCATTACGTCATCGACCACTACGCCTTCATTGGTGGTCGCATCCTGTTGCCCTGACCGCTGAGCGCGACTCTGGATTCCCAGATACCCGCGAATTACACGACCGTGTTTCAATACGCCTTCGAGCACCGACCGAACGTTGTTGGATGGAATCGCAAAACCAATCCCTTCTGAACCTCCACTGCGGGAAAGGATTTGTTCATTGATACCGACAACTTCCCCACGCAGGTTGACCAACGGCCC
>Ga0066903_100000284_pt1 | contig 29697 bp, 23 predicted proteins | sample PanSoiMetaGPlot1_FD_67491 | JGI IMG/M metagenome (GOLD analysis project Ga0066903, IMG submission 67491) | Tropical forest soil microbial communities from Panama analyzed to predict greenhouse gas emissions - Panama Soil - Plot 1 (version 2) | ecosystem: Environmental > Terrestrial > Soil >... | reverse complement strand
ATGAAGGCGCTCGTACAAGTGAACCCAAGCGAGCCGCTGTCGCTGCGTTGACGTGAGAACGTCGTCAGGCATGGGGAGCGCAGCATCCTAATCGATGAAAGGATGTCTGCGAACTCCACAATTACAGATTTCCGCCGCAGGATCCGGCGGCGTTTTCGCCGCTCTTGCCCGCCAACCGCTTCTATCTGGCACGTTCCCTGCCTCTTCGCCGGCATGGTCATCAGAAGCCTCGAAGAGTTGCTGGTTTATCAACGCGCACTGAGCGCGGCCGATGAAATTCTTGCCATCCTCGATCGCCCCGCCTTCCTGCGTGACCCCGAGCTTCGCAAGCAGTTAGGCGCGTCGTCCGAACGAGTGCCGGCGCTGATCTCCGAAGGATTCGCGCAGGGCACGGACCGGCACTTCGCCTCCTACTTGTACCGCGCGCGGGGATCGAGCAGCGAAACGCGGACACACCTGCAGCGTGCGCAAAGGAAGGGGTGCATCACATCAGACGAATGGCGCGCGCGCTCGGACCGCTACACCGAAATCGAGAAGATGCTGACCGGCCTCATCAAGCACTTGAATCGTGAGAACCGCCAGCGACGCGGCTGAATGAACGGCGACGCCGAAGCGACTCGCGACTCAGACTGACAACTCAGACTGACAACTCAGACTGACAACTCAGACTGACGACTTAGGCTGAAGACTCAAACTCTCGACTCAGACTCTCGACTCAGACTGCCGACTATCGACTCTGACTAGTGACTCAAGACTCCCGACTCTCGACTCTCGACTTATTCATCCACAGGCTCGACGCGGAGCAGCGCCGCGGCATCCTCGTCCGTCAGCAGATACAGCAGCCCGTCGGGCCCCTGTCGCACGTCGCGAATCCGCTGGTGCAGCTCGCGGAGCATCGGCTCGCGCCGCATCTCCTCCCACTTGTCGTTGAACACGATGCGCTGCAGCTGTCCGCTGCGCGCAATCTCCCCTTCGCGCATGCCGCCGACAAACGCGTTGCGCTTCCAGTTGGGAAACCGATCGCCCGTGTAGAACGCAAGCCCCGACGTGGCAATCGATGGCACCCAGAACACGACCGGATCCTCCATGCCGAGGAGCGTGGGACTCATGCGCGGGCCGTTGTAATCGCGCCCGTAGCTGACAATCGGCCAGCCGTAGTTGCGCCCCGCGCGGATCACGTTCATCTCGTCGCCGCCGTTCGGACCGTTCTCCGTCTCCCACAGCTCGCCGGTGAACGGATTGAACGCGAGCCCGAGCTCCACCCGGTGCCCGAGCGAGAAGATGTACGGCTTGTACCCGCTCTTGCCGACGAACGGATTGTCCGGCGGCACGGTGCCATCGTCTTTGAGCCGCAGAATCTTGCCGGCGTAGTCGTCGGTGTGCTGCGCGCGATCGATGCTCACGCGCGGGCCGGTGCCCGGGCCGCCGATGCCCATGTACAGCATCCCGTCGGGGCCGAACGCCAGCCGCGACGCCTCCATGTCCACGTCGTCGGCCACGAAGATGTCGCGGACGTCGGTCAGCGCCTTGCCGTCCCACGTGCCGCGCATGATCGAGTTGCTCGCGAGGACCGACTCGCGGCCGTTCACGTCGGGCGCCTTGCCCACCGGCTTGTGATACGAGATGTAGACCCACTTGTTCTCGGCGAAGCGCGGATGGAGGGCGATGTCCATCAGGCCCGCCATCGTGGCAAACGAGTACACCTGCGGCGTGCCGGCCACCGGGTTGGGATCGAGCACGCCGTTGCGCACGACACGCAGCTTCCCGGCGCGCTCGGTAATCAGCATCGCGCCGTCCGGCAGGAACGCCAGGCTCCACGGGTGCGACAGTCCGCGCGCGACCACGACAACCCGAATGTGACGCTGTTCGTAGGTTTCGAACTCGAACGGTCCATTCCCGAGCGGCGGGCTGTTGTAGGGCGGCACCCGAGGACCAGGGGGCACGGCGCCGCGCTGATCGCGAACGGGCGGATAGGGATACGTCCGGCCTGACGCTGGCTGCTGCTGTTGAGCAACGCCGCGATAGCCGAGCGACACGAGCGTGAGCAGAACGACGGACGCGGCGAGGCTGCGCCGCAGTCCGGTCAAATACCGATTCAAGATCACCTCCTGCGATGAAGACTTCCATGATCGCAATAAAATCGTGGCATGCGCAAAGGAAACTTCGCCGTCCTGTTCGCGGTCGCCTTCGCCGCGTTGACCGCTGCCCTGCTGCCGGCCGCGGTCTCCGAACCGGTTCGTACGGATGCGGGCCTCCTGTCGGGTACCGACAGCCCGGCGGCCGGCGTGCGCATGTTCAGAGGCATTCCGTTCGGGGCGCCGCCCGTCGGCGACCTCCGCTGGCGCGCGCCTCAGCCGGTCGCGAAGTGGGACGGGGTGAAAAAGGCCGACAAGTACGGGCCCGTGTGCGTGCAGCCGCCGGGCATGGGGCGGCTGAATGTCTCGGTCGATCTGCCCGATTCGCCGCCGCGCAGCGAAGACTGCCTCTACCTCAACGTCTGGACAGGTGCGGCCTCGGCCACCGAGCGGCGGCCGGTCATGGTGTGGATTTTCGGCGGCGCATACACGGAAGGCGCCGGCTCGAGCCCGCACAACGAGGGGCATGCGCTCGCCGCCAAGGGGGTCGTGCTCGTCACCTTCAACTATCGGCTCGGCCCGTTCGGCTTCCTCGCACATCCCGAGCTTACGAAAGAATCCGAGCATCATGCGTCCGGCAACTACGCGGTGATGGACGCGATAGCGGCCCTGCGGTGGGTGCGCGCCAACATCGCCGCGTTCGGCGGCAACCCCGACAACGTCACCATCTTCGGCGAGTCGGCCGGCGCGGCGCTCTCGGCCGGCCTCGTCGGCACGCCTGAAGCGAAAGGCCTGTTCCTGCGGGCCATCTCGGAGAGCGGCGCGTGGATGGGCCTCAGCATGGGGCCGATGGTCAGCCGCGAGCGCGCCGAGGAAGGCGGCGGCAGAGGCGCGACTGCCATCGGCGCCTCCACGGCGGCCGACCTGCGCGCCAAGTCGACCGATGAGATCCAGAAGGGGCTGCGTGGCGCCGGCATGATCGTCGACGGCTGGATGGTGCCGGAAGACGAATCGATCACCTTCGCGAACGGACGTCAGAATCAGGTCGACATCCTGGTGGGATCGAACAAGGACGAGGGCAGCTTCGTCGGACGCGGGCCGACGGCGCAGCAACTCACCGAGCGCCTCAAGGCACGCTTCGGCGATCTCGCCGACCAGGCGCTGAAGGTCTATCCCGCGGCGAGCGATGCCGAGGCGGCCACTTCGTCCGAGCGCGCGTTCCGCGACGAGATGGCGTGGCACATGCGTCTGTACGCGGAACGACAGGCGAAGATCGGCAAGCGCGCCTACCTCTATTACTTCGCGCACGAGCCGCCTGTCGACAAGGACAGGCGCAACCTGCGCGCGACACACACCGCCGAAATTCCGTACGTCTTCAACAACCTGAAGCCGCCGCGAGTCTACCCGGACGCCAGTTCGCCGGAGCTCTCGTCCGCGTCGCCGGCCGAGCGTGAGTACGCCGACAAGGTGTCGTCATACTGGGTGAATTTCGCGCGCACCGGCGATCCCAACGGCAAGGGCCTCTCGACCTGGCCGCCGATCAAGGACAAGGCGACGCCCGATCGCGTGATGTATTTCGGGCAGGACAAGATGGGCGCGTCGGCGACGCCCGCGGATTACACCACGCCGGAGGCCTTCGCGCTGTACGACGCGGTGTACGCGAAACAGATGGCTGGCGCCGCGGCCGCGCGGCGATAACCGCGCTCCCATTGCCAATCATGGAAGGCGCCGACCGAGAGCGGGCCTACTGGGATCGCCAGGCGCGGTTCGATCCGCTCTGGGCGATCCTCTCGGATCCGTCGAAGGCTGGACGCCGCTGGGACCTGCAGGCGTTTCTCGAAACCGGGCGGCGTGAAGTGTCGCTGCTCATGTACCAGTTGAAGACGCTCGGGATCGACGTCGCTCGCGAGTCGGCGCTCGACTTCGGCTGCGGCGTCGGACGCCTCACGCAGCCGCTGGCCACGTTCTTCGACCAGGTCGTCGGCATCGACATCTCGCCCGAGATGATCCGTCTCGCCGACGGGATCAACCGGCATCCCGATCGCGTCCGCTACGTCTGCAGCGCGGGCGACGACCTCGCCAAGCTGCCGTCAGCCCCGTTCTCGTTCATCTACTCGAACGTCGTGCTTCAGCACGTGGAGCCCGCGCGCGCCCTGCAGTACGTGAGGGAACTCCTGCGATCGACGGCCCCCGGCGGCCTGTTCGTCTTCCAGCTCCCCTCTCATCCGCGTCCGCCCGACGACACGCCGCCGGCACCGCGTCCGCTGCCCGACGCCGCGTACCGCGCAGCGGTCCACGCCGAACCCGACATCCCCTCGTCTATCGGCCCCGGCTCGGATCTGATGCTGACCGCCAGCGTCACCAACATCAGCGATCATCCGTGGTCGCAGGCAGAAGCCGGCGCCATCAGGTTGGGGAATCACTGGCTGAGCGGCACCGGCCATGCGATGCTCGTCCAGGACGACGCCCGCGCATCGCTGCCCGACACGCTTGCGCCGGGACACACATGCCGGGTCACCTTCACAGTCCGCGCTCCGCGCGAGCCCGGCGAGTACCAGCTCGAGTGCGACGTCGTCCACGAGGGCCTCACGTGGTTCGCCGACAAAGGGTCGACGACATGGCGCACGACCGTGCGAGTGTCCGGCGACGTTCGGCAAGTCGAACGCGAGGCCGACGCGCCGATCGACGACGTGCGCACGGCCCTCGCGCTGCCGGACATGGCGTCAGTGGACACACCGGGACCGCTGCCGATGCACGGCATCCACCGCGACGAGGTGCTGCGTGCGATAGAGGAGGAGAGGAGCACGCTCGTGCACGAGGAGATCGACGAGCGGTGCGGCAGCGAGTGGGTCGGGTATCGGTACTTCGTTCGCCGGACCTGAAAGCCGCGCCGGTGTGAAAACAATCACTTCAATTCCGTGAGCTCGTACGCGGCCACCTTGTTCTGTCCCAGGTGCGGCACGACGAGCAGCCGCCGCGCCGGGATGTAGCAGATGTCCGCCGGCTGCGGCGCGACCTGACGGAGCACGCGCACCTCGCCGCTGGCGGCCACCTGCAGAATGCGCCCGCCGCTGACATCGCTCAGCACGAACCCGCCGCGGCCGTCGTGCTCGACGCCGTCGGGTGTGCCGATCGAGCCGTTGGCGATGGTCGCCGCCTGCTTCGTCGCGAGATCGATCCCGACGAGCGTGGCCGGCACGCCGCCGGCGGCGCCGCCCCGCGCAGGACGGCCGTCGGCCGCGACGACCAGCCGCCGGCCGTCGACGAGCACGCCGTTCGGCAGCGGAATCATGTCGCCTTCAAAGAACGTTGCCGCCTTGCCGTCCTTAATCACATAGATGCGGTTGGCGAAGGAATCGGATGTGTAGATGGTGCCGTCGGGCGCGACCGACAGGTCGTTGAGAAACTGCGCGCCGTCGATCTTGATGTGCTGCGTGACGCGCCCCGACGTGATGTCGACGCCGACGACCTCGTCGATGTCGGCCACCCACAGCGTGCCGTTGCGGCTCGCCTGTCCCTTGGGCCCGTTCAGGCCGGTCACCCAGTTGGCGTCGACGACCTTCCCGTCGAGCGTCAGCTTCGACAGCCGCCCGTTGCCGTCCTTGGCCGCAGCCTGCCCGCCAATCTGCGACACGAACAGGAAGCCGGAGTCGGCGTCGTAGGAGACGCTCTCCGGGCTGTCCATGCCTTCGGACACGACCCATTTCGCTGATGAGAAGTCGGCGGCGGCAGGGGTTCCCCTGCCCGCCCCGCCCTGCCCGTACACGACCGCGGCGCCCGACAGCGCCACCAGCACAACCACGGCACGCATGCGCATATTGGCGTCAGGGTACCATGCGCGGCGAAACGGCCTTGCCCCGTCGTACCGATCGTGCTCCAATACCTCGTTCTGCAACCGCGTGGCTCTTAGAAAAGGGAGAGTCTTCATGCGCACGACTGTCATCAGACTGTCCGCAGTGCTCGCGTTCGTCGCCCTGACGACGTACGCCCCGCTCGCGCCATCAGGCGTGGCCGCGCTCGGCGCCGCCACCGGGCCGCAGCTCCGCTCCATCGGGCCGCTCGCCTTCGCACCCGACGGCATGATGTACGCGGCCGACTCGCTGGGCTCGACGATTTACGCGCTCGATCTCGGGACGCAGGCCACCGGCGGCGCGCCCGGCACCGCCAACGTCGCCGGCATCGATCAGAAGATCGCCGCCATGCTCGGCACCGAGGCCAAGGACATCGCCATCACAGATCTCGTCGTCCATCCCGGCACGCACAACTCCTACATCGCCGTGATGCGCGGGCAGGGCCCGAGCGCGAAGCCGGCGCTATTGCGCGTCGACGGGGCCGGCAAGATCGCGCTGGTCACGACTGAAACCCTTCCGTACACCAGCGTGACGCTCGCCAACGTGAAGCCGGCGTCCGGGTCGGAAACCGACTTCTTCGGCCAGCGCACGCAGTCGATCACGCAGGTGAAATACGCCAACGGCCGCGTCTACGTCAGCGGCCTCTCGAACGAGGAATTCGCGTCGAAGATGTGGTCGGTGCCGTATCCGTTCACCAAGGCCGACGCCGGCACCAGCCTCGAGATCTTCCACGACAATCATCAGCAGCTCGAGACGCGCGCGCCGATGTACGCGTTCGTGCCGTACTCGATCGGCGGCCAGTCCTTCATCATCGGCGCCTACACGTGCACGCCGCTCGTCAAGTTCCCGATTGCGGACCTCAAGCCGAATCCGGGCGGCAAGTATCGCGGCGCGACCATCGCCGAGCTCGGCGCGGGCAACCGGCCGATCGACATGGTGGTCTACAACAAGGGCGGCAAGGACTACCTGCTGATGGCCAACACCAGCCGCGGCGTGATGAAGATCGCGACCGACACGTTCGGATCGGCCAAGGCGATCACCACGCCGTCCAACGCCGAAACGGCCGGCGTGCCGTTCGAGACCGTCCGTTCGATGCAGGGCGTCCAGCAGCTCGACGTGCTCGACGCGACGCACTCGATCGTGCTGCAGAAGCAGGGCGCATCGGCGAACCTGCAGGCGGTCGATCTGCCCTAACTGAACTCGACACCGTGGTGGACGCCATCCCTGTACCTCCGCGTCCTCAGCGTCCACCACGGTGGCGACTTGTCGTCGGCGTCCTCGCGCTCGCCCTCTCTGCCTGCCAGCGCGAATCTCCACAAGCTCCGCAGGGTCCCCTTCGCATCGCCCTTCAGCAGGGTCCGGGTACGTCGTCCGTGGAGGTGACGGGACTCACGCCTGCCGAAACGCGCGCCCTTCGTGACGCGCGACTGGACGACGCTCGCTGGCAGGCTCTCTTCAAGGTGACCGTCGCGGAGGCCGCGGGCGCCGACAGCAATGTGCCGCCCATCGCCGGCCGCTACACCGTGGACGACGGCGCCGTGCGCTTCACGCCGCGCTTTCCGTTCGATCCGGGGCGGAGCTACCGGGCGGTGTTCGATCCGGCCGCGCTGCCGCGCCCGCGCCACGCGGATCCGACAACAGCGATCGTGAGCCTGCCCGCGCTCGCGACGACGCCGACCACTGTCGTCACGGCGGTGCACCCGTCGGCGAACGTCGTGCCCGAAAACCTGCTGCGGATGTACATCGAGTTCTCGGCGCCGATGGGCAACAGCGGCGCCCGCGACGTCGTCCGCCTGATCGATCGCACCAGCGGCAAGGACGAGGTCGTCGAAGCCCCGTTTCTGCCGGTCGAAGCCGACTTCTGGAATCCGGACCACACGCGCTTTACGTTGTTTCTCGATCCCGGCCGCGTGAAGCAGGGCATCCTGCCCAACCGGCAGAGCGGCCGGCCACTGCGGGCCGGACACCGCTACGTTCTTGACATCGACCCCGCGTGGGAGGACGCGAACCATCTTCCTCTCAAGACGCGCCATCGTCACGAGTTCGCCGTCGGCCCTGCTGTCGAGCGCGCGATCGCACTTTCCGAGTGGACGATCACGCCGCCTTCAGCGGGCACGCGCGACGCGCTGGCGGTCGCCTTTCCTCGCCCCCTCGATCACGCGGTGATGGTACGCGCGCTCGGCATCGAAGGCGCGGGGGGTCGCGCTGTGGACGGGACGATCGCGGTGGCCGACCACGACACGCGGTGGACGTTCACGCCTGCATCACCCTGGACGGCCGGCGGCTATCAGCTGATCGCGCTGGCGTTTCTCGAGGATCCGCAGGGCAACCAGATCGATCGCGCGTTCGAGGTGCGCGCGGATGAGGCGTTGTCGGGAAAACAGGCGTACCGCGTCGCGTTTTTCATCCGTTGAACGCGTTCGGAATGCTCTTACACGCTGATGAAGATGTGCCGTCGGTACATCACGGTCAGGACGACGGCCCACAGCGCCACGTACGCGATCGCGTACGCGAGCGACGCCGATTCCGGCCGACAGCATCCCTGCAGCCACGTGGCAAACGAGGCGTGATAGAGCATCCACTTGAGCGACGGACCGCCTGAATCGATCGTCCACCGCGTCAGCAGGCTGTCGAGTCCAATCGACAGGACGTAGGCCGCGAGCGCGTTGCGGCCGAGCGCGACGAACGGCACAACCCAGCCGCGACGCCGCCGGACGTCGACCAGCCAGTGACACACGGCCAGGAACTGCGCCGCCATCCCGGCAGTGAACAGCGCGAAGGAGCTGGTCCACAGGTTCTTGTTGATTGGGAAGAAACGGCCCCACGCGAGTCCGGCGATCGCGGCCGCCGCTCCCGCCGCCCACAGGGTCAGGCTCGAGTCCGGCCCCGGACTGCGAAGCAGCCACGCACCCGCGAAGACGCCGGCGAGCGCCGTCGCGATCGACGGCACCGTGCTCAGAAGGCCTTCGGGATCCCAGACGCCGAACGCGAGGTGACCGGGCAGCAAACGGCGATCGACGTACGACGCCAGGCTGCCGTCCGGCGTGAGCACGCCCGCGCCGACGCCTGGCACGGGCACCAGCGTCAGGGCCGCCCAGTATCCGGCCAGTGCGATCACGGCTGCGACGATCTGCGTGCGCGGCGAGGTGTATTCGGTGAGCAGTGCGACCGCCACGTACACGAGCGCAATGCGCTGCAGCACGCCGGGAATGCGGAACGTCGACCACGCCAGCGGCGGCGGCGCCTTGATCGCGTTCAGCAGAAGGCCGAGACCGAACAGCACGAGCGCCCGCCGAATCAGATGCACGCGCACGCCGCGCGCCGCGAGCCGGCGCCGCGCAAGCGCGAACGGCACCGCCATGCCCATCGCAAACAGGAAGAAGGGAAAGACGAGATCGGTCGGCGTCCAGCCGTTCCACGCGGCGTGATCGAGCGGCACGTAGACCGCCTCCCACGTCCCTGGCGTGCTGACGAGAATCATGGCGGCGACCGTCACGCCGCGGAACACGTCGAGCGAATCGAGCCGTTCGGCGGGAACCGCGGCCGTCACGGGCTCAGCGTGGGATCGATGAAGTCGTCGCACGGGCTCCGGCGAACGGGCAGCACGATGTGCGGCACCGCCGGGCGCCCGAACACTTCGTTCGTGCGTGCGAAGCCGTCGAGGAACCACCCCATGACCTTCATCTGGGTCGTGTAGCGATGAAGCGCCTGGCGTTTCGCGCGGGTCTGCGCGTCGGTCAGCGGCAGCGTCACCCACCCAAACGTACCACCATAGAGCGGCGGCGGGCTCAGGCGCGCCTCCTCGTCGTCGAACGGCCAGCCGTTGAAGTGGACGATATAGCTGAGCAGGTCGACGTGGTAGTCGGGATTGACGCGCTGCACGTCGCCCAGGGCATCACCGACGAAGTACCAGGCGGCACAGTGATCCACATGCTGGTCGGCGCGGCGCGTGACGGCCACGAGCGTCGGCTTGAAGTCGCCGATGATCTGCGCGAGCTCCTGCGTGAGATCCTCGCCGCGGAACTCCGTGTCGGGCTCGATGATTTCCGACTTCGGCGGGCGATCGAGGCGCGTATAGGGCGACCGGAACGCGCGGCGCCGTTCCGACCAGTACCGCGTCATCATGCGGTTGAGCCCGTTGTTGGGAAACCCCAGAAACGTCAGCGCGCTCGCGTCGTCGACGCCGAGCGTGCGCAGGGCGTGGCGCGCTTCGCCCTGGCGCCGCTTGCCGTAGTCGCGGTAGGTGAACTGGGTTGGCTTGCTTCGATGTTCCGAGGCGCGCACGCCGTCGGGGTAGGCCTCGCCGTCGGTCAGGTACACGACACGCACGGCGCCGCCGGCTTCGCGGACGCTCTGGATCAGCCCGCCAGCGCCGATCGTTTCGTCGTCGGGATGCGGCGCGACGACCAGCAGCCGCGCTTCCGGCTGAATCGTGAGGATGGGCAGCGGTGCACGTGCGACGACGGGCCGGTGCATGCGTGGCGCTGCCATTGCCGTGAAGGTGGCCGCGACCATCATCGACGCAGCGGCCAGGAGTCGAATTCGTGAGGAAGGCATAAACGCCGGGGACCTACATTCCTGGGTTGAGCAAGCGCTATGCCGGACTATCGGGTGTTGAAGGGTCGGCTAGTAGAGGGAATTGTCCGTCATCGTCCCGCTTCGTGTCACATTCGAGCATCGGTCGCTGCTCACGTACGAAGCCACACAGAGGCAGAGGCACGATGGAGAGCGACTGACACACAGCCGGGATGCGACCGCATCGCCGATCTACAAGGCACTTTCTCGTGATTCGTGGTTTCGTGAGCATCTACGGCGCCACGACAATCGGCGCTCGCCAGAATCCTGCTTTCTGCGTCGTCGTATTGAGAACCGTCACCTGACAGTCGTAGCGCCCGGTGGGCAGCGTGTCGAGCGGCACGCTGAACCGCAGCGGGACTGCCTTGGAGCGGCCGGTCATCCCGTCCGTCACCGCCAGCGGCGTCGTCTCGAACACCTTCACGTCGTCGCGATAGAAGGTGACGAACGCGACGAGCGGCTCCGTGGTGGTCGCACCGTGCTCGTACGCCTGAAGGAAGACCAGCATCTCGCGGCCCTTGCTGAAGACGCGCGTGACGCTCGGGAGCAGCTTCTGCCCTTCGTAGACGAGCGGGTTCACGGCCTCCGGCGCGTTCTTCTGCGCGTTGTACAGCGCGTCACCGAGCGCGACGCGCTGGTAGCCGAGCACGACCGAACTCAACGGCACGCGCTTGTCCTCTTTCTCCAGATTCGGCACTTCGAAGTTCGCCTGGAACGTGCCGATGCGACCGGTTTCGGCGTCGCGCACCAGCACCTTGACGGTGAACTTGCCCGGCAGCAGCGTGAAGCCGCTTTCGAAGCGGACAGGGCTCTTCGCCAGCTTCTCCGCGGTTTCCTCGCTCAGTTTGATATCGAGGTTGTCGCGCATGCTCTGCTGGGTGAAGCCGAATTCGTCCTTCACCTGGCCGATGAGATCGATGACCGTGCGCGCGGCGCCTCGCCGCCGCGCCAGCGCCAGCTCGCTGCCGGGAATCTTCACCGACACCGGCACGAAGTATTCAGCGCGATTCAGCTGGAAGTAGTTCACCTCCACCGCGAGGGTGATCTCCGTGATCGGATTGTCGAGCATCAGTGCTTCTTCGAGCTGACGCTCCTTGTCGGCGGCGTTGAACTTCGCGAACTCCTTGTCCGCGTAATAGCCGCGGCGGAACGCGATGTCGGCCTTCTCGCCCGACGCGAGCGTCACGACGACCTGCCGGAACTTGCCGTCCTTCGCGAGGTGCGTCGAGTAGTAGCCGATGATGTAGTAGCTCGTGATCGCCTGCTGCGCCTGGACGATGCCGAGCGAGAGATCGTTGTAGTCGAACAGCGCCTTGCCGCCCGTGTCCTTGCCCAGCGCGTACAGCGTGTCCTGCGAGCGCTGGAACCGCGTGACGAGTCCTTCGGCGGCACGGCCCGAGAACATGTTGACGCCGCCGGGCGACTGCCGCGTCGCATCGCCGAGGGGCGCCGACGCGACGAGCCCGCGCGCGTCGACCGGATACATGGCCACGTTGGAACGAATCGCCGCGTTGATGGTCGCGCGCAACTGCGCCTGGTTGTCGGTGCCGTTCAGCTGCAGGCCGCTCGCAAAGTACACCAGCGACTTCTGCTCGGGCAGCGGCCGCAGCATCGACATCGCCGTCTGCAGCGCGGCGAGCTGCCGATCCGTGTTGAGGATGTTGAATTCGGCATCGTCCTGGCCGAAGGCGGTGCCTTCGGTTTCAGGATCCGGCAGGCCGTCGCCGTCCTTGTCCTCGCCGAAGACGAGGTTCTGCACCACTTCGATGAGCCGGGGACGGTCGTCCGTGAAGTCCTGCTTCACGCGAACGGCGCCGCCGTCGAACCCCATCACCGCCACCAGATCGGGCGCCTGCATCTGCTCGCCGATGAACTTGCGCGCGCCGTTGTACGCGCGCAGCCGGTCTGGCGGCGGCAGCGAGGTCAGGTCGAAGTACAGCACGAGCAGCCGGCGATCCCGGTACTTGATGTCGCCAGGCGGCGGCGCGGCAATCTGCGACTGCGTGATGGCGACGGCCGCGGGCGCCGGCGCGGCGGGCGACGACGCGGTTGATGCGCCAGGAGCCGGCACGGTGACGGTCGTCGCCGGCGCATTCTGCAGCCGTTCGAACTCGACGAAGCTGATCATCTGCGGCTCGCCAGCTTCCGTGACGACGAAGTCCTTGGCGGTGAGGCCTTCGATGGGACGGCCGTCCTTGTCCTTGACGCTCACGGTCTGCACGACCAGCCGCGTCGTGGCACGGAACGTGGCGCTGCTCTGGACGGGCGGCGTCTGCGGCTGCTGCGCCGACAGAGAGGCGACCAGCGCCCCTGCACCGGCCAGCGACGACACGACGATGCGGCGAGCGAGGCGTCTGTCAGGCATGGTCAGAACCGAAAGCGGATCGTACTCTGGATCTTCCGCATCGTATTGGCGCGCTGCGGGAGGCCGAATTGAGGTCCGCCGATCACGTTGTAGATGTTCGTGTAGGTGACCGTATTGAAAAGATTGCTGGCGTCGATGCGCCAGTCGAAGCTCGCCCGGGCGCTCAGTTGGAACGTCCGCGTCATGCTGCCGTTGAGCGTGAACACCGCCGGGCCTCTGATCGAGTTGCGTCCGGCCGTGCCCCACTGGCCTGCCGCGGGCGGCGCAAACGCCAACGGGTTGGCGTAGGACTCGTCGGCGATTGGATTGGCGGATATGCCCGTGGTGCTCGCCCGGACCGTGCCGGTCACGCCCGTGCCGCTCACCGTCGTGAGATACACCGGCGTCACGGGAAGTCCGCTGCCCGCCGTCACCTGGCTGGTGAAGGTCCAGCCTTTCAGCAGCGTGCCGCGCAGCCCGTCGACGAGCGTGCCGCCGCTCACGCCGACGCCGGTCGTGTACTGCACCTGCGCCGTGACCAGATGGCGCTGATCGAAATTCGACGGCGCGTACTCGGCGTTGAGGTCGAGCCAGTTCTGCGCGATGGCGAGCCCGGAAAGCGATGCGCCCGAGAAGGCGGCCGCGTTGTCGGTTGCTTTCGACAACGTGTACTGCACCGACGCCGCCAGCCCGTTGCGCAGCCGGCGCCGCACCTGCACCTGCCCTGCGTGGCGGCTCGACGTGCCGTTCGACGTCAAATAAACGAAGCCGGTCGGGCAGGTCGGACACGGATCCACGGCGCCGAGCGGATAGGTGTTCGGCAGGAACTCCTGCATCAGCCGGCGCCCCGCCGTGCCCAGATACGACGCGGTGATCGCCAGCGACGCGGGCAGATCGCGCTGCACCAGCGCCTGCCAGTTGTGCACGTAGCCGACACGGAAGTCGGGATCGATCGCAAACGTGTTCGGCGTAATTCCCGGCGACGTGATGAAGCCGTTGGCCAGCGTGAGCGGCGCAGCCGGGCTCGTCTCGACGCTGAGCGTCTTGGACAGCGGCGGCTGCTGCGCCATCATCATCGCAATCGACTGGTACACCGACGTGTTGCGGTACACGCCGTAGCCGCCGCGGACGACGAGCGACGAACCCGGGACCGGCCGCCACGCCATGCCGAGGCGCGGCTGGATGCCGAGCCGATCGGGCCGCACGAGCGACGACGGATACGACTGGCCGGTGACCGACCCCACGCTCTGGCTCGCGACGACGGGTGCCACGCCCTTGAAGCCGGGCGCGACGTCGAGGTTGACGAGACGGTTGTACACCTCCGAGTAGGGCGACTCGTACTCCCATCGCGCGCCGACGTTCAGCGTGAGCGCGGGCGAGAGGCGCCAGTCGTCGGTGATGTACGCATCGTAGGTGCCGCCGCGCAGGTACTTGTCGGCGTTCCCGTACGCGATCGAGCTCGCGTGCGGAAGGCCGAGCATGAAGTCGGCGAGGTCGCTGCCGGTGGCGCCGCCGGTGAACGTGAAGGTGCCGCGCGCGTCCTGCTGCGAGATGACGTCGTAGTGCGTGAGCCGCAGATCGCCGCCAATGGTGAACGTGTGGCGGCCGTGCGACCAGATCGTTTCGGCGCCGGCCCCGTGCGACAGGTTGGTGTTGACGGCGGCCTGCGCCGTCCCCAGGCCCTCGATCGACGAGAACACGAGCGTCGGCGGCCCCCAGTTCGGCGGCTCCTGGTTGTTGCCCGAGATGCCGGCATCGCCCGACACGTTGGTGCGGCCGGCGAAGAACGGCGTCACGTCGTTCGACAGCCGCGTGAACTGGTAGCGCGTCCGCAGCGACACGAACGGCGAGAAGCGGTGCGTCCAGTTGATCGTCGTGTCGACGCCGGACGCGCGCGTAACGTCGACGAAGCCGAACATGTTGGCGGACTCGGTCGACGTGCGCTGGAACATGATCGTGGCAAACAGCTGATTCTTGCCGTTGATGCTCTGCGTCAGCCGCGTCTGCACGTTGTCGCTGTGCGTCGTCACGAGCAAGGGAATCTGGTAGTTGTAGCGGCCGCCGGGATCGAGGTTCGGCAGCGGATAGTACTGAAGCAGCGATGTGGTCTGCGGCGCGATGCGCGCGGCGGGAATCTGGTTGCCGGCAAACGGCTTCCCCGTTTCCGGATCGACAATGCTGATCGGCCGGCCGAACGCATCGGTCGACTGCGAGAAGTCACCCGACCGTTCGAGCAGCGTCGGCATCCGCCCGGGCTGCGTCGTCGCGTTGTGATCCGACGTCCGCTGGTAGCCGAGATTGACCAGCAGGCGATTCCGGAACCACCAGTGCGGCATCTTCACGGGGCCCGCGAACGTCGCCATTACCTGCGCGTCGTTGTAGCTCGGCTTCGGAGTCGGATCGGATGTGAAGGAGTACGGCCGCGTGTCGAGCGCCGAGTTATCGAAGGTGATGCCCAACCCGTAGTTGAACAGCGAGCGTGAACCCGGCACGTTGTTGCCGAACCGGGGCGCCTGCGCGAACGGCGACGCGGCGCCGTTGTTCACGCTGCCGTTGACGAGAAAGGCGTCTCCGCCCCCGAACGCGCTGTCGCGCTGCGCTTCCTCGGGCGGGGGGGCATTCGCGACCGCGTTCGCTCCGGGTGCGGCATTGACCGCCGCGCGCTGGAAGCCGCCACGCGGCGTCGCGCGAGCGGACGAAGCGGGGGGCGCCGCCCCGCGGCCCGACGCCGCTGTTCCGCCACTGCCCGACTTTGATGACGCAGGTGTCGCCTGCACAACGGCGGGCGCCGGCGTGGCGACGCGCGTCGCGTTGCGCGCGATGTCGTCGAACGGAAGCAGCGTGAGATCCCACGTCGCCGGCGCGTCCGGTACCGTGACCATCCGGGTGAGCGGAGCGAAGCCGAGCATCTCGACCTTGACCGTCCACTCCCCATCCGCGACCTCGGACACCCGGAACACGCCCTGCGTGTCCGCGCTGACCACCTTCTCGGTGTCGCCGCGGGTTGCCGTCACGGTCGCGCCGGGCACGGGCAAGCCGCCGAAGGTCACCTGACCGGCGATTTCAGACGCCGCAAACGCGATGACCTGCCACGCCAGCAGGGCCGCCAGGACGAACCCGTACGCGACGCGCGCGTTCGCGCACCGCCGGCGGGCTTTGCGTCCCTGCATCTGATCTACTACCGATGTCTGCATTTCTACTACGATTGTAGTTTCTACTTCAGACGCGGCCAGCCCGTCAACGGCCTTAAGCGGGGTCAGGTAGTGTTTCGGCCGATGTCGACGTCATCACATACGGGAACCGGCCCTACCAGGTTCAGCTGCCCACCTCGACCCTAATCCTCCGACGGCGGCTCGATGCGATCGATCACGAGCACGTCCACGGGGCCTCGCTGCGCCTCGAGCTTCAGCCCGAGCTGCTCCTGAATGGCCGTGAATATAGACGGCCCGTCCGGATCGATGGACGGCCAGGGGCCGCCGCTCGGAATCCGCTCGGGCGTGAACCGCAAGTCGACATCGAACGTCCCGGTCAGGCCGGTGCGATCGATGACCGGCCGGTTCAGCGAGCTGCCCGTGTTCCACAGTTTCGACAACGCCGTCGCGAACTCCCACATCGTCTGCCCCCACGCGAGTACGACGCCGGGCCCGACCGAAGTCCCGCACCCTCTGGCGGACGGCGCGGCGTTCGAAGATGGATTCGACTGGCGCGCCCGGGCCGCCGCCTCAATCGCCGCGCAATCGATCGCAACCTTCTGTAAGTGCGGACCGAGGCGCCCATCGCGTGGGAGGACGAGTGCATACACGGGCAGATTGCGCGTTTCCTTGTGCACGGTGAGCCCGAACCGGTCTGCCAGCAGCGCCCGCATCATGAGCTGGTTGCGCGAAACCGGCGCCGGCCGATCTTCAGACGTGGACGCGGGTGCTTTCGCCACGATGTCGAAGCGGTCGGTGGCGAGCCAGGCGGGCGCGCCGATGAGCTGATCGTCCTGAACTCCGTACGCCCCGGCGATGAGCATCCGGAGCATCACGCCTCGGCCTGTGAAGGTGTCGCCGCGGGTGCCCATCATCACCGTCCCGTCGTTCAACGTGTTCCGCTTGACCGACACGACGTCGAAGCGGGGAGCCGGCTCGTCCGACTGCGCCAACAGGCGCGACCAGTTCATGTTGAGACTCACGCACGCGAGCGCCAGGCACACGGCCACGGCGACCGACCAGGGCGACGGCCTGTCGTCGCGTGCATGAGACCCGAGCAGCCGCTGAATCCGGAACAGCAGGGGCCCCCCGGTCGCACTCAGGGCCAGCGCCGGCGCCGCCATGCGCATCCGCTCGAGCGCGGTCAGCGCCCGCGCGTAGCCCGGCGCGTCGCCGCAGCACGCCACCGCGAGATCGTCGCAGCACAGCTCGCGTTCCATCCGGATCCGGTTCGAGATCCACCACACCACGGGGTGATAGAAGAAGATCGTCTCCACCACAATCTGCCCGAGGTTTGTGACGTAATCGTGACGTCTGACGTGGGCGAGCTCGTGCGCGATGACCGCCTGCAACTGCCCCGGCGTCAGCCCCACGATGGCGGCCGGCGGTATCAGGACGACGGGCCGCAGCCAGCCGAGCACGCTCGGCGAGTCGAGGACCTTCGACGTGAACACGCGAACCGGCCGCGCGAGGTTCATCCGCGCGGCGACGGCCTCGACCACCCGAGCCAGGTCGCCGCCGGCCGGTTCGCGATGCCGGCTGATCGCATAGGCGTGCACGCCGCCGAGCGCGAACCGGATCGAACAGATCACCACGCCGGCCGACCAGAGCGGCAGCGCCCACGCCTGTACCCAGGACAGCCACAACAGGTGCGGAGTGGCCGGCTGGATCCAGATCGGCAGCATCGGCTGCGGGATGCCGACGATGTCGCGAAGAGGCGCCACGACCGGCGCCGCGCTTGGAGGCGCGGGCTGCGACTGCAGGTACAGCACGCCGGCTGCGGTGAGCGCCGGGAGCAAAGCCAGAGCGGCGAGCGCGACGCAGCTCACCAGGTAGCGAGCGCGCGCAGTGGCGCCGGCCATGGCCGCGAGCGCAACCCACAGCAGCGCGCCCACGAGCGCGCCCTGCCAGAGCAGATGAATCAACGCCGCCGACATGGCATGGGTGAAGGCCGGCACGTTCAGTTCTCCGCCGGGTGTTCCGCGCGATCGATCACCAGAATCTCGACAGGCCCGCGTGTCGCCTCGAGCTTGAGGCCCAGCTGCTCGTCGAGGGCCGCAAACAATGACGGACCATCCGGATCCGGAGGCGGCAGCGTTTCGATGCCCAGGGGCACCCGTGGCGGCGCAGTCGGCGTCCAGTGGAGAAAGAAGTCGTACGATCCCGCGAGCGCGGTCTTGTCGACCACGATCCGATCGACCCACAGCGTGAGCCCGGTCGCCAGCTGCGTCAGCGTCGCGCCGCCGGCCGAGATAAGGCCCAGTCCGCCGCGCATGCCACACGTCGGACGATAGGCGCGTTCGACGTCGAGTGAAATCGGCTGCCCCGGCGCTGGAGGAGGAGGCGGCGGCGGCGGTGGAGGCGGCGGCGATACGCCCTCGTGAACAGCGCAGTCGGCCGTCGAAGGACGCAGTTCAGGCCCCGGCCGCCGATCGTGACGCGCCATGACGAGCGCATACAGCGGCAGCTCGCGCGTTTCGACATGCGCGACCAGCTTGAATCGCTCCGCGAGCAGACTTCGAAGCATCGACTGCATCGCCGACGCCGGCCACGTGGAGGGCACAGCCGCCGTCCCACGCGGGGCCGTTGCGTTGACGTCGAACCGATCCGCCTCGAACCACGCCGGCGCGCCAACGATCCGGGTCGGCTCGACTCGATAGGCATTGCGCACCAGCATGCCGAGCGTCACGTTGGTCGCCGTGAACCGTCCGGTCGGCAGCGAATCCATGCGGCGGCCGAATGTCGTCGAGTCGCTGCGTTTCACGGACGCCACCTCGAATGGCGGGGTGTCGGCCGACTGCGCGAACAGGTCGAACCGCCCGGCACCGACGGCGAGGCAGGCCGTGGCGAGCGACAGGGCGAGCACGGCGACCCACTGCGAGGGCGACTGCGCAGACGAGACCAGGCCAAGCAGCCGCTGAACGCGCGGCATCAAGGGCCCGCCGGCGACACTCATGGCGATGGGCGCCGCGGTCACACGCATCCGCTCGAGCGTCGTGAGTGCGCGCGCGTAGCCGGCCGCGTCGCCGCAGGACGTGACGGCGAGATCGTCGCAGCACAACTCCCGTTCGATGCGGATCCGGTGCGACGTCCACCAGACCACCGGGTGATAGAAGAGCACCGTCTCCGCGACGGTCTGCAGCAGGTTGACCGCGTAGTCGTGGCGCCGAATGTGTGCGAGCTCGTGCGCCAGCACGGCTTCGAGCTGCTGCGGCGTCAGTCCGGCCAACACGGCCGGCGGCAGCAGAATGACGGGCCACAGCCAGCCGACCACACTCGGACCATCAACGAGCGTCGACATCAGCACGCGCACGGGCCGATCGACGCGCATACGGCTCGCGAGACGAGCGACCGTCGCGCGAAGCGCCGTGTCGGCCGGCTCGCCCTGGTGGCGGACCGCCGCGAGCCGCGTGTACCCGTACGCCAGCCTCACCGACAGGACGAGGACACCGATCGACCAGACGGGCAGCGCCCACGCCTGTACGATGATCGGCCATGCCAGCGGCCGTGTCCCGGCGACCCTGGCGGCGACGAGCAACGGCCACGGCGCGATGGCCGGGGCAGCCACCAGCGGCCACGGCCGCGCAACCGCCTCCCGGCTGCCCGCGGCAGCCGTCGGATCCATGGACTGCAGGGCGACTGACACGATCGGCGCCAGCACAAGGGCGACGAGTGCGACCAGGCCTGCGAGGTAGCGGGCGTTCGCCGATCGATGCCGTAGCGCGAAGAGCGCCATCCACAGCAGCAGGCCGATGAGCGCCCCCTGCCAGACGAAGTCGAGGAGCGCGCCGCTCACCGCATCGCTGAAGGCGCTCACTTGTCACCTCCCTCGAACCGATCGAGCAGCTTCTCGATGGCCTCCAGTTCCTTCGGCGACGACTTGCGCGTCGACAGCGCGTGCAGGACGAGAGCCTTGACCGACCCGCCGTAGACGCGATCGATCAGGTCGCGAACCATGTGCTTCTGCGTGCGATCCTGCGAGTGCCGCGCGCGGTAGATCTGCGGACGCACGGTCTCGTCGCGCTCGACGAGCCCCTTCTCCGTCATGATCTGCAGCATCTTCAGCACGGTCGTGTAGCCGGTCGGCTTCGACGCGTTCAGCACGCCGTGGATGTCGCGGACCGACTGCGGGCCGCGATCCCAGAGCACGTTCAGGATGGTGAGCTCGAGCACCGTGGGACGACGTGAGGTCGTGGCCATGGGCCGCAGTATCGACGAAACGTTTCGTCATTGTCAACGAAACTCTTCGTCATTCATGGACCCCTCGCTAATCCTCGGTCGGCGGTTCGGCGTGATCGATGACGACGACCGCCACGGGCCCTTTGGCCGACTCGAGCTTGAGGCCCCACTGTTCCTGCAGCGCCGTGAACAGCGATGGCCCGTTGGGATCGATCGGCGGCAGCGCCGCCAGGCCCGGCGGCAGCGGCGCATCGGCGGGCAGCATCTTCTCGGGCGTGAACTCCAGGTCGAAATCGAATGAGCCGTCCAGTCCCGTTTTGTCGACCACCGGGCGGTTGACCATCGGCATGCGGGCCAGCGCCGCAGCCAGCTGTGCCATCCGCATCGATCCGCCGGTCACGTTGCCGGGTAACGTCCGCATGCTGCAGGGCATGCGCTCTCCCGGCGGCAGACGCCGCGGCAATCCGTCTCCGCCGCCCGCCCGCGCCGCGGCCATCATCGCCGCGCAGTCGACGTTCGACGGGTGAAGCCGCGGGCCCAGCTTGCCGTCGCGCCGCGCGACGACGAGCTCGTAGATGGGCAGCTCGCGCGTCTCCTTGTGAATCGCCAGCTTGAACCGCTCGCCGAGCAGCGTCCGCACCATCAGGAACATCTGCGGCGGGGGTCCGTTCGGACCGGCCTGCGGATCGCCTTCCGCCTTCGCATTGATGTCGAACCGGTCGTTGTTCATCCAGCCGACACTGCCGATGATCTGAAAGTCGGCCAGCGGCGCGCCGTCCGCGTACGCCGCGCCAATCAACTGGCGCAGCGTCACGCCGTTGGCGACGAACCGTCCGCCCGGGCGAAACGTCAGCCCGAACTTGCCGGGGCCTGGCGCGGCGCGCTTGACCGATGCAACCTCGAACGCCGGAACATCGGACGCCCCCGGCGTCTGCGCGACGCCGATGGCCGAGGCGAGGCTCACCACACCCAGCATGGACAGGACGCGTGTGCGGATACGCATGATGGGCTCCTCGCCGCCGTCACCGGGGCGTCGGTGGTGTGGGCGGCGTCGGCGGTGTGGGCGGCAGCGGTGGACCGGTGACCACTTTGTAATCGGCCGGCACGGTAAAGAGGTACGCGGGCGGCTCGCCGCGATTGATGTTCGTCATCCGGAACTCGACATCGCCGGTCTGCGGATCGTGATGGCGCGAGAGCACGACCATCTGCAGCTCGGTCGACCTCCACTGTTCGTCGGTGATCTCGATCGGGCGATCGTTGCCAATCTGACCTGCCGGGATTGTCGTCTTCGTGCGAGTCCCCACGGCGGTCAGTCCGTCGATTTGACGTGTGCCCAGCGATTCGATCGGTCCGCGGCCCTGTTCCAGAGTGGCACGACTGAGTGCAGCCGCCAGCCCCGCCAATCGGGCCTTCGCCTCGGCAATCCTCGCGTCGACCGCGGCTGCATCGGCCCCAGCCGATCCGTCGACCGGAGCTTGAGCCGGTGGTGGTGGCGGCGGTGGTGGTGGTGGTGGTGGTGGCGGCGCCTCCCGCGGCGCGATCAGGTTGACGCGCCGCGCCTCGCGAGTCTTCGGATACAGAAAGAAATTCGCGTGCGCGACGGGATCCACGATCGAAATGACCGCCGACGACTCGCTCGCCGGATCGAGCGCGGACACGCCGATGATCGTCTGCTCGCGGCGCACCCGGCCGGCGCTGTCGCGGTAGATCTTCGCCGTCGCCGTCTGCTCGATTCGCGTGCCGTCGCCGAGCGTGCGCGACACCGTCGTCGTGGAGTCGGCCGAGAACGGCCGGTCCTTGTAGAGGCTCGTCGCGTCTGGCGGCACGCCCGCTGGCCCGCGCCGCCCCTGCGCGCCGGCCTCGGCCGCCAGCGCCGCGAACACGCACACCGCCGCGCACACACAGCCTGTCCGTTGTCTCGTGCTCATCGCAGTGGCTCCCGTTGAATCGAAGTCGTGAGCGGTTCCACGAACCGGACGGCGCGCGCGAGCCCGTCGTCGCCGACGAGCACGTCCGCCATCACCGTGTCGGCGGCCACATCGGGTGCGTCGAACGGCACCAGCCCGAAGCGCGCGGCCGCCCGCCGTGGGACGTTCAGCCGAACCAGGTGACCGTCGGTGAACGGCACGGTCGCGTACGTCAGCGGCACGAACGCCGTCGTGATCTCGGCCGCCGACATCGACACCGTCCCGTCCGTCGCGCTGCGCGGCGCGCGCGACGTTTGCCAGACGGGCACGAGTACCGCAAGGATCACGGCCGCGGCCAGCGCGTAAATCGTCGCCGCGACGCGATACGCGCGCCAGCTGGACGATCGAAGGCCCGCCACTTCCCGGTCGAGCCGCTCTTTCACCGAGACCGAGGCGCCGAGCGTCCGCTCGTCGTCGGCCAGCGCCCGAAACGCGTCGGCAAGCGGCCGACTCATGTCCTCGTCTCTCTCCATCGTCATGCCTTGTGTATTGCGACGGGCCGCAGGTCGGCGAGCTTCGTCGCGAGCAGCAGCCGCGCGCGGTGCAGCCGCGAGCGCACGGTGCCAATCGGACACTGCACGACCGCCGCGGCCTCCGCGTAGTCCAGTTCCTCGAGCTCGCACAACACGATGACTTCCCGATATGCCGGCGGCAGCGTGTCGATGGCCGTCCGAAGCGCATGCACCTGTTCGGCTCGCGTAAGCGTCTCCAGGACCGATCCGGCTTCCGAGACCGCGGCCCGCCCGATCGCCGTCGAGTCGTCGTCGATCGAGGCGTCGACCCGGCCGGCAAGCCGTCTCAGCAGGAGGTGGCGGGCAATGCCAAACAGATAGGCGCCAACGGTCCCTTTCGAGGCGTCGTAGCGGCCGGCCTGTCCAAGGACCGCGAGAAACGTATCCTGGACGACGTCGTCGCCGGCATCCACGCCCGCCATGTGCACGGCGTAGCGATAAATGGCGCGCTGATGACGTCCGAACAGCTCGGAAAACGCGTCCGTGTCACCGCGCCGGGCACGCTGCAGCAGCGTGGCGTCGTCCACCTCGTAGGTATATGGCCAGTCGGAGGGAAAAAGGTTCCAGAATTTTCAGAACCCGACGTTCCGGCCGTACAAGGCCAGCTCTTTCCTGACCTTATCGCCGGCCTCGACGGCTGCTCTCGTCTCGAACGTGGCGCGGCTGGTGGGAAATTCCCGGGCGTAGAAAGCGAACATCTGGGCGTGGGTCGTGATGCTGGCGTTCGTCAACACCTCGAGGGCATGCCGCAGTTCGTGGCCGAGCGACCCCATGAGCTCGGCGGTGTTCGCCAGTGCGGCGACGGATGCGTCGATCACGATGCGGAGCAGGCGGAACTCCGGCGTCGTGGTGATCTGCATGACCAGACAGGCGCGCACACTGTGGCCGCAGCGGCCATCCTCGACGTAGACAATGCCGTCGGTCTGCGCGATGCGCTCGACGAGCTGCCGGAAGGTTCGTGAGCGCTCAACCGCCTCTTTGACGAGCGCGTTGATCGCAGGGTTGGTCGACCGCACCCCAGGGACCGCGGGATCGGCGGCGACGGAGAACGCGATGCTGCAGGCGAGAGTCCCGGCGATCGTGACACGAGCGAGCCGTGCCAGACCCGTACGCCCACACATCATCGCGCACCGCCTTTCGTATTCGCGATGTATTGGCGCGGCGGCGGGAAAAAGTTCCCGCCGGCGTCAGGTCGCGAACAACGGTTACGGTGCTTTGACGATCCGATCCGGCGTGGGGTTCGTTTGGATGATCGGTCCGCCGTTAGTCGTCGACCGGTCTCTCGACGCGATCGACCACGAGCACATCGACCTGCCCCTTGGTCGAATCGAGCTTCAACCCGAGCTGTTCCTGCACGGCGGTGAAGATCGACGGGCCGTTCGGATCGATCGGTGGAAAAGCAGGCGCCCCCGGGGGAGGCGTGGCACCGCCGCCCTGCGGCAACTGCTCAGGCGTCCAGGTGAGCTCGAGATCGTAAGGCCCGATCAGGCCCGTTCGATCCTGCACGATCCGGCCGGCGAAAGTACTGAGGCTCGTCGCAAACTGCGACAGGGGCTGGCCTCCCATCGACAGGCGGCCCGGACCGATCATCATGCCGCAGCGTGGACGCTCGCCCGGCTGCAGCGGAGGCGGAGGCGCCGGCCCGTCCGGGCCACGACCGCGAGCGGCCGCGGCCAGTGCGGCGCAATCGATCGACGCCGTCGTCAGCTTCGGCCCCAGCTTGCCGTCGTTTTTCGCGAGCACGAGCGCGTAGACCTGCATCTCGCGCGTCTCGTTGTGGACGGCCAGCTTGAAGCGCTCGGCCAGCAGCGCGCGCAGCATCAGGGGATTCTGGTCCGGCGTCGCACCGGCGTCGGGCTTGGCGACGATGTCGAAGCGTTCCGAATCGATCCAGCCTGGCGCGCCCACGAGCTGATAGTTCTGGATGCGATACGCATTCTGAATCAGGAGGCGCAGAGGCACGTTCGTCGCCGTGTAGCGACCCGGGCCGCCGCCGAGCCTGACAAACGGCTCGCCCGACTTGTTCGCTTTCACCGTCGCAACCTCGAAGGTCGGCGACGACGGAGCGGGCGTTGTGGATTGTGCGGCCGGCCGCGAGCTCACGTAGAACGCGACGGTGCACAGCAGACAGATGAAGGATGCGGTTCGTTTCGTTCTCATCGCTCAGAACCCTCAGTCGTTGGATGGGCGATCGAAATGCTCCACGACGATCACATCGACGGGCCCCGTGGTTGGCTGCAGCACGAGCCCCAACTGCTCCGGAAGCGCCGTGAAGATCGGCAGGCCGGTCGCGTCGGCTGGCGACGGCCGCGGCGGCGCGCCCCGCAGTGCGCCGAGCGGGCCTGGGCCCTCGAATGGCCCCGGTGTGTAGTGCAGCTCGACGTCGAATTCGCCGATCAGGCCGGTCTGATCCACCACGAAGCGATTGACGCGCGACGACAGCGTCCTCGCGAGACTGTCGAGCGTCACCTTTCGCATGAGCAAGCCCGATGGACCGTTGTTCCAAACCCCGCATGGCATGGCGCTCAGGTCCGTCATGACACGGCCGACCTCTACGACGCTCTGCGGTGGCCGTGGCGTACCCACGTCGCGCGGCGGAACCGGCATCACCACCTCTTCGCATCCGGGCGACGCCCGCCGCAGCTGCGCTCCAGGCGCCTGCCCTTTCATGACGAGCGCGTAGATGGGCATCTGCCGCGTTTCGCGGCGATACGACAAGTGGAACCGCTCCTGAAGCACTGAGAGCATCGCCGCCGGCCACATGCGTCCTTGACCGGACTCGCTGTGGAATTTCATGGTGATGTCGTAGCGGGCCAGGTCCGTCCAATCGGGCATCCCGTCGATCTGGAATGGCTGGACGAAGAAGGCGCTCTGCACCAGCGCCCGCGCGGTGAGGTTGACGCCGTTGTAAAGCCCGCCTGGCTCGATGCGACTCATCACGCGCGGCTCGCCCGACGTGTTTGCCTTCAGCGAGACGGTGTCGAGCACGACACGCACGTCTGACGCCGCGGCACGCGCACGCGGCGCATTCACGGCGCCGAGACCGATGGGCCCGCACACGACAGCCAGTACCGCCAGAGCGAGCGCCAGCCGCTTCCAGCCGCCAAGTTCCTCGCGGCCGTCATCACGCATGATGCGCTCGATCCTGCGAGCGAGATTCGACCCCGTGACACCTGCGACACATGGCAGCGGCGACGCGGCAAACAGCCGGCACGTCCGGAGAATCCCTTCCGCGTACACGGCCGGCTCGCTTCCAAGCCGCACGACAGCCTCGTCGCAGGCGCGTTCGCGTTCCTCCACCAGCCGCGCGCCGATCCACCACACGAGCGGATGGAACCAGAACAGCGTCTCGACGACCATGTGGATGCCAGCGGCGAGGTTGTCGCGGCGGCGGACGTGCGACACCTCGTGCGCGAGGATCGCGTCGACCTGTGCCGGCGCCAGCAGCGCCGAGATACGCGCAGGCCACAACAGCCGCGGACGACGGACGCCGAACACGCCAGGCTCGCAGGCGCTCGGCGACGCCACGAGCGCAATCGGACGGCGCAGGCCGGCCGCCCGTTCGAGCCGCCGGAGCGCGTCGACCTCGGGACCGTCGCAGATGGGCGGCGAGGCGTCCACCGTGGCGACCACGCGGCGCCAGCGCGTCCACCACGTCCACACGAGCGCCATCGCCCCGGCCGTCCACGCCAGCACGAGAAGCCGAGGCAGCGCGATGGACGCCGAGGCCGCAGCACTCGTCCATCCGCCCGCCGGAACGAACGCGGCAAGCGGACGGCTGAACGGCACGCCGACGGCATCAACGGCCGCCGGCAGGTCGCCGGCCGCGATGCGCGGCAGCGCCCATGGCCCGATCGTGCGTCCGATCGCGGCGAGCCAGCCAAACGGGACGAGGAACTTGATCGACGCGGCCAGCCACACCAGATAGCGCGCGCCGGCCCGGTTGGTCCGCAACCCCAGCGTGGCCAGCGCCGCGCACGCCGCAAACAGCGTCGACTGCCAGAGATGGTTGGCGATGAATGGCAACGGGCTCACGGTTGATGCTCTTTCTTCGTCTTGGAGAGGCGCTTGAGCGTCTTCTCCGCTTCTTGGACGTCGTCGAGCGTCAAACGGCCTGATTCGATGAGATGCGCCATAACAGGCTGCGTGCGCCCGCCGAAGAGCATCAGCAGGTCGTCGATCAGCCGGCGTTCGGCTGCGCTGCGCGAGACCGCCGCCTCGAAGATGTGGGCGTTGCTGATCTTCTTCACCCGCCGCACGGCCTTCTTCGCTTCGAGCCGGTAGACGGTTGTCTGCACGGTGGTGTAGGCGGGCCGGCCGCGTTCCGGCAGCGCCTCCTGAATCTCCCGGATCGAGGCCGCGCCCCGCTCCCAGAGCGCCTCCATGATAGCCAGCTCGAACTTCGTCAGCCTCGGGTGCGCCACGCGCGTCTCCTACTGGTGTCTGTTTTTCTACTACAGACGTAGGAGAGAATGCAACCTCTCGATTCCCGACGGCACTATCTTCGCTCGTCCCTGGCGCCGATAACCCCTCGTATGGCCGTCCCGCCTCCGCCTCGCAGGCCAGCGCCATCCGCGCCGCCGGCGTCCGACGGCGCCGATCTGCTCCAGATCCTGATGTTCAGGAAGACGCTGAGCCGTGAGCAGGCGGAGAAGGTCCGGCGCTACGCCCGCGCCAACCAACTGGCGCCCATCGACACGATCGTCCAGCTGGGCCTGGCCACCGACGTGCAAATCGCGGAGGCCGTGGCCGCGTTCGCCGGCCTGCCGTTCGTCAAAATCAATCCTCTCGAGCTCGACCTGGACGTCGTGACCGGCGCGCTCTCGGGTCCGTTCGCGCGCAAGCACGGCCTCGTCGCCATCGCCCGCACCGCCGAGAAGCTGACCATCGCGGTGAGCGATCCGTTTGCGCCGTTCCCGGTCGACGACATCAAGCGTGTGACCGGCCTGCTGAAGGTGGAACGGGTCGTCGCGACGCGCTCGGACATCGAGGCGCTCAACAAGAATTTCTACGACCTCAAGTCGAGCCTGAAGACCGCGGAGAAGCAGCTCTCGGCGCAGTGGCTGCCCGCGCTCGACCTCGGCAACCAGGAGTACCTGTCGTCCGAGCAGGGCGAGCTGGATCCGGCGGCCGCGCCGGTGGTGAAGGCGCTGGATCATCTGCTCGGCTACGCGTTCGAGCAGCGCGCCTCCGACATCCACTTCGAGCCGAAACGGAACGTCACGCTGGTGCGGCTGCGGATCGACGGCATGCTGCACGACGTCCACGTCATCCCGAAAATCGTCTACCAGGCCGTCGTCTCTCGCATCAAGCTCCTGTCCGGCTGCAACATCGCCGAGAAGCGCCGGCCCCAGGACGGGCGCATCAAGCGCGAGCAGAACGGGCGGGAGATCGAGCTCCGCGTGTCGACGATGCCGACGGCGTTCGGCGAGAAGGCCGTGCTGCGCATCTTCGATCCGGACGTCCTGCTGAAGCACATCGACCAGCTCGGGTTCCTCCCGGCCGACCTCTCGATCTTCCAGCATTTCCTCGGGCACACGCACGGCATCATCCTCGTCACCGGACCGACCGGCAGCGGCAAGACCACGACGCTCTACTCGGTGCTGAAGCACCTGTCGCGCCCCGAAGTGAACATCATCACCATCGAGGATCCCATCGAGATGGTGCACGAGGAATTCAACCAGGTGGCCGTGCGGCCCGCGATCGAGCTGACATTCAGCAACGCGCTGCGGACGGTGCTCCGCCAGGATCCCGACATCATCATGGTGGGCGAGATTCGCGACAGCGAAACGGCCGACCACGCGGTGCAGGCGGCGCTCACCGGTCACCTCGTGCTCTCGACGCTGCACACCAACGACGCGCCTTCGTCGGTCACGCGCCTGCTGGACCTCGGCGTGCCGCACTTCCTCATCCTCTCGACGATCATCGGCATCGTCGCGCAGCGGCTGGTGCGCGTGAACTGCGCGCATTGCGCTCAGGAGTACACGCCGTCGGCCGACGAACTGGCCGCGCTCGACGTGGCGCCGGAGCGCCTTCAGCACGCCACACTGCGCAAAGGCACCGGATGCCTGCTGTGTCGGCACACCGGCTACGCGGGACGCGACGGCATCTTCCAGATCATGCCGATGGCCGAGCGGCTGCGCGGCCTGATCGCCAAACAGGTGACTCCCCTACAGCTCTTCGAAGGCGCGCGCGCCGACGGGATGCGCACGCTGCGCGAAGCCGCCGTCGAAAAAGTCCTGGCAGGCGTGACGACGATTTCGGAGATGGCGCGAGTCACCGGCGGGTAGAGTCGATAGTCGGGAGTCGATGGTCTGGAGTCGTCAGTCAGAGTCGACAGTCGAGAGTCTTAGTCGACAGCCTGAGTCGGCCGTCTGAGTCGGCCGTCTGAGTCGGCCGTCGGTAGGGCACGGGCTTCAGCCCGTGCCCTCAATCTCGCTCGGCGATCGGCGTCGCTCGATTGCCAGGCCGCGCCGAACGGCGGGGCTTTTGAATACTCCCGGCGCGGTACCCCCATGCGGGAAATGATCGCACTTCCTGGCGGATCCACGGGCCACACCTGGGCGGCACATCGCGCTGAAGACAACACTCCGCGTGGTATCGTGTCGGCACGAGACGTGGCTGAGCGCCGCGTTCGATCGTCGGATTGATCCGACTGCCGCCATTCCTTCATCAGGCGTTTCTGGATCGGTTGCCGAAGGTTCAATGACCAGGACAGTCCGCGATAGTCTCAGGAGGTGAATGGCCATCCCTCGGTAGCGCAGGAGTTCCAAGAGAGCAGCCTGGTCTTTGTCGGGCGCGTCACGGCCGCGAGAGCGGTTCCCGAAACGAAGGACCTTTACCTGTGGGGTTCATAGACATCGTTTCAGTCTTCTGAGGGCGACGTCGATGGCGAATTCGGCGTGACGTGGCGGCTCGTTTTCTGGATCGTACAGGCCGTCGACATCTTCGTGAAGTGGCGTTCGCTCCGCAAGCTCACACACACGATCGATTGGCGTCTTGC